>Ga0222714_10007298_pt1 | contig 10150 bp, 8 predicted proteins | sample C33_3DmetaG_FD_165048 | JGI IMG/M metagenome (GOLD analysis project Ga0222714, IMG submission 165048) | Estuarine water microbial communities from San Francisco Bay, California, United States - C33_3D | ecosystem: Environmental > Aquatic > Marine > Unclassified | place: USA: California... | reverse complement strand
CCGACCCGCATTATTTAAAGCAGGTTGAGGAGAGTTGTGCTGGCTATACAGTAATCGAAACACCATGTAACGGGACACCGGGCAGAGGTAAGAATAGTGTGTTGGATTATTTTATTCAAAAACGCTACCAATATCTATTGCCTATTGATGGTGACGATTATTATACTAAAGGCGGCATAAAGCAGCTTGTAAGATATGTGAGAATGTTAGAGCCTGACCATATGCCTGATGTTATAGGTCAGCTAAAAAATACAATGACTTATGGCGGCAAAGAAACTGAATGGAAAGAGTTTGCTAAAAATATGTCAGGTTACACTTTTGCTGCTAAGTCCAAACCTAACTGGAGAATGTTAAGACAGTTAAATAAATTGACCGATGAAATACTGCCTTTCAATAGGTTTCTTTTATTGTCATCTCACGCAGCTAAAAGTTTTCGATACAATGAAACACTAGCGGCAGCTGATGATTATTTAGCAATGTTTGAACTATACAGTCAGTCACCGGGCATAAACTATTTTTTATTACAGGGTCAAACTTTTTATATGTATGATTTAGAAGAAGGCGGGACACTTCATACTTTTGTCAGTGAAGACAATACAAAAAACATGGTGCCCTTTTTTGAAAGGGTGGATGAATTAGACTTTACTAACAGCAGATTTACTCTTATAGGAACCTTGTAAAATGATACAGCATGAGTATATTGTAACCTGGATGAATTATATTAGAAACAACCCAGAAGATAAAAGGTTTTTAGAATGCTTTTGGGAAAGCCAAATCAAAAGTAAAAGTGTTCTAATAGAAAATATAAAACAATTTCAGCCTAAAAACATTTTAATTTTCGGCGGCTGGTTTGGTATTCTATCTCAATTGGTTGAATGTAACATTGAAACCGCAGAGAGAATTGTAACTATAGACATTGATCCCGATTGTTTCAAAATATTTTCTCAAATAGACGTTGGATCTAAAGTCAGGTCAATCACCATGTGTATGTCTAAGTTTAAAAGATATGAGGGGTTTGACTTTGCAATAAATACAAGTACAGAACACGTATTACAAGACATATATGATGCTTGGTGGGGAAACATTCCTGAAGGAATGACGTATGCTATACAGGGAAACAATTTTGACACACTAGATGAACATATTAGATGTGCAAAATCATTAGAAGAATTTTTAGAAATAAATCATGTAAAAGATCCTCTGCTTACTGATGTGATTGATTGTGGGGGATTTGAAAGGTATATGGCTATAGCCAAAAAATGAGCAATATAATTGTAAGTGATAAATTAGATTCAATATCTAAATCTTTTTGTCTTGCCAAATGGAACATGGTAAGTCTACATCTTACCAACGGAAAGACACACAGTTGTTATCACAATCCTACCCACAATATTCCTTTAGAGGGCCTGCAAGAAAATCCTGGGCTACTTCATAATACTGAACAAAAAGTATCTGAAAGACAAGCAATGCGTGAAGGCCACCGACCTTCTGGTTGTTCATACTGTTGGAAGATAGAGGACAGCGGACATAAGAGTGATAGGCATTACCGAGCTGATGAATGGTGGAACTCTCCTGATTTTGATATGATTAGTCAAGGCGATATGGAACTTGACAAGTCTATTACTCCGGCTTACGTTGAAGTCAATTTTAATCAAGCGTGCAACTTTAAATGTATGTATTGTAGTCCTCACCTAAGCACAACCTGGGAAGATGAAATTGAGAAGTTTGGTGCTTATCGTTTTCCTGATGGTATGGAACACAATAACATTCCAGCACTAGAAAGAATAGGGTTGATGCCAATTAAGACAGCACAGAAAGATAACCCATATGTTACAGCGTTTTGGAACTGGTGGCCTCAGATATATAAAAATCTAAAAATATTTCGCATGACAGGCGGCGAACCTCTCATGGATAAAAACACATTTAAAGTTTTAGATTATGTAATTGAAAACCCTAACTCAGATTTAGAGATCAGTATTACAAGTAATATGTCACCTCCTAGACAAGAACTGTTTGATAAATTTATTGACAGAGTTAAAAAGATAGAAAAGATACAAGTCTGGAATGATGAAGAAAAGATAAACAGACACACCAATAATCATTTCTTTGTTAGTCCTGCTTGCAAATATTTAACACTGTATGTTAGCTTTGATAGTGTAGGCAAGCAGGCGGAATATATTAGAACCGGATTAGATTTTGATAGAATGGAACAAAATGTAAACATCTTTTTAAAGGAATCATATAACAGTAACATTTCCATTATTAATACCTTTACAATTTTAAGCATTCCTAAATTAAAAGAGTTTTTGCAATGGGTGCTTGATCTCAGAGAACAGTACAGTTATGATAATCAAAAAAACATAGAACTGCCTGTTCCTGATAGAGAAGGCTTCAAACACCCCAATTATAAAAAACCAAAACATCAAAGAATATTTTTTGATATACCAATATTACAACATCCGGATTGGTTCAACATTAAACTGGGATCTGAGTTTGATTTCTTTAAGGACAAGATGCAAGAAGCAATCACCTTCATGGAAGAGAACATTTCACTAGGAAATTTTACTGGGTTTGAACAATATGAGATTGATAAGCTAAAACGTAACTATGACCATATGATGGAACCCATAGGACCAGACAGCAGACAAAGAAGAAAAACAAATTTTATAACTTTTATAAATGAAAGAGATATGAGAAGAAATACCAATTTTAAAGAGTATTTCCCAGAACTAGAATTTTTTTATGATTCACTTAAGGCATCGATCAAATGACCAGAAAAGTAAATGAAGACTTCTTAGACTTCAAAAAAAGAATGATAGACCCTATTAGCGACACTTATTGTGCTGCTAAATGGTATAATGCTACTATTTGGTTGGGTCACGGACAAACTACCAGTTGCCATCACCCACCCGGTCACTATATTGACCCAAAAGAGCTTATTGACAATCCTTCGGCTATTCATAATACGCAACATAAAAAGAAAATGCGTAAAATGATGCTTGAGGGTGTCCGCCCAAACGAGTGCGAATACTGTTGGAAGGTTGAGGACATTGGCAGAGACAATGTATCTGACCGAGTATACAAAACAGAAATTTTTAAAGACGAAGATATTATTGCCTCCAGTAAAATGAACTGGCAAGATGATGTAATGCTTAAAACTTTGGAAATAAGTTTTGACCGTACTTGTAACTTTGCTTGTTCTTATTGTAACCCAGGTTTTTCTACTACATGGGTAAAGGATATCAGAAAGTTTGGCCCGTATATTAATATTCAAAGTGATGGTAGAGGTCACTTTATTGACGATTCTCCTTGGGCAAAGTCTGCAGGTAAAACAGATGAGGACAACCCATATATCCAAGCTTTCTGGCGTTGGTGGGAAGATGGGTTACAAGACAATCTTGAAGAAATTAGAATTACCGGCGGCGAACCTCTAATGGCGGGTTCCGTATGGAAGTTGTTTGATTGGTTCCGAGATAATCCTGAAAAAGGTAAAAAACTACGTTTTGCTATGAACAGCAATCTTGTACCTAAGGAAGAATTGTTAGAAAGATTAATCGAATCATCTCGCCATGTTCCTATGTTTGAAGTTTATACAAGCAACGAATCATTGGGTAAACATTCAGAATATATCCGTGATGGTATGATATATCCCCAATGGAAATCGAATATTGAAAGATTAATTACAGAAGGTAATCTTAAAAAATTGCATATGATGATGACAATTAATAGTCTCTGTTTATCTTCAATCACTGAGTTTATGGATGACATGATTTCTATTAAGAAAAAATACGGTTCACACTATCCTATTATGACACTGAACCTTTTGCGCTTTCCTAGTTTTCAAAGCCCTGCTATTTTGCCTAAACACATTAAGGCATTCTATAAGGAAAAACTTGAAGCTTGGTTAAAAGACACAATAGAAAAAGACGAAAGAGATCCTTTGGGAATTCCTGTATTATCACATTTAGAAAGAGCCCACGTACAGAGGCTTGTCGATTATTTGGATGTTGTCAAAACACCTCATATGAAAACTAGTGAAGAATCTAAACTACACAACGATTTTAAAAATTTCTATCATCAGTATGATGTTAGACGTGGTAAAAAATTCATAGAAACTTTCCCTGAAATTTTTGTAAATTGGTTTGAGAGTATTGACGTAGAGATTCCCACTGAAGCAGAAATAATAAATGTACAGTATTTAACAGACACTGGTCTTAAAAAACGAGACGGCAATCCTGCCACAGAAGAAGGCGGCTACATTAGTGATGAAATTAAAGACACTAGTTTAGACGGTTCGGGTTACCTAGATGAAAAATAAAAACCACTTAATAATCGCATCACCCAGATCAGGCAGTACCAATTACCAAAGATATGTGCAAATAGAATATGATCTGCACGGCCTGGGAGAAATAGATTTTGGAATTATTCGCAGTCCTTTAAATGTGTCCAATGTGACTGCCGAATTCAATGTTACTTATTCAGAAAATATAATCGCCCAAAAAAAGCTTGAAATTTGGAACACTGACAGAGGAGCTGTTCTCAAAATGTTCCCTGCTAATATAGAAGAGCCTAATGATAAGTTAGTGGGCCCTATGGTAGATTTTAAAGAAATAAAAAAACACTACTATGAGTACATAAGAACAGCAGACGTAATACATTTTTTACAGAGAGATGATCTTGACGCACAGATATTAAGCAATTATTTTTTGCGAACAGATAACATTGGCGGCTACGAGATTACGGATTATAATATTTTAGTTGTTATCATTAGAGAGACTTTAATACAAAGAGCAATGGTAAAATATTACAGGGAATTTATTAAAGAGATTAATAATACAGCTGAAATTATAGATGTAAAAACAACCGACCTTAGTAAAATAATTAACACCCCAGAACTTAAAAAGCTAGGCTTGGGTCCTAATAAAGCTCAACAATCATATGTTAATAAAATAATGGAACGTGATGTCTACAAAAGACCGCTGTATAAAATGTTGCATGAAGTAACGGAACAACAAACTATAGCTCTTTGCAACCGATATAATAATAAACCCTGGTCGGCATACATTGAAAAATAAACCTGTTTGGAAACATGGACAATTAGATCCAACTTCCCCTAACAAAACATTTTGTATGGCTCCTTGGACCCATACCTATATTTCTCCGCAATCAGAACGTAGAATGTGTTGTGCTTCCCGTGAAGAACATATGTTTCAAAAACAATACATTGATGCTAGTAATGATGAAAGCACAGGCAAGTTTAAAGATTCTGGTACTATACAGGATTACAAACCTATTTCACTGAAGGAACATTGGAACAGTGAATATATGAAGGACATTAGAAAAAAACTAATGGCGGGTGAAACTATACCTCAGTGTGCAGTATGTAATGACAGCATATTGAGTCAGAGTACATATAGACAATGGTTCACAGGTAGATTATTTCAAGACTATATTGACCGGGCTTTTGAAGAAACAGATGAATCGGGACATACTACAATGAATCCGATTAGCTTTGATTATCGTGTAAGCAATCTGTGTAATTTTAAATGTCGTATGTGCGGCGAACAATTAAGTAGCACATGGGAATCAGAAAAAAGAAAACACGGACATTGGAATCCAAAAGACCAACCTTTTATGGTTCCTGAGAATAAAAAAATTATTGAGCGTTTTCAGAAGGAAGTTGTAGTAGAAGAATTCTGGGAAGCTATTTGCCGAGGCGATGTAGAAGAAATATATTGGGTCGGCGGCGAACCTTTAATGTATGATATTCATTGGAAGTCGATGGATAGATTATCGCAGGATAATAATTTACATAAAGTACATTTGAGATATAATAGTAATCTAAGTCGTGTTAGATTTGGTGATTATTATTTGTATGACTGGTTACCGCAAGCAAAAGATTGGACCATGTGTGCTAGTATTGATGGAACAGGAGAAATAGGGGAGTTTATTCGTACAGGTTTAGACTGGGAACAATGGGACAAGAACTTCCGTGAAGGTGTAGCACTGCCCGGCGGCAAGGATAAAATGTTGATGGACTTGACATTAACAGGTCCCGGTATGTTCGATCTTAAAAACTTTTTTGACTATGCTTTAGAATTAGATGTGAGTATTGTAACTAAAAGAATGTTTGCTTTTCACCCAGACATAGTATTCACTATGATGTCTTGGCCAAGACATATTTTAGATAGAATTATCAAAGAAAATTTAGCTTACATAAAACCAAGAGCAACTCATAAACAAAAGAGCCTTGTTGTTGAATTAGAAGGAATGTTGAATACACCAACCTTCCAAGAACAGTGGCCCGAAAAAGCAGAGTTTGAATTTTTTAAAGGTAGAGCATGGCAAGATACTATTGCTAACATGAGATCCAAAGAATGTAATTTAAGAATTGAAGATATATACAAGCAAGATGCTGAATTGTATGATTGGTGGATGAGAAATGAAAAAGTTAAAATTATATTTTAGAGACACCCCCATAGGATCTACAGATTCAAGTGGCACTAATACTTTTATAGCAAAAAACAATGAAGAACGTCAATATAGTTTGACATGGGAGCTATTAGAAAATAGTAGTGTTAATAAATTTATTGCTGCTTTTAATTTACACACAAAAGAAGGCAATATAAACTGGAATCGTTATGACACTGATAATGAAACATTTGATATAAACGACCTAGTAAATAAATTAAATGATACTACTAGGTTAGCAATGGATCTTTTTGATACTAAATGGTTTCCTGAAGATTATATTATAACAGACTTAAATGATACTGATGCTATTAATAAAAAACTAAATGGTATTCATTTTAGTTTTGAAAGTTTGGTGTTGTTACCGGAAATTCTAGCAGATAAACAAAGATTCGATCTCTGTGAAGAACTAAACTTTTTAGTACATCAAATAGAACAAGCAATACACAACAGAGAAAAAGAAGATCCCCCTCACCGAGCTAGAATATTTTATGTCTTGCGTGGTGAAGATCATAGGTATCCTTTTCCTAAAATGTCAGATGAAGATTACAATAGATTTACTGAGCAGGATTCGGGTGATATCTGTTTAGACTTTTTCACAGTCGGAAAGGATCTACATCAAGCATTTATTACAGATGATATGGAATTAATTAGAAACAAAGAAGTAAAACCACAAACAAGAGTCGGAGCGGCTTTTAATTTTTTAATCTGCCGGGAAACTTTTAAAAATTACAAACAATGTATGGTGCTACATAATGACAATATTCGTCTAAGAGATGAATGGTGTGAACAAAATAATGTTTCGGAATATTACGATTACAAGTTACCTATCCACAACGTAGGTAGAGTAAAATTAGGTAGACTTGTAGAAGAAGATTATGATAATATAGTAAAACAATTAAATAAATATCGGTATATATGTGGTGCGGAAATCATTGATGAACGATAAATTATGCGTGCTTCCATTTACACATTTAGCAACACATCCTAATGGTAATGTTAGTTTATGTTGTGTTAGTGACCATGTAAATTGCGCTAGTCATGCTCAAACAAACGGACAAATTTTGTCCTTAAATAGAAATACTGTAGATGAAGTATTCAACAGTGATCTATTCAAAAAAACTCGCCTGGAAATGCTTGCAGGAAAAGAACCTTATCCTTGCCGTCGCTGTTATGATGAGGAAAGAAAAGGTATTCAAAGTAAACGTCTTAAAGAAAACGAACAGTATCTAAATTCTTCACAAGACATTATTGCTAAAACTCAAGCAGATGGTACATTAACACCTGAGTTTACTTTTATAGAATTGCGTTTGGGTAATATTTGTAATTTAAAATGTCGCACTTGTAATCCTGTCAGTTCTAGTAAGTGGGTAGCCGAATATAAAAAGTTAAATGAAGATCTTATATTTGTAACCGACTACAGTAAGATAGAAACCGGTGTTTGGTTTGAAGAAGATAAATTTTGGGAAGAATTATCTAAACAAAGTTCTAGACTTGAGACAGTATATGTAAATGGCGGTGAACCCACAATGGTAGAGAAACATTTTGACTTTCTTTATCGCTTAATTGATTTGGGGTTAAATAAACAAGTAACTCTTTGGTACAATATTAACCTATCCAATTTACCTGAAAACCTAATTAATCTGTGGAGACAGTTTAAGGCTGTACAGGTTAGTGTTAGTATTGATGATCTCGGAAAAAGAAATGAGTATATAAGAAGTGGCAGTGATTGGAAAGTCACTATAGACAATCTAATCAAGCTAAGAAGTATGGGAGAGTTTGATGTTAGTATATGTCAAACTGTCAGCATTTACAATGTATTTTATCTTCCTGAATTTTATGAAATGATGCAGGATATACCTATTCATTTGAATTGGTGTTATGACCCCGCGTTTTTACAACCATGGATATTACCACAAAATGTAAAAGACATAATCATAGATAAAATTGATAATTCTAAGATTATGTTTCCTTACGCTAAAAACAATATAAAAGAAACAATGAAAAAACCTTCTGATGAAAAACTGTTAGAACAGTTTAAACAATATAACGATAAATTAGATCAATATCGCAAAACAAAATTTGCAGATGTGTTCCCGGAGCTTAATGAATTAATATGAGTAATTTTCCTATACAAACCGCAACCGCCTGTCAGTACAAATGGGCGTGGAGTACAATTTTCTTAAGCATGGGTAATACTGCTAGTTGTCACCGTTGTCAGGGCTATCCATTAAAATTGCATAATTTTTTAGACTTTCATAACCTTCCTCAAAAACAGGATGACAGGCAAAAAATGTTGGCGGGAGAGTGGCCCGGTAACGGATGTGAATATTGTCGAGACATTGAATTAGCAGGCGGCTTGAGTGAACGTGCAGATTTCATTAATGATGTTGAAGATATCTGTCCCCCAGAAGTTAAAGCAGGCGATCTAACAGCAACAAAAGTTACCCCCACAATATTAGAAATTTATTTTTCTAATGTTTGTAATCAAGCGTGTACGTATTGTGGTCCTCAGTTTAGCTCACAAATTGCAGCTGAGTTGGCAAAATATGGCCCATTAGAAAACATATACGAATTAGACGGAACATATGAACCTGTTAAAGATTACGAAGAAAGAAAAAAGTTATTGTGGCAATGGATGGAAGAAAACTCCCAACACCTAAAAAGATTCCATGTATTGGGAGGAGAACCTCTTTATCAGCCTGAGTTTGAGGAGTGTTTACAATTTTTTGAAGGTAAAGTACACCCTAAATTAGATTGGTGTATTTTTACTAACCTAAAACATCCTACTCATAAGCTAAAAGAAAAACTAGACAGAATGGAAAAACTAGTCAATGAAAATAAGATAGGGGCAATTTCTTTTATTATTAGTCAGGATTGTTGGGGACCTGAGGCAGAGTACGCCAGATATGGAACTGACTTAAAAAATTGGGAAGAGAATTTTAATCTTATTTTAGAAAGAGAATGGGCATTAATGTTTGTACATTCTACTTTAACTTGTATAACTTTGCCCAGCGCATATGAATTAGCAGACAAATTAAAAGAATGGCGTAAAGTTAAAAATATAGGGCATGGTTGGAATATTATTGTACACCCTTCATTCTTTGCCCCTGAAATATTTGGCCATCACATGACAGAATATTTCGATAAACTTATTGAATCGGTGGGAGACAATAACGGACACGCATATGAATATCTAGAAGGATTTAAGAAAAAGGTAGCAGCTAAAGGAGTAGATGTTAAAGAGATCATGCGTTTGAGAAATGTCCTAGATAAACTAGATGAACGAAGAGGTTTAGATTGGAGAGCTATCTATCCTTGGATGGATAAAATTATGAAGGACACCATTATACATGGATAGCTTTAACCCACAAATACCTGAAATAATGAGCAGGAGCTTTTGTGCTGCAAAGTGGCATTGGGTTACTTTACACTTTGGAATGAAAAGCAATCATAGTTGTTATCACCCAGAACCCCAACATTGGACACCCGAAGATATTAAGGACAATCCCAGTGGATTGCATAATACAAAGTGGAAAAAAGAACAGCGTAAAATGATGCTACGAGGCGAGCGGCCTCCTGAATGTCATTACTGTTGGAACTTTGAAGATTTGGATACATCACTCATCAGTGATAGGAAAAACTTTTCTATGTCATCTGGTATGTTTGGTGATGACAT
>Ga0222714_10007297_pt1 | contig 10150 bp, 4 predicted proteins | sample C33_3DmetaG_FD_165048 | JGI IMG/M metagenome (GOLD analysis project Ga0222714, IMG submission 165048) | Estuarine water microbial communities from San Francisco Bay, California, United States - C33_3D | ecosystem: Environmental > Aquatic > Marine > Unclassified | place: USA: California... | reverse complement strand
CAAGAAACTGCATGCGCTTGGCCACGGTTGCTTTTTTGGCAAGACGTTGTTGCTCAGACTTTTTAAACAAAGCACGAGCTTTATCTAGCGCTTCCCACACAGGCTTCATGCGCGGTGACTTAGCAAAGTTCTTTGGTGTTGCTCGGATATAGCCCAGATCTTTTTCTATCTCAGGGAATAGCGACTTCTGACCCTCAGGCACAGTCTCAGTAGCGCGGATAGCGTCCTTGATAGCTTGAATGTCTACCTGCTTAACGTCGCGCCGCGCAACGATGGCGTCAACCACAGGCTCAACTTTATCCAAAAGCTCGCGAGTAGCTTTGCCTGCGTCCATAATATCAACGGCAGCATTGAGCGCATCACGGGCACCGGGGCGCATACGCCCCATCTTAGACATCTTGTTGCGCACAAATTCTGTACGGCGACGCAGTTCTCCGCCAAGCGTTGTGGCTGTCTCGCCACGGGCTTCAGCAGTCTTCTTGGCTTCCTCTGAAGCAAACTGAACGTTGAGCGGTTTGGCTTCTACTTTCTCAACTTTGCGCGGCGCTTCGTTTGTCAGCTTGTTTCTGGCTGCATTGATAATTGCTCTGAAATGTTTGATTTCAGCTTCGCTAAGCTTTTTAACACCACCACTGACCAGACGACGCTCAGTAACCGCAGAGCGCACAATCTTGTCGGCACGCATCTGGGCGGGTTGAATAATTACATCTTCGTAGACAGGAGCCGCGCCCTTTTCTTTGGCACGCTCAATCCAGTTGTTAAAGGTATCATGAAGTTTAGACGCGGCGGCAAGGGCTTCGTCTGTTGTCAACGCCGGTCTATTTAAAGCACGGCGGTTGATTGCGGCTTCTTGCAAAGCACCGGTAATATATTGTGCGCGAGCTTCTTCTGCCTTTTTAACCAAACTTGCTTCGGTTGTTTCTGCAACGCCTTTACCAAAACCAACAAGTCTAGTTTCCATTTCTCCCGTTTTAGGGTTGCGAACTTGTTCAGTTTCTTTGCCAAGCGTTAGTTGAGACCTTACATCAGATGTAGCGTCTTCTAATTTAGCCATAGCTTCTTGTTGCGCACGACGAGCGGCAATCAACTCACGGGCATAAGACGCACGAGTGTCTTCCTCGGCAGGGCCGCGCTTCAAGCCTTTGGTGTCTGTACCAGCAGGCTGTTCTTTAACCATTGCATTTAACTGGTCATTGGCCTCGCTAAGCCTTTGGAATGCATCCATTGCTGCATCTCTATTGCCTTGACGACGGAGTGCGCGGTAATCTCTATCTGCTTGCTCCACAACGTCAAACAACTGGTCTACAGTCTTACGCACTGTAGGTGCTTCGCGCAGTGGCCTGAGGTTTTCATTGACCTTAACTGCACCGGGCTGTCCGGACAAGGCCTTCTCAAACATTGGGTCAAGATAATCAAAGTTAGGCTCAGCCGTTCTCTTCTGCTCTTCAACTTGTTCTTCCGACGCACGCAACAAAGCAAACTGGTCTTTGGGCGTAGTAAGCTTTTGTTGGTCAAGCGCCTGTTCTTGCGCACGTTGCTGCATAGCTGTTTTGGCTTCTGCTGCTATGCGTGTTTTTAAAGAGTCGTAAATTTCTTCGCTGCGCAACAAAGGTTTGTTGTCCTTTGTCATTGGCAAGCCTTCTAGCGTAGGCCGTGTTTGCACAAGCTGTTGTGCAGAAGCAAAATCCTGCATCAAATAATCTGTGTAGTCTTTAATCGCTTCTGACTTGTACTTGGGCGCGTAACTAGCCGCAGTATTCATCTGGTCATTGGCCAAAGCAATACGCTGATTGCCGTACTCTGCAACTTGTTGTCGAGGAGTTAGCTGAACTGGAGGCTTGGGCGGCTTAGCAATCTGTTGTTCATACAACTCAGGCTCAAGCGCTTTCTTCTGCTCTTCTGTCTCTGGCTCCAAACCAAACGCATACTCTTGTGGCGTAAGTTTGGCGACACGCTCTTGCTCTGCAATCTGGTTAAGCACGCCTTTAGCTTTGTAGTAGTCGTCAGAAAGCGGTTCAATTTCTTTAGTCAGTTCTTTAAGTTGCGCATTGATTTGCTTATTAAACGCCTTGTCCGCATCGTATGTGGGTGAGTCTTTGGCTACTTTTTTAAACTGCGCAATCAAGTCTTGCTTTTGTTTAGCCAGTGCGTCGTACTTCTGCACAACTTCTTGTGCGTACTCAGGGGTTGTTTTGCGCTTACGCTCTTCCTCAAGGCGCTTTTCTTCTTCTGCACGCAGCGTAGCAAACTCATCTTGTGCCTTAGGCCCACCCTTGGCACGACGACCAAGCGCTAAGTCAAATAAGCCCTGCGCTAACGCACCCACCGCGCCGCCATAAGCAGCGGACTCGCCAACGCCTTCAATGATTTCTTGGTCAGGCTTGTAGATGCCTTTGGAAATTAAGTTCTGCGCAGCTTGAGATGCGGCTTCTTGTGCGGCTTCCTCACCACCGGCCATCAATGCACGTTTAACATAGGATACAGCGCCATCTTTAACAGGCTCTGATATGCGTCCCAGAATACGGGCAGGGGCAAACATCTCGCTGATACCAACGACGGTACCCAAAGCGGTTGCACCTGCGCGTTGTCCTTCTGTGGCTCCGCCCTCTTCGGCACGAGTACGAGCTTCTCCGGCACCTGCGCCAGCACCAAGCGCACCCATACCAACACGCCCTGCGGCCCCCAGTGGGCCAAGACCTAAGAACGGGATAATTGAGCCAGCCGCTTCGCCAAACTTACGCCCGACAGTGTCCTCATAGCCAGCCGCAGCTTCAAACGGTTTCTTGGCAGAAGTTGCAAGACTTGCAATACCTGCACGGGCAGCTTTTTCGGTTTCTTCTGGAAGTAGTGCTGATGCGCCAATTGCCGCGCTCTCCACCAGATTGATAGCGCCGGGGGCTAAACCTTTAAAAAATTCTTTGGCTTGACCGCCAACCGTGGTTTCTTTCTTTGCGTCTTCTTTGGACTTAAACGCCTCGGGGTACATGCGTTGCGCACGGGCGTAGGCTTCTTGAGGCGACTCTCCCTCTCGAATAGTTACAGAAGAACCGTCTGGTAGAGGAAGATATTGTGCCATAGCAGTACTAATTGTGCGGCTTGTCGAAAGCCCCCAGCAAGGCCGAACTTAACTGGGGTGCTGAAATTCTACAACTTAATCACGAACAGGGCCAGTAGGCGTGCTTGTCGGTTTAAGCATGCGCTGCTTAATAATTGCATCAAACTGCGCGGCAAGCTCCGGATTGGTTGCTTTTAGCATCATTGGGTTCTTGAGGTACGCTTGCAACTCTGCTTCGTACCCCTTGGCTTCTGGGCCAATAGACGCGTAATTTTTATAGGACTCGGCAAACTTGGGGTCCCTTGCCATGCGGTCAACAATCCTCTCAATACCTGAAGGCGCATTTATTTGCGCATTGGTACGGGCATTAGCGCTTGCGTTGTCCACCATAGTTTTATAAATACCTGCGCTAATCTCAGAGCTTTTGCCTGTAGCGCTAATAATTGCATCAATGCCGTGGCGCTTGGAAGCACGCAGGTAATCATTGGCCTTGTCTTCATACATCTGCGTTTCTTTAAGGTCGCCTTTAGCTTCTGCGCGGCGGGCGTTCTCAATTTCAGCCATTGCTTTGTTGCGGTCTTTGGCAGACTTCTTAAACTCTTTAAGCGCGTCGCCGTAGTCGCCCAAGCCAACCATAGCGCCTTTGGCAATGTTTGTAGCAGCGTTAGGAGATTCTCCAGCAGCTATGGCCAAAAATCCTTTTAGCAAAGACGTAAGACCGGCTTTTTCTTTGTCAGTCGCGTCCTGCATTTCCTCGCTCTTGAGCAGTTTCTCGTAGCCCGCCATGGCAGGGCCCTGCTCTTTGTTAAAGGCTGCTTGCTTCTCAGCACGAGCGTCTCTCTCGTTGAAGATGTCTTGACGGTCTTGAGCTTGCTGTTGCTCAAGCGTGCCTTTAATACCTTTGAGATCAAAGAACTTACTGCCCAAGTCTTGCGCTTGTTTAACTGACATGCCGCCAGTTGGCAAGGTAGCTTGAGGTGCAGGCGCGGCACCGGGAACAGCAGCCGGAGGTGCAGCGGCAACATCAGCTGTGGCAGCGGCGGGTGGTACAAAAGCATCGCTTACACCGGGTTGAAAACGAGGAACTATTGGATCGTTTGGCCCTTGGAAAGTAGCTGTTTGTTCTGTCGCTGCAGAGCTTTTTCTGTCTTTATTATAATCGTAGGAAGACGCAGTTGCTTTACGAATTCTTTCATCGCCTTCTTTGTCAGTATACGTATTTGCTACAGTCGGAAGTGCCGTCCCCAAAGGCAGCGAATATGGTTTTGCTCCGGGGGCATCTGAGAATTTTGTACTTGCAGTGGTAGCCGCTTCCAAAGCCGCCGCTTTTGACGGGAACTTCATGTCTGCCAACTCCGCTGCTGGGTTTGGAATCAGACGGTAGTACGGAACGCTAGGATCACGGATTGTTTTTGGAATGTCCAAGAACCACGTCTTACCGCCGTCGGTTGTACGAACAAGTGACTCGCCTTTACCAGCAAACTTCTGAACTGCGCCGCCACCAGCCATACGAACCACAGGCTCACTGCGTTGGGCAAAGTCGTACATGCCGCCCTGCGCCATGCCATTTTGTCTTGGAACATCATCACCGTCGCCGTAACCTGCAATACCGCCATCAGCCATGCTCTGTATGTTGGGCGCGGGGATCTGTGCAATACCTTGGTTTTCTGGAAGTTGTTGCTGAGCCATCATAGGCGCGGGAGCCATGCCCGCAATAGACTGATCTGCCACTGTGGGCTGTTGGCCCACTTGTCCTTGTGCTGCCGTGCGTAGAGACTTGCGGCGATCTGACTCTGACTTTGCCAATGACAAAATGTAAGGGTTGTTTTTATGCAACATTGCATACTGCTGCAATGCTGAGTCCGGCTGTAGACCAGCCAACGTCTTTGTAATCAAGTTGACGTCAGGCGTGCCAATAGGCGTCTGTTGTGTATAAGCCATGTTTAATCCTGACCCATTTGATAGAGAGTTAAATCAGCCAGACCAGCAGGGCGGCGTTCCAAGTCGCCGGTAGCTCCACCCTTGGCCCCAAACAACTTAGCACCAGTCAATGCTGCACCGCCAAGACCTGCAATCTGAGACACGGCAGACGGTGCTTGTCCATACATTGCGGAAGACTGCTGAGTCAAAGGCAAGCCACGCAGCATGTCGGACATAAAGCCCAACTGTTTGTACGGGTAGTTCTGAGCGTTCAGATAGTCTTGATACTCGGTGTTTAACGCATTCTGCATCTGCTGTTGTTGCTGGCCACCAAACTGGTTCTGGATGTTTAACAACCCGACGTTCTGTCCATATTGTGTATTACCAATATCAGCCAAGCTCTTAGCGCCCGACAGGGCTGTCTGTAGACCTTGAAGTCCCAGCCCGGCACCGAACTGTTGCTGTTGAGCGTTTAATTGTTGGCCTGCCAAGCCCTGTGCTTGAGACTGATTGAACTGTTGCATTGCCTGTTGGTAGGCGTTTTGCAAACCTTGAGCTTGGATATCACCCTTTTGACGCATTAAAGAAGCGTTGAGTTGGTTATTGGCAAGAAGATTGCCGCTACCACCAAAAGCACCGGAACGAGCAGCTTGGGCATTCTGCATTTGACGGGCAATTTCCCCCTGCCGCTGTGCATCTGATTGCTGGCGAGCAACAACCGTGTCCATGTACGGAGACATGTACTGACCAACTGAGCCTGTGCCGGGCTGAAACTTGCCTTGTGCATCGTATCCGGGCAGTGTGTTTGTTCCCGTAAATTGCTGTGTCTGATATGGGTTGAACGTGTACTGCGTATTGAGCGCGCCAAGACCGGCCATACCCGCCATAGCGGTGGCATCACCCAACTGGGGGGCAGTCTGCATCAGCCCTGCATTTTCAAACGACTGTTTTTGCAGAGGTGTGAACTGCGCTTGACGATCCCGCATGTACTGCATGTACGGGTTCTGATTTATATCAGTCAAACCCTGCGCATTGCCGAGCAATTCTTCAACGTACGGCTTGGCGTAGTCGGGGATTGTGACTTGCGTCTGTTGTATCTGTTGTAGTGATGGTTCAGCCATGATCTATTCCTTACGCGGGAAGATATTTATCAGCGCGGGAGTTAGCCGCTACTTTGTTTTTACCTGTGGTTTTACCCCGTGCACGTTGTACACGATCCATCATGGCGTAAAGCTTCTTAGCACCTGCATCTGTAGAGCCATTACCCAACTCAGACACGATACGCGCAGGGATCACAAACTCACCATCGGCAAGGCGTGCGGGTTGGTTCTTAGCGCCAATCGTTGCAGGGATGCTGTCAGACACACCATCTCCGGGGCCTTTGAGCAAACGACCGCCATCAGAGTAAGAACCCAACGAACCCAAACCGCCACCCATAGCGTAGCCCATCATGCCGCCACCAGCGGCAAGTTCTTTACCAGTAACGTCGTAACGCTTACCGTTACCCGCCAAATAAGTGCCGTCTTCTTGCAACACAGCAGTATATGTTTGCGTGTCGTAGCCGGAAGAATCAACAACGTCAATGGTCTTAGCCTTGGTTAAATCGGTGGCTTTTGCGTCTGCGGGAGTGCCTCTTGTTGCGCTCGATGTTATTTCCCCATCCTTGCCGTAAGACAAGAACTTAGGTTTATATCGATTGGACTCTGTAAAGTACGGCTGCATCAACGGCCTGCTTTTTGCCGCGTTAGCTTGCGCTAAGTTTTTACCTTTGCCCATAAGAAATCTGTACGCATCCAATGAATCATCCGTCAGCGTGTTAAAAGCAGCTTCGGGATCTTTTGGTATTGGGGCGGTATAGCCCAAGCTGCCGCCACCTTTGGTAAAACCACCTCGAACTTCGCCCATGCCCGAAAAACCACCATCAGGGCGGTACGGAATATTTGGGTGTACAGTAACTGTGCCGTCTAGATTGGTTGTAATGTCGCCGGGGTTTGTTGCATTGCCGTAAAAACCGCCGGGGATCACGCCCGTGTTTATGCCTGTGCCTGTGCCTGTGCCTGTGCCTGTGCCTGTGCCTGTGCCTGTGCCTGTGCCTGTAATGACGTCGTTGCCTGTGCCGCCTGTGACTGTGGTCTTATCGTCTATTTTTGTAACTGGTTTAGGCTTAAACAAATCACCAAACTTTTTGCCTGTTGCTGCTTCAACATCTCCCATGCTAACTTTAGTACGGGTTAATTCTGCAATTGCGGCGTTTTGAGCATCGCCTACAGACATTTTTCCTGTGTTTATTAAGTTCTGTAGTCCTTTTGTGACGTAATTAATGTTGCCGTACAAACCTTCTAAGCCCGCTTGATCGCCCGGTAGAGCACCAGCGGTGTAGCCAATTTGGTTGTAAAGATCAACAGGTTTTCCGGTTGTTGCATCAATAATACCGCCAGTAAAGCCAATATCATTTAAACCCGGTTGTGTCAAAGCATACTGAGCGCCTTGAGACAGCCCCGCACCTTGCATAGCATTGGTTAGTGCTTGGCCTTGCAAACCAACTGCACTTGTAGCTTTTTGGAACTCAGAAGCATCTGTACCGGGGGCATTAAGCGTTTGCACAAAACGCTGTTCGTAATTAGCTTGTTTATCTTGTGTACCCGTAGCCCGTGCAATGTCTGCGGCAGACACACCAAATGTCTGCATGTCCTGCGCAATCTTTGCGTCGGACAAACCGGGTGTTTTGAAATAATCAAAAATTTCTGTGTCGGTAGGTTTGTACCCACCAGCAGCCAAAGCCACAATACCGCCACCAGCCATAGGCGTAGGTTGACGCTGATCTAACGTAGCCATCTGACCTGTTTGAGGGTTTGTGTATGCGTCAGAGAAGTTGCGACCACCAAACTCGCTGGCTTTAACTGGCGCAAGTGATTTGTATGTCTGGGTAAAGGGGTCGTATAACTTCTGACGGATGTATGCTGGGTTGGTGTTTTCCGGCATCTTGGTTGTTGTAGGAACCATAGCGCCTGCCATGATGGGTGCGGCGGCCATGCCAATATTAGCAAGGTTGTTTTTAGCAAACGCACCCATAGCGCTAGGGTCTGCTGTAGCGGCAGTAAAACCGGCAGAAAGTCTGTCCGTCACAGGCGCAGCAAACGCTTGTTTTTTTGCTTCAAGTGCAATCTTAGAAGCTTCTTCGCCAAACGCTGGATTAACTGCGCCGCCTTCCAACGTAGGAAAAATGCCTCGTTCAGCTAAAGAAGCCGTGTAATCTCCAACCCCAGCGGTGGTCATTGCGTTAGCGCCTGCGTTTGCAAAACCTTCAGCCAACCCCGCCCCACCATACGCACCCAATCCGGCCATGAGTCCGCGAGACAGACTACCGGTAGCCAAGGTAGTCAACCCGCCAGTAACTAAGCCAGCCGTACCAGCGCTCATACCCAAACCAGCAATACCGAAAGCTCCGGGGCCTAAGAACGCGCCAAGGGCAATAGGGGCAACAGCCTTGAACAAGTCCGACAGCATGCCAGCTTCGGGCAAACCTGTCTCTGGGTTGATGGTCAACGAACGACCATTAGCTTCGGCAAAAGACTGTAAACGCTGGACTTCATCCGGCGTCATGTGGATCAGCAGGGAATCATCGCCACGGCCTTTGCTGGCAACCATGTCGGCAAACTTGTGTAGGCTCATTTTTGCCTCTCAAAATGGGGGTTGTTTGATAATATCATGTTGGCAGTGCAGACACAAATGAAAGTGTAGCTACGATGGAGGCAGTTGACGGTTTAGTTGGCGTGCCCGAAGCAGGGTACGTTTGGATTGTCACGTCCACACTTGTAGTTGACCAGTAAATTTGAACGTGGTCTCCCGCATTCATGTTTAGGAAATAGTTCCAACCTTTAATGTCGTGAAACGGGACGCCCGCACTTTTTCTAGCGGGTAGGCCAACTAAACCAGTCGAGCCAGTGATGTCTGCGTCGTTCTGCTTCAACCAAATAAACACGTCTTGGGGGGCGTTATCTAAGTTTTGAAGCTGCACACTAAACTGCAAGTTGTATATACCTGCGTATTCCACAGTAATTTTAGAGTTAGCAACAACCGACACCCCGTTTGAGAAGTCTGTGGTGTTTAGCGTCATCAGCGTAGCGGTGTTAACTGTGGTTGTCTGGTCTGTAAAATCCAAAAAAGCCCCGTACGGAAACGCTAAATACCTGCCACCCGCGTTACCTGTGATCTCTGTGAGCGCATTCTGCAATTGGTTAAAGTACAGACGCAAAACGTTTGTAAACTGATCCTGATACCGGCGCTCGTACTGATCCGTACCCAACGGCAAGTTGGGTGGTGCGGGGTTAATGATCCTGTTTTGTGTTGTCATCAGCGTCTGCCGTCAGGACGAATATCTATACGGGGAGCGCCCAACTGCCAGACCGTGTTGATCTGGTTAGATGCAATCTTAAAGATCATCTGGCGACCGCGCATACGGGTAAAGATCATGCCGGTGAACTGCTCGGTAATCACGTACGTACTACTTTTAGCTACCGGTTGTGAAGCTGTACTTGTAACTCCAGAGCCAGAGTTGGCTAGCCCTTGTAGAGTCATAGCTACCGAAGGTACAGCCCCCGTGGGAGAGTTCTCGGCGTTCTCAAACGTCAGATCAGGAAGGACACGCCACACAAAACCAAAATTGTGTCCGTCGCCAATGTCAAACTCTGAGGATGAAATGTAGGCATCAATAGCAGTGGTTGTTCCTGTTTCATTGTTGTTTAGCCCATTCTCGTGATACACCAAATTGTTGCTGTATGTAGCCGCCAGCGGATAGTCAAGCAAGCCAGAATCCAGCCATGCTGTTCGTTGCATTGTGCCGTAGTACCAGATTTTTTCTAGGTAGTTGTAGATCACATAACTGTCAACCTCGTTGCTACCAGAAGAGCAGTAGAACCACCAGACTTCGTTAAAGCCCTCGTTAGTGCCAGCGAACACCTGCGCAGCTTGAGCCTGATTAAAGTTACTAAATATGTGACGACGCAAGTCGCAGTTAAGCGTTTGCACACGGCCATCGTAGGAGTAAAACTTGTCTACGCCCATCCAGTACACAATACCGGAAGCGATCACAGCGGCGTTGGGGCCTTGAATTGAAATGTTGTCGCCAAGCAACTGCGGTGCCCACACGTACGGGGGGCCAAGGTATTGAAGTGA
>Ga0222714_10007296_pt1 | contig 10150 bp, 21 predicted proteins | sample C33_3DmetaG_FD_165048 | JGI IMG/M metagenome (GOLD analysis project Ga0222714, IMG submission 165048) | Estuarine water microbial communities from San Francisco Bay, California, United States - C33_3D | ecosystem: Environmental > Aquatic > Marine > Unclassified | place: USA: California... | reverse complement strand
CCGAGTCCAGGTTATCGCCGTCCAGGATAACTTTTGCCGATTCAATTTCAATATTTTTTCTCAGCCATTGGATTGGTGGAGCTATATTTTCGCCGTTGCTAGTTATATCGATTTGCTGTTTTGGTAATCCGAAACGGTAAGATAACCAAAGTTTTAACGCGGCTGTATCACCTTCTTTGCATTTATATAGTAAGGCTTTCCAAATTTCGTTTGGAACTGCTATTGCATCCATTTGCTCTATTAGCTTGACTTCCAATATTTTAGGCTTTCTTCCAGCTCCTTCGCGAGCTCCTCCAGCTCCTTTTTTATTTGTCATGACAACTAAAAATGAAATAAAATGAATATTCAAACCAAAGGTAATTGAAAATAAATAAAAAAAAATAAAAATATTATTACAAATACTTGCATATTACAAAAGTCTGCACTATATTTGAATAACAATTAGAAACAACAACAACACAAACACAAAACACAAACAGACATGAAAACTTCAAACACAGTAAACGCAAACAGAATTAACGAAAACGCAAAAGCTAATATTATAGCTTTCGGCATTATGGCGGTTATTTTAATCGTTGGGATTATCTACGGAATGCAACTTGAATCAATTGGATATTAATCATGAAGAAAGCTACAAAAGTACTCGCGCAAATAATCTACTTTATTATCGCATTTAGTCCAATATTTTTCCTTGGATATTTGCTAGGATTACAACTACTTAAATAAACTAACAAACTCTAAACACTAACAAAAATGACAAATTCACTCGGATACCTAGACGCAAAATCAAAATCAATTGTTTGGGCCGCATACGCTGAAAACTTCGCCGGCGAAGAAATAATGGAAGAAGGTTTCAATATCAATTCAGGATACGTTTACATAGCTTTAGAAAACGGCATAACGATCGCAAGCGCGTTTGGTAAAAAAGTAGAATACATAGTATACGACGACGAAAACGAGGAAGAAAGTTTTTTAAGTAGTGTAAAACAAGCTTATACATTTTTACAAAACAAATACTAAAATGATAACTTTAATACTTATTTCGAATTTCAAAGGTACAAAGCTAGAAACGTTCAAAGCTTTGGTGATATCGGTTTTAATCGATTCCGCCTATTTATTACCTATATTATTGTAAACACATAAACACGGAAAAAATGAGAGTTACTACCAAAATTAAAAATGAGGCAATTTTAGTTTTCAAGCTAGATGTAACCACAAACGCCAAAATATCAGCTGGAAAAGAAAAGATATTACAGGTTTATTCCTTTTCCTTTGATCAATTCAACTACGTTAAAGAGTGCATGAATACAGGAACAAAGATTCAACCAAAGCGGTTTTTTGACCTTGCGGAAAAGGTTTGTTTTGATTGCCCATTTAGGGGATATCTTAAATGTTATACTCACAAATATCAGCAATACAGCGGTTTTGTTTCAATGCTTAAATCTATAGTTAGAGAATTTACTACTTTGGATTTTGTTCCATATGTTAATAACGCTACAGAAAAAATACTTTCAATGTCAAAGGATAGATATATTAGATTTGGCACATATGGGGAACCTACTTTAATACCTTTGGATTTGGTCGCATCTATGGTTGACGTATCAAAATCTCACACGGGCTATACTCACCAATGGGCTAAAAATCTAGATTTTGCCAAATATTTCATGGCATCTACTCATAGCGAAGGTCAATCTAAAATAGCGGAAAAAATGGGATTCCGTTCGTTTATTGCAAGCAGTAAACCAATTTCAAATGCTGTAGTTTGTCCAGCATCCAAAGAAGCGGGATTTAAATCCACTTGCGAAAAATGCGGTTTATGTAGTGGTGAGCGCAAAGGAAAAAAACATATTGTAATTTTAGAGCATTAATTACATGGTTGACCTATTCGAATATCCGGAACTTTGGCCCGCTAACTTGCGGGCTATTTTGGCGCGTTACATGGCAAAGGAACAAACGTACACGAACTTAATAAGACTAGAAAACGAACTCTTTAAAATAGGTTATTCGATTGAGTACGGATTGGATTGCGTCGCGTACAACTTGCAAAAAATAGAAACCAAATAATACATGGGTAAATTTATTACAGCCCGATTTAAAAGCGCTTGCGCTGAAACGGGAAAAACAATACAGTCAGGCGAAACAATTTATTTCGACGGTAAGGCCTATTCCAGCGAATCGAAAACCTACAAAGATATAAAAGCAGCGGGCCAAATTTTCGCGGTTATTAAATAATGGACTTATTTTAGCCCGTTTAACGAGTCCAATTTATTACCTATATCAGAGTATAAATAAAAAAAGATCGCTTTACTACGGGCCTAAAAATAGGCTGTAATGAATCGCAAAGGTTAACCGCTTACCATAGTATAAAACAAAAGCAGTAGACGAAACCCAAAGCAGTAGTATAAAACAGAATCCGTAGAGTAAAACAGAATCCGTAGACGAAACCCAAAGCAGCGCCGTAAAAATTAGCGCACTTAATTAGTAGACGAAAACAAAAAGAGTAGACGAAAACAAAACCAGTAGTGGAAAACATAGCGGTGATCCGTAGTGGAAAACAAAACCAGTAGTGGAAATTAGAACTGGTTAGAACCAGTTCCAAAATTTCAAAAATGCTAGTGGAAAATAAAATTTCTCAGGATGTAGTGGAAAATAAAATCGGTAGTGGAAAATAAAACCAGTCAAATAAAAAATCTACCGCTAGTGGAAAACAGAAAATAAATAATTACAAAAGCTTGCATCGAATTACAACAATTTATAATTTTATATCACACTAAATAAACACACAAAATGCTAAAAGATCACCAATTTATTTTTGAGCAATCTGGATTTACTCTGGAACTCGAATCATTCGAAAACGAAGGAATTGTTTTAGACCTTTTTTTCGGTAGTGGAAAATCACTTTCGCTAGAAATTTACGATGAATTAAACGAGCGATTTACAGATCATTACAAAATCGTTTGCCAAATTTTAGATCCATTTATTATTGAAAAACTAGAAAACGAAATTAAAAAATGCTTTACGAAATGATGTCAGCCACAGAGTACGGAGTACTCAAAGGCTATAGTGAAAAATCAACCAGAGTTCACCAGATTATCCGATCAGGTATATTTCCTGCCGAATGGGTTCAAGCTCCTAAGAAGATAGGCAACCAATGGATAGTATTTGTAGACTTAAACTGGATTAAAAATGGTAGAGGATAGAATAAAACAATGGATAGTGGAAAACTACGGCGATATTTCCGATAGTGTAAAACATGATATTTTATTGACGTTCGAAACGTACTGGGATCAGTTTACATTCAGATACGCTGAGATTAAAACGCTAGAAATTTACCCCACCCCCCCCCTTTAAATTTTAAAATAAACACTAGTAAAAAACACAAACACATGAAAGAACTAATTTTAATTCAGTCGGAGCTAAAAGCTCCAAAGAACCAGTTTAACGCGTTCGGAAAATACAAGTACCGAAGCTGCGAGGATATCCTGGAAGCATTAAAGCCTTTACTATTGAAGTACGAATGCACCTTGACTATTGAAGACGAAATAAAAGAAGTAGGAGGTATTGTCTTCGTAGAAAGTACTGTATCAATTCAGGTAGACAAAGAAGGAAGAACCGAAGGTAGAGCAGTAACTGCGCAAGCTGGAATCGATATCAATCGCAAAGGAATGGATATTGCGCAGTCATTCGGTAGTAGTTCAAGTTATTCTCGAAAGTATGCGCTCTCAGGTCTCCTTTTAATCGATGATACGAAAGATCCGGATTCGACAAATGATCATGGCGCAAAAAAGGAGGAACTTAGTCCAAAGCATCCAAAGTGGAACGGAGCAAAAGATTCTATTGCCAAAGGTCAAGTAACTATGGCGCAAATTAAGGCAGTTTATATTTTAACATCAGACAACGAAAAACTTTTATTATCATGAACTTTAAATGCAGAGCAAGTGCGCTAGGTCAGTTGATGACCAACGCTAGATCAAAATCCGAAACTTTATCTCAGACAGCAAAAAGCTACATTGAGGATTGGGTAAAAGAGCAGATTTACGGAGTAAAAAAGCAGATTAAATCTAAGTACATCCAGAAGGGATTGGCTTTAGAAGATATGGCGATTGAGTTTTACTCGATTGCCAAGGATCAGAGTTTTATGATTAAAAATCTGGACAACTTTGAAGATGATTTCTTCACAGGAACTCCAGATTGTATGCACGAAGGTGTAGTATACGATTTTAAAACCTCTTGGGACTGCTATACTTTCCCTCTGTTCGACCAAGAGCCTGACATGGGATACTACTATCAACTTCAGGTTTACATGCACCTGACAGGCTTAAAAAAGGCTAAGTTGGTTTACACGCTTCAGGACACTCCAGAATACTTGACTTATGAGGAGCCAGTAAGCTATTCACACGTGGAAAATATGTACAGAATTAAGGAGTTTGACATCGATTACAATCCTGAAGTAATTGAAAAAGCCAAGGAGAAAGTATTGGAAGCTCGTGAATTTGTTAAAGAAATGATGTCATGAGCGATATAAATAAATGCGAAGGTGTTGAATGTCCTATACGAAATAAGTGCTACAGGTTTTTAGTTCCTGATGATGATTTTCAAGCATATTTTATAATTACACCTTTTGCATATGATTACTGTGATAAGTTTATATCCTATGAAGAAGAAATGGATTTGACTAAACTAAAATTTAGAAAATGCCAGACATAACGATGTGCCCAGGGACAGATTGTTCCCAGAAAGAAAGTTGCTACCGGTTTACGGCGAAGCCATGTGAGTATCAATCTTATTTTATTTCGGCACCGATCAAAGAGGGTAAGTGCGAATATTACTGGGGAGAGAATGCAGAATCAGTTTGGAATCAACTAAAAGAGATAGTGGAAATTACAGACCCCACCCCCCCCCTAGTAAAGTAGTGGAAATTAAAATATTTTAAATCAAACACATAACACAAATGAAACAGACAGCAGTAGATTGGTTTTATCAAAGAATTTTAGCAAAAGATATTAAAGAAGTATATAAACAAGCCAAGCAGATTGAAAAGGAGCAGATTAAGGAGGCTTATAAAATAATTGATTTAGATATACAACATGAAGATGTTGGTGAAATTAATTCAGAACAATACTACAAAGAAACATACGGACAATGACATCACTAACACAAGAACAAAAAACAGAGGTAATAAGACTTTACAAGCTAAAGATCCTTAATAAGAATATTGCGACCATCCTAGGTGTATCTAAATATGTTGTAAACAATTACATCTACAAAGATTACCTAAAGACTAATGAGCGAGCTAAAAATACAGCAGCACACCTAAAATTAGCTGATGAGGTAATTGAGATGTATAAAAACGGACTAACATACAAAGCAATCGGAGAACGGACTTCTTTAAAGAAGCACCAGATTTGTGAGATTCTAAAACTTACTAGTTACCGAAGAAGACCAGGAATAACAATAAAAAATCTTAGAGAAGTACAACGATTGTGGGAAGAAGGAAGTAGAATTGCTACTATTTCTTACAAGCTAGATTTAAATTATGGGCAGGTCGAATACTGGGTAAGAAAGATGCGCGAAGGGGTGTACACAAGTGTACACTAAGTGTACACTAAGTGTAAACCAAAATCGGCCTCTATTGGCTCCAAACGCAATAAGTGAACACTTTGAACACTTTTTGGTAAAAATGAAAAAAAATAAATTTTCAGTAGGTAAAAAAAAATACATTACGAAAAAAAGTGTAAACTTGTAAACCTAAGCCAAAAAAGTGCCAAAAATCGGTCAAATTATAACGTATGAAGGGTTTTAGGGGTTTACACTCAGTGTAAACTTAGTGTAAACTTAGTGTACACTTTTAGCCAAAAAATACCCCTCCCCCCCCCATATTTTTCAAAACTTTGTAAAATCACATGAACGTCACTTTAGGAAGAGCAATCAATTTACTTAACGCTGGATTTAGCGTAATGCCCATATCAGAAGGCAAAAAACCGCTCATTTTATGGAAGGAATACCAGACAAAAAAGATAGAAAAAGCAGAGTTAGAAAGGCTAGAGTCTAAAACTAAAGGTTATGGTATTATTACAGGATTTTATGGTACTGAATGTATAGACATAGACCTAAAAGTTTTTCCTAGTGTACAAGAGGGTAAGAAATTCTGGAATGAGTTCATTGCATTTGTATCTGACTACATCGATGACTTTGCTAGGAAGTTTGTAATCTACAAGACAGTAAACTCTGGATACCATATTATCTACCGTTGCGAAAAGGTAGAAGGAAACAGAAAGCTAGCTACTCTGAAGGGACATTCTCAAGCTCTGATTGAGACTAGAGGCACAGGCGGATACATCTACATCTACGATCACCAAGTAAGCGATTTGTCTTATGAGGAAATTCAAGAAATCACAGTTGAAGAACGCGATTTGTTAATGAATCTATGCAAGTACTTTCACTACGAAGAGAAGGTAGATGAAACGAAGCCAAAAGAAGCCGATTACAGCGGTCTTACACCTTGGGATGACTACAACTATAGGAACAAGGCTATAGACCTCTTACAGGGCGAATTTAGTGCCATTAAGCACCTATCTGATCGCGTAGTTCTACGCAAGAATGGAAGCAAGGATGCATTGCACGGATTTATTTACAAGGATAGTGGATTATGCTACATATTTACCACTGCTACGATCTATCCTCACGAGACTCCGCTTAGTCCGTTTGCTATCTACTCTTGGAAGTTCTTTGGTGGAAATTACTCCGAAGCTGCAAAGGAATTATACAAGGCTGGCTATGGAGAACGAAAAATTAGAAAGGTAGAGATTGAGCGAATTGAGATACCAAAGGAGGAGTTAATATTTCCGATTGAAGTGTTCCCTGAGTCATTGCAGAATTATATTCTGTTAAATCAAAAAACTCTAAACCATTCTATAGACTACATGGGTTGCAGTTTACTTTGGTACATTTCAATTTGCATTGGAAATGCTTGCAAGGTGGAGGTAAAAACTGGATGGAGGGAGTCAGTAAACATTTGGCTAGGTTTAATTGGCAAAGCAGGTCTAGGAAAAACCCCTAGTATAAATGCGGTTATATTTCCATTAGCTAAGAAAAATAGTTTTGAGATTAAGCACTACCAGAACGAATACAAGAAGTACAAAGAATACGAGAAGCTAAGTTCTAAGGATAAAAAGGATGTAGAGGAAATTAAGGAGCCAATTAGAAAGCAGATTATTGTTAACGATGTAACGGTCGAAGCGTTGGCGGATCTCCACGAGGAAAACGAAGTAGGCATTGCAGTATTTAAGGATGAGCTGAACGGATGGATTAAGGATATGAATAAGTACAAGCCTGGATCTGACTTGGAATTCTGGCTCTCATGTTGGTCTAATCAGCAAGCGATTCTAACAAGAAAAACTGCAAAGAGTAGCTTTATTCAGTCGCCTTTGATTCCTGTACTTGGTGGTATACAACCTGGAATCTTCTCTCAGATTTCTACTTTGGAAAACAAGGACAATGGATTTCTAGACAGATTGCTAGTTTGCTATCCTGATAAGGAGATTGAGCATTACAACAGAAATGCGATTGAGCAGGAGGTTTTGGATTGGTACGAGGCTTATATGTCTCAGTTCTATAACCTGATTCGAAAAGAAATCTTGCAGTTGAATAAGTTTGGAGACATTGAGTCTAGGATAATTAAGTTTGACTCTGAGGCTGAAAAAGAATGGGAGCGAATCTTTAACAACATCACAGATATGCAGAACTCAGACGATATTTCTGAGTATGTGAAGTCAATGTTGAGTAAGCAGAAAGCTTACATCCCTAGATTTGCGCTGATAATTAACTCGATTACTGCTTATAACGAAGGCAAAGGATTTGATTGGATTAGCAAGGATAGTTTGCTTAAGGCTGAGAAATTAAGTAATTACTTTATTGCAATGTCAAAGAAGATTAAGGTAAATTCATTGGAAACAGGCGAATTGAGTGAGTTGGTTCGTTCATTGAAAAATGAGACGATTGAAAGAAAAATACAGCAGATACAGGAAGCAGTTCCTGACTTCAATAGATCAGAGCTTGCTGAAATGCTAAATGTGAGTAGGACAACGATTTATAAACACTTAAAAAAATGAATTACATTAATCATAAATCGAACAATGTAATAGCAAAATATTATTACAAAGGTGATAAAGGATACAAGTATGCAGTAGTTGAAATAGAATGTTTATCTCATGATATGCAGTTTGTAAAGTTTACCAGGCAAGATGGCATTCAAAATTTAAGGAAACAATGTTTCTGTTGCGGAGAATTATCAATGGATTTAAAAAGATCATTGGTAGAAAACTTTGATGATTTAAAGGAATTTAACAAGGATTTAAGATATCTAAAGGATGAATTCTATAAAAAGGTTATTATGGATTTGCACAGAATCAAAAATGATGAAGCTTGGGACAGATACAATGAATACCTAAATTCAGACAAATGGAATAATAAAAGAAAAAAGGTTTTAGAAAGAGATAATTACTTATGCCAAGCTTGTCTTACAAATCCAGCTCAAGAAGTACATCATTTAACTTATAATAATATTTATGATGAACCACTTTATGAATTAATATCTGTTTGTAAACGATGTCACATAAAAATTGAAGAACAAAAAAACTTAAAAAAATGATTGAAGCACTAGATGAGATTACAGAAATCCCATTTGAAGTATTCTGGGATAAGTTTATGGACATTTGTCCAGGTATTTATGACCGCTACACCGCAGAAGGATATTGGCTAAAAATGAGAGAAGATAACAGGATTTTAGCATTTGAATTTCTATGCCGATTTGGTAGCGACTTTAAAGAACCTTGGATGCATTTAAGACAGTTTGATCTTCCCTTTTAAATCTACCCTACCCCCCTATATGAAACCACTAGACAAACTTAAAGAACTCAAGCTAAACTCTAGTATTAGCGATCATCCAAATGTACCTAGATATGCAATTGCACTACCAAAGTATACTGATGCTACTGCAAATGGACTTACAAAGTGCATACTTGACTACCTACAGCTGTGCAATCACCAAGCAGAGCGAATCAACACGATGGGTAGACCAATAGATAACCGGAAGCAAGTCACAGATGTGCTAGGAAGAACCAAGACAATCGGAACAATGACCTGGGGCAAGTCAACCGCAACAAAAGGCTCTTCCGATATATCAGCAACCATCCAAGGAAGGTCGGTAAAAATAGAAGTCAAGATAGGTAAAGACAGGCAGTCTGAAGATCAGAAAATCTACCAAGCAAACATAGAAAGTTCTGGAGGTCAGTATTGGATAGTAAAAAACTTTGATGACTTCATGAAAAAATATGACCAATTCCTAGAATCTTTAAAATCAAACAATTAATATTACTTTACAAACTAAAAAACAAAAACAATGGCAAATTTATCAGAGATCTTCCTAAAGCAGGAAACACTAGAAACTTTACTAAACACAGTAAAGGCAAAGAATCTAAAAGGTGTATCTATCACCATTAGTCAGAACGATACCTCAAACGAATGGGGTCAGAATGTAAACTCTTATGTATCTCAGTCCAAAGAGGACAGAGAAGCAAAGAAGCCTAAGTTCTACACCGGATCAGGGAAGGTATTTTGGTCAGATGGTAAGCCATCTACACTAGCTGAAAAGAAAGAACAAGGTCATGTAAGTAAGAAAGAATATGCCCAAGAGGAAAGCAACGCCCTTCCGTTCTGATTATACGCTTAAACGTAGGTTTATCAACAAATTCAATGAGTACACCCCGTGGCAGGACATCGGTCACGGGGAGTGGCTCTCCCTAGAAGATGTGCAGGACAAGATTAAGGTTTTAGTACAAAACTATAGAAGCAAGCACGTTGAAGTGTGGTTTGAAAAAGGCGGTAAACTTCTAGATTACAATGGAAATGAAACTAATGAACCAATTAAATTCATACCTAAATGAAAAGGAATATTTTAAAGTTACTTAAATTCATAAATGTAGCTTTTGGTTTTATGACTTGCCTATACTTAATTTCTAAGTATCTAGGAATGTTTGCATTAGTACTTGCTCTTTTTATTACTTACTTAAACATGATTATTGATGGAATACTCAAAGGAACAGATTAAAAGAGCAATTAGGTCTAACGTATTCTGTAAAGGTAAAGGAAT
>Ga0222714_10007294_pt1 | contig 10151 bp, 7 predicted proteins | sample C33_3DmetaG_FD_165048 | JGI IMG/M metagenome (GOLD analysis project Ga0222714, IMG submission 165048) | Estuarine water microbial communities from San Francisco Bay, California, United States - C33_3D | ecosystem: Environmental > Aquatic > Marine > Unclassified | place: USA: California... | reverse complement strand
CGGCATTAAATGCACGAGCCGCTGCTGGTGGGATTGATCCGTTTTCTGGAAGCGCACAAAGCCTTATGGTTTATAATACGTCTGAAGGTGCTAGAGAGTATTATGTTAGTGAAGACAATCAAATCATTGCCAGAGAGGGTGGTCGATTAGCTGCACAAAACTTAATGAAACAAGCTAAAGCAGCTAAAGAAGCTGGTTTGTTCAAGGCCGTTGGACAACTAGGATCGGCTGCGCTTACAGCGGGCTCATTGGGTGGAGCGCCAAGTGGCGGTGGCAGCGGTATGGGTAATTATGGCGGCGAAATGGCCGCTTGGACGTGAGGTAAAAAATGGCAGAACGTCTTCCTCGCTATCGCCCACTCGGCATAAGTCTTGTAGCACCCACTCGCGTTGACTACGCTTCAACAGGTGCTGCTCAAGCTGCTGGCTATGAACGTTTATCTAGCGCGCTAGATAGAATAAGCTCTTACGCTTTTGAGAAAGCTGGTCAAAGAGCGAAGATTGAAGGAGAAGAGTTTGGTTACAAACTCGGACAAAACCCAGAGCAAATCAAAACCGCACTTGAGGCGGGTGCAAGCATTGACGATATCGTTGGTGACTCAGATACAATCTTCGGCGCAGCTTCTCGTGCTGCGGTAGGCGCACAACTTAGAGTTGAGTTAGAGACTGATGTTCGTTCAAAATTGGCACAACTTTCTGCGGCAGTTGAAGGCGGTGACGTTTTAGACCCGGCTGATGTTGAAACAGAAATAGATGCAATCACCGAAGGACATGCGTCCTTATTGTCTCAGTTTGGTGGCAAGTATGCTGCTCAATACAGGGCAACGGTTGGAACTTTAGCTGCGCCTGTTTACAAATCAGCACTTGAGCAATCCTATAAACTTAGGAATGCAGCACAAGCTGCTAAATTTGTTAGTACTTTAGAAAGTTCTAAAGATATTTTCTATAATATAGCGGATGATTTTCAAGGTGGACAAACTGTAGTTGACGGTAAGACTGTTTGGGATATAGACGCAAAATTTGCTGTTTTAAGCAGGTCTATTATGGATCAAGCAATCAATACTAAAAACCCTACAAATATTTCTGTTGCTACAGATTTTTTAAAAAACATGCAAAAAAATGCAAAAATCAATGCGCTTCGTAAACATGCTCGTGAAAATCCAAATGATTTTAATCTTGATGTTGGTTTGTTTGGAAACAAAACTGCTCTTTATGCAAGCCTTGATGAAAATGATAAAGAAATGGTACGCGATGAAATACGCGATGAGATTGGTGCAATGCATCAACTTCGCGTAAATCAAATTGCTGAAAATAATGAAAAATACAGTCAAGAATACAATCAACTTGTAGCTATACTTTTTACCGAGCCTCATAATTCTGAAACAAGAATTAAAGCAGCTTCAAGAGTTAAGGCAATTGCTTTATCAGGTGTTCTTAAAGTTGACCAAGATATTTTAGATTTAGCAGAAAACCCAAAATATAAACCACTAAAACAAAGTGATCCTACTGGAGTTGAGATAGTAAGAGATAGAATTATTGATGGTTATATTACAGATAGATCAGCTTTAGCTGAAGCGTTATTTCATAATAATGTTTTTTACAAAGAAGCAAATGAAGTAAAGTTATTTTTTGACAATCTTATGAAATCCAGAAGAAATGGAGTTGAGAAAGCTATAAAAGATAAGATGGGTGTTTTTGGTGATGCTGTAGATAAGGACACGGGCGTATTTATGTACAAAAATGTGCCTGTAATTTACAAAATGAATGAAAAAGAAAATTTAAAAAGAGCCGAGTCTGGTGAAATTTTAGAAACTTTATTGGAAACAACTCAACGCTTTTTAGATTCTGGCGCAGGTCAAGCTCAATATAAAGAAATCAAAGATCAAAGAGATGGCTTTAAATCAATTTTCATAAAAGGCCCATTATCTAAGATTAATTGGGATACTGTCGGCCCAGAAGAACTTAGAAGAATTGCTGAACAAATAGATAAATACGAACCGAGAAAAAGACAGGCAGCGAATTATAAAAGAGAGTTTGAAGCCTTTGCAGAAATGTTAGAAGAATATCGAAAGTAATGCTATGACAGACATCTTTGCAGAAATGACTGAGGCTAAAGAGATTGCACTATATGCATCTCCAGATGAACCAGCTTCATCAGAACAGGAAAGAATTGAGCAATCCATTACCGAGGATCATCTGGTGATGGATCATAAGTTCGTGAACAATTCCAAAGTCATGTATCAACTCATGCAAGGTGAGCCGTTTACTGGTACGGATGAGGAAGCGGGACGGTACGGTATTAACTTGATTGGTGAGTTTAATTATAACTTCGCTCAACCATTTAGCGGCGAAGTTGGTGGTGTTGATATTCCGCCCGGAGCAATATCACAAGTAGCTCGTTTAATGGCAAATGGTTCTCGTGAAAACGCAATGCGTTGGTTATACATGATGGATCAATATGAACGTCTACCTAATTGGACGGCATCTGGCTCATGGCGTGTAGCGCGAGGTCTGTTTAGAGACCCAAGTACATGGGGTGCATTATTTACTGGTGTCGCTGGATTTGCTGCACGTAAACTTGGACAAGAGGCTTTATATTTAAAAATAAGAAAACTTGCATCAGCATTAACCACCAAGAAAGCTGCTGCTGTTGTTGGAGGAGCGCATACAGGCGCTCCTGCGGCTGGAGAGTTAGCAATTAAAAAACAAGCAGGTATACCTATAGAAGCATCAGACGTAGCTGGTGCGGCCTTAGAGACGGGTATAGGTGCTGTTGCCGGACCTGCACTTATGACTGCTGCTGAAATGGCTCCACAGGCTGTACGCGCTATTGGTGATATATTAGGTGATGGCGTTGATGCAGGCGCGGTCGATGCAGCTTCTAGCGTAGGGGTACAATAATGGCTCGACTTACCAAACAACTTATTGAGCCTCTTTTAAAGGAAGGTGCGCGCGCCATTGATTATACAGTGAAGCGTCGTTCTCCAACCAAAGCAGAAGGCGAAGCTCTTGATATTACAGTTAGACCACAAGAGGTTGCTCCGTCTCCTGCGGCTGGATCAGAGGCTCCTCAAGCACCAGAAAATGTAGCACCTACTGTTGAGGCCGAAACTCCTCCACCAGAAGCACCGATTGATAACGTAGATCAAGAAGTACTTACACCTGTTCCACAAGACCCAACTGTTGTACCCGAAGCTGTTGAAGACCTTGGTAATATTCCAGAAGCCCCAACTGGGCCTGTAAAACCAGCACCAGCATCTGAAGATGAAATGAAGCGTATGCTGGATCAGCGTGATAAAGAACTTGGCACTGAACGACAAGCTCCATCGCCTACTCAATTACAGAAAGAAGAAGGCGTTGTTACTGGTCCGTTTAATACAACGATGTATGATAATGATGGTCTTGCAGCTACCATTCAATCGTTTGCTGACAAAGCACCAGAATTAAAAACTAAAACCGTTCAATCTCTTTATGAAGAAGCCCAAGCACGAGGCGTTACTAAAGACGTTCTTAATGTAATGTTTGCTGGTCAAAAAATGGAAAGCGCCGTTGGTGACAGTGAGCTTGCTATCCGTATGGCTGGTCTTGTTTCATTACATGACGCAAGCGCAACGCGCCTTGATGATTTAATGCAACGTATGGCAGCTAACCAATTAGACGATGCTGGTGAATTAGAATTACGTGAGGCTATTGCACAGCATGACATTATCTATGGTGAAATGATAAATGCCAAACGTGATGTCGCGCGCACTATGAATGTCTTTAAAAACATAAAGAATAAAGAGGTTGTTAGCTTTAGTGAGATACGCTCGGCACTTGATTCACTAGGTGGTTCCGACAATCTTCGTGCATTTGCTGAAAAATATAATGGCCTAAAATCAGAAGGTCGTGCAAAACAAAACAGAATGCTTAGTCGCGGCCTTGTTGGTCGAATATATGATGCTGCTGTTTATGCGGCTCAGTCTGTCTTGTTAATGAATCCAGTTACACATTTGTATAATTTTGGGCAGAATACTTTAATGTTAGGCATTCTTGATCCAATAGAGCGCGTTGGCGGTGCTGTTATTGGCTCTGCTCAAATTCGTAAGCGTTTTGCTCAAGCATTTGGCAAATCTTATGATCCAGATTCAGCAATGATGGATGACGTTCTTGCATCTGGTTGGGCATTAATGGAAGGCATTAAAGATGGGTGGAAACTTGCTGGTTATTCTCTTGTAGAAAGCCAAGGCGCTAAAGGTGAAGTAACTCGAAATCCATTTACAGCCGAGTATCTATTCAAACGTCATCTTGACCAAGCTCGTTCTGAAGGTCTTCTCAAGCGAGGTTTTGGTAAAATGATTGATGCTTTTGGCACTCTATTCAGTTTATCATTTAAAGGTCTTCAAGCGTCTGATGAATTTATTGGGGGTTATGCTGCTCGTACAGAATTATTACGAGAAGGAGCAAGACTTGGTAAAAAGGTTTATCAAGACGCTCTTGATGCTGGTAAATCTCAAGAAGAAGCTATATCTGCGGCACAAAATGCAACGCAAAAATTATTGACTGAACGCCCCGCAAATGTCCAACAAAATATAGAACATTTCCGCAAAATGATAACCATGACATCTGACCCTAACTTGGGTTTAACCTCTGGTAAATTAATGTGGAAAACAAATAGAATTTTAAATCATCCGCTTTTAAAACCCATTACGATGTTTAGTCGAACTGTTACAAACATTGCTAGTGAAGGTGCGGCTCGATCACCACTTTTCTTTTTATCACCACGCTTTCACGAGGAATGGTCTCGCGGTGGTCGTCATCGTGACTTAGCAATGAGCCGTGTCGGCGTTGGCTCTCTTATGATGCTTGGTGGATATCAACTAGCTATCAATGACAGAATTACAGGGCAAGGTCCATCAGCAACTGATGATCGCAACAATCTTCGTGAACTTGGTTGGTTGCCGTTTTCTTTTCGTTTTTACGAAGATGAAGTTTCAGAAGTTACATTACAAAAACTTCGAGCATTAGTTGGAGAAGATCAAGTTTCGGTTGGTAAGGGTCAATTTGAGGGAGAAGTATTTGTTTCTATTTCAAGACTTGAGCCATTCAATGTACCGTTTTTAATGAGTGCTGCATATGCCGATGCCATTAAATATAGAGCATACGATCCTGATGATACAGAACTTGAGATTATGACAGCATCTAGTGCAGCAGCACTAGCTGAGTTCACTACTAACATTCCTGCTATGACTACATTTGCTGAATTGATGAATACATTAAATGTACGAGGCGGCTCAGATGTAGGTGATAAGACTTACACAATTATAAATAATATTCTCGGCGCTTATAGTAATTTTGCTATAAACGCGACACCCGGCGTTAATCTTTTGAATAGCTCATTGGCGGCATATATTGAGCGTATAACTGATCCAACTATTAGCAATACCGCTATAAATGATGAACAAGCTCAATTTGCTTATGACGGATGGGGTTCAGACAGGCCAGAAAAAACTATCATTCTTGCTCCGTTTTGGAAATCATATAACAGATTGCGTAGCCGTATTCCTGTATATAGTAAGGGAGTACCGTACAAACTTGATCCATTAACGGGTGATCCTATTGGTGGAGATAGGTCTTCATTACACAGTCTTTATCCAGTAATGAAATCTATAGGTAAATCTAGGGAAATAAGAGAATACCTAGCCTTATTAAACCACAGTGTAGGTGATCCAAATTTTGTAATCAATGGCGTTACTTTGTCTGCTGAAGATCAGAACAGGTATATAGAACTATATACTAAAGAAATTAGAATTAACGGTAAAAATCTTGAGCAAACTCTTATTCACGAAATAAAAGAAAAAATGAAATATTACATTGGAAGAAAACAGAAGGGAAATATAGGGGTAATGAGACAAAACATTGATGCCACTGTAAGTAGATTTAGACAAATCGCAAAAAAAAGAATGTTTGGTGAGTTTGTTGAAGACAGAAAAGACCCGGAATTAGCTGCATTTTTCCCGAAGCCATTAGATGCTCGTGCTTATGGGTTCAGCAGCAATATCATTGAGCGGCCAGAGGTGGCTCAACGAATGATATATAATTACAACAAAGCTAAACAGTTTTGATGTCTGGTGAGATTTAGGTTAAATTGCTGTTCAACGTGAGGGACTGAGATGGCTAACTACAATATCAATGCTGTTACAAGACGTGTCGTTTACAGCGGCAGCGCGGGTCTTGGGCCATATTCATTTTCGTTTGAAATCCTAGTCCAGACTGACGTGGCTGTATATTTCAACGCCACGCTGCTAACACTTACAACTGACTACACTGTAACAATCAACGCGAACGGCACTGGTAGCGTCACAATTGTCACTGGCACGAACGTCCCCTCAACGCCGACTGCAAGTGACCAAATCGCTATCGTTGGTGCGCGTGATATTGAGCGCACGACCGACTTTGTGACGGCAGGTGAGTTACGTGCCGCAGCCCTTAACGAACAGCTTGATGGCCTCACCATCTTCGATCAACAGCTTCTTGAATTAACAGACCGCGCCCTCACTGCGCCTATCACTGACCCAACCAGCATTAACATGACACTGCCTGCACGAGATGTTCGTAAAGGTAAATATCTTGCATTTAATGCAACGACAGGTGATCCCGAAGCTGGTGCTGGAAACGATGACATAGCGGCCCTTGCTTCTATTACAAACGATATAGCGAGGCTTGCTGATATTGAGGATGGCACTCTTGCAACGGATGCTATTCAAACTGTTTCTGCTAACAGCGCAAATGTTACTGCTGTTGCTGGTAATGCAAGCAACATCAATACGGTTGCTGGTAACAACTCCAACATTTCGTCTGTTGCGTCTAACTCTACTAACATTAATTCTGTTGCTAGTAACTCTAGTAACATCAATGCAGTAGCTACCAATATATCAAATGTTAATACAGTCGCAGGTAACTCAACTAATATTAATACGGTTGCTGGTGATTCTAGTACCATTAGTTCCGTTGCTAGTAACTCTACTAACATTAATGCGGTAGCTACTAATATAGCGAATGTTAATACGGTTGCTGGTAACAATGCTAATATAACGACTGTAGCTGGTATTAGTGCTGATATTACAACTGTTGCAACTAATGTAACTGACGTAACAAACTTCGCAGACGTTTATGTTGGGCCTTCTGCTAGTGACCCAACGACACGTTCTGACAGTAGCTCTCTTCAAGTTGGAGACTTGTATTTCAACACGTCTTCTAATGCGTTAAAAATATATAATGGTGCTAGCTGGATTCCGATTAACATACCAACGATCACTTCGGTATCAAGCCAAGCTAACTCAGCGACAGACTTCCTTGATCTGCCTTCTGGAACAACGGCGCAGCGTGGTTCTCCCTCTCAGGGTTCTGTTCGCTACAATACAGATGATGCTGGTTTTGAGGGTTATAACGGTTCAGCTTGGGCTCCGATTGGTGGCGGCAACGAAACCGACGAAGGCATTTGGGTTCACTCAAACACGATCAGCGCTAACTACTCAATTCCAAGTGGCAGTAATGGTCTGAGTGCAGCGCCCGTCACAGTTGCAAGCGGTGTAACAGTCACAGTTCCGAGCGGTTCTGTTTGGACACTGGTGTAAGGAGTAGAAAATGTCCTCAGTTAAAATCCAAGGCAGCGCCACAGGAACAGCTAACTTCACGATTGCGGTTCCCGATGGCACGTCCACAGACCGCACGATTAACTTGCCTGATGCTGCTGGTTCGTTTGTCTTAGCGGATGCGAGTGGGAATGTAGACATAACAGGTACGGTCACGGCTGATCGGCTTACGGCTGATGCATCAGGAGAAGCAATATTATCTTTAAATGGCTATACGGCTTCACAAGATACTGAAGTTCAGTTAGTTGCAGTTCGTGATGACGTATCAACCTCTAAATCTCTTTTAGATATAAAAACAAACGATGGAAGTTCTCTTGTAAGACGCATTCGCATTGACTCATTAGGGAATTTGTTGGTTAAGACTACTGATGCAAATCCGGGAAATAATTCTGGTGGATCAGATGTTGGTGTTGTTTTAGATTTTAACGGTAAAGTTCTTGCAACTGCAAATAACGCAGAAGTGATGGTGTTAAACCGTCAAAGCTCTGCCGGTACTATTGCAGAGTTCCGGCAGGACGGCACAGCGGTGGGAACTATTGGGACTTATTTTGGCGGAACATATATTGGCTCACCTGTTGGGTCAGATGCTTATCTTTTTTTCTATAGTAACCTTATCAGACCAGCAGCCTCAAATGGTACAAACCGTGACAACGTAATCGACTTGGGGGAGTCAAGTTCACGCTTCAATGATATTTATGCAGGGAATGGAACAATACAAACTTCTGATGCCAATGAAAAGCAAGACGTTGCAGAGCTAGATGAAGCTGAAAAGCGCGTCGCTACAGCCGCTAAGGGATTGATCCGCAAGTTCCGCTGGATAAATTCAGTCGAAGAAAAAGGCGACGATGCTCGTATTCACGTTGGTGTAATAGCGCAAGACCTAAAGGCCGCTTTTGAAGCTGAAGGATTAGACCCCGGTCGCTATGCAATGTTCATTAGCTCGACTTGGTGGGAAGCTGATGAAACCTACACTGATGACGAAGGTGTAGAGAAGACCAGAACCAATACCTATGAAACAGCGGAAGAAGCACCAGTGGGTGCAGTAGAGCGCACCAGATTGGGTGTTCGCTACAATCAACTCTTAGCCTTTATTATTGGAGCTATGTAATGTCCACACTAAAGGTAACTAATCTCCAGCACCCAAGCGCTGCATCAGCAAACGTCACGCTCGACAGTAGCGGCAATGCGGCTTTTAGCGGTGGCATCACTGGCGTTACGTCCGTTAATGGGGGTCAGCTAGGCGCGCGGAATGCCATAATTAACGGTGCAATGAACGTAAATCAAAGACAGCTTGGAACCCAAACTGTAAACAGCACCATTTATACAACCGATAGATGGCAGGCAAATCAAACGGCTGCTGGCAAATATTCTGTTGGTAATAGTACAACAGCACCAAGTGGTTTTACCAATAGTTTTTTAGCAACCTCTTTATCTGCTTACTCTGTGTCTTCAACAGATATTTTCTTTTTTCAACAAAATATTGAAGGTTACAACTCATCTCATTTTGGATGGGGAACCAGTGATGCAAAGAGTGTAGTGCTTTCGTTTTATGTCAGAAGCTCTTTAACTGGAACTTTTGGTGGTTGTTTGGCTAATTCCGCGCATAACAGATCATATCCATTTTCATATACAATTAGTTCTGCCGATACGTGGGAGCGCGTTTCTGTAGCCATAGCTGGTGACACAACAGGGACTTGGTTGACTACAAACGGCATTGGTATCCAAGTAATCTTTGGTCTTGGCGGCGGTTCAACAAGAAGTGGAACTGCTGGCTCTTGGCAGGCATCGACTTTGTATACTGCCACTGGCGCGGTTTCTTTAGTCGGCACAAGCGGAGCCACTTTCTACATCACAGGCGTCCAGCTTGAGGCTGGCCAACTTACACCATTTGAGCATGAAAACTACACAACAACGCTTCAGAAGTGCTTGCGGTACTTCTGGCGAAAAACCAGAGTTAGCAATCAAAACAGTTATCTTAGTTTAGGCCAAGGGATAGGAACGACAGAGGTATTAGCAACACTATCATATCCTGTTCCAATGAGAGCGGCTCCTACATACTCATCATCAGGCTCTACTCATGTAGCCGCTCATGCGTCCACCGATTTTACTCAATCAGGAAATTCAGTAAGCAATACAGGCGTTGATAGCACTGGGCTAAATATAACTGGATCTACAGGAGCGGCGGATCGCTGTTATCGAGTTTTTATATTTGGAAACGATAATTATATTCAATTTGACTCGGAGCTATGACGATGGACGAAATGCAAATCACTTCCGCTCAGTATGTTTTGTCTAGCTTGACTGGTCAAAATGACCACATCAAAGCCACCATCGACGGCGTCGAAATGAGCGTCCCTTTTGACCCTGCCAACCGCCACTACGCAGCCATAATGCAAGCCGTGGCTGATGGGCAACTTACAATTCAGGAGGCGTCGGAATGAGCATAACCATCAACGGTTCTGGCGACATCAACGCCACAGGCAACGACATCGAGCTAAACTCCACTGGCACGACAGAT
>Ga0222714_10007290_pt1 | contig 10158 bp, 16 predicted proteins | sample C33_3DmetaG_FD_165048 | JGI IMG/M metagenome (GOLD analysis project Ga0222714, IMG submission 165048) | Estuarine water microbial communities from San Francisco Bay, California, United States - C33_3D | ecosystem: Environmental > Aquatic > Marine > Unclassified | place: USA: California... | reverse complement strand
GTAGCAGTCATGTGAATGTGGAAAGGTGAACAACACATAGTCGCTGAGGACTATAGAAAAGCCCGTAGGCTTTAGTATAATCGTCAGAGATTAGCCAACGACGGTGTACTGATTGCCCTTGCAATATGCATTGACAAACTTACCAGCAGACTCAATCTCACCGAAGAAGAAATCAACAATTGCATCGCTGTCGATGTTCTCGTAGAGGTAAGTCTTAGCGTTGTTGATGAACTGAACCATTGCCTGATTGGTGGCAGGGTTGAGCTTCAGAGTAGCAACGTTAGAGGATTGGATGTTGTCAGCTTGGAAAAACATTTGGTGTTAAGTGTAAAGTGAACGTAGCTTTGAGAGCTACAGAAAACCACCGAAGTGGCTTAGTGTAACTATCAGGCGTAAGCGAGGTTAACGCCGAAAGCTTGCTTAACTCGTGCAGAGTTGATGATGTTATCGTTTACCCAGAAACCAAGAGACATGTTAGGATTGAGTTCGAGGTTAAGGATAGCACGACGCGACACGTTGGTGTAACGATACCACAAACCGTTGCTGAACTTGACGTTAACACGACCAAGGAAGATGTCGGTGACGATGTAGTCAACAGCGGAAGAAGTACGAGTGATGAGCATTGTGAATGTGTTAAGTAAATGAGAGTAGCTAAGAGAGCTACAGAAAGGGTAATAAACCCTTAGTGTAACTTACTAACCGTAAGTGTGCATAAATGCGTCGAGAGTATAAAGGTCGTCGGTGCAAGTCTCAGAGATAAGCTCGGAGTCGTCGAGAGTGAGAAGCATTGCGCGATACTCAGCGGGCGAACAGTCAACATCGGGATCGAAGTCGTCGTGACATAGTTGCTGATACTCAGCGTCGAGAGCGTCGATAAGTTGGGAGCGTGTGTAAGTCATGCTGTTAGTATGGCAGAGAATCGAGGGAAAGTCAAGGGGTAGTGGACAGAGAGTAAACTGGTTGGCTTCGTACTCGGCTTGCTGTTGGCTCATCTCTCGATCGATCATGCTTTTAGTATGGCACATGTTCGGAGCGTTTGGGGAAGATGGTGGACACTTACTGAACTGGCATGTAGTACGTGTGTTCTACTGCATCACTGACTTCACTATGTTGAACACCGTTAATCTTAGCGGGTTTGTTACGCTTACCCTTGGGCACTTTGCTACACCATAGAAGGTGTTTCATTGGCTTCTCACCTAATACAAACGTGACAGCGTTAAGTTTAGTTTTGGGAGTCATCAGTTAGTTAGCGCGTGAATGTGTTAGTTAGTGTGAATTAAGCGAAGATGTAACCATTAACAAATGGCTCAACATTGTACACCTTAGATGTACCTGCCTGTCCTACAAACTTATGAATGAACCACTCAAAGTTCTTCTGAAAGATACCCTCACCTGCAACACAGAATGCATCACATAGTGCGTTCAATCGTGACTTGGTAGTGTTAGACTGCCAACCACCATCAAAGACTTCCATAGAGTCATCATAGATAGTAGCAATCAAGTTGTTATGTAGATATACCCAAGACACATCAGAGATAGTGATAACTTGTGTGTTACCACTCTTCCAATCTTTGTTGTCTTTGATTGCTTGAATCATCTCACGTTCAATCTTGCGCATGTCTGTCTGTCGTTGATGCATATAGTATGGCACAGCGTCGCACCGTTTGGGAGGATTGGTGGACAGTCTGTTTACTGGCGCTCAACTGGCGGAATCGCAGACAGATGTCTTGACTTTTTCGTACTCGTATCAGCATTTGCTAACAATATGTATTCGTATCAATATAAAATAGTCCCGCTCGCTTCGCTCGCTCCCCCAGCGAACATTGTCCCCACAGCATAACACAGTGGAGCGCAGTTTTGTACATCATAGCACAGCGCAAAGGAAGCGAGCGCAGCGAGCGGTTAAGTATTTGTTATACCCCCATGGGGGGATTGATAGGTATTCTTTATATAATATAGGCTTCAGAAATTTCTGTTAAAAATCTAAGCCCCTTGTTAACGCCCCTTTAACGCCCTTCAACAGTATCATCCAAGGAAACGTACCAAGGAGCGGTTAAACGCATCTCAGAAAGGCTTGTAGCTTGCTCTGAGCGAGCAATAGAGGTCTCTAACGGTGTTTCACGGTAGACCGGAGTTACACAATCAGGCATAGGTGGTAAGACAACCTCTTTAATAGCGTTATCAACGGTTGATTCCACCTTTAGATCAATAAAACGTTCCTCTAACCAGTAAAGAGCGGCTAAAAGGAGGTGATCAATGATGGGATTACCTCGTTTCAGCCGTTTATAAAGTTCTTTGAACTCATTCAGTCGTAATCTTTGTTCCACATCGCCTCACAGACGTTAGGGAGGTGTTCATACAGGAGATCTTGGACTTGACCGGCTATTTTAGCGTGTTCCCGCTGGGTACCGTGAGCTGTTCGGAGGTCACAGTAGTGTAACCAAGACCTAATACTTCCATTCATGTACATCCGAGTAGGAGTAGAGATAGGAAGTACCTCACGTGCACACTCTTTTGCTACACCTACGTCCAACATACGTTGATACAGCCGGTTAGCGTCAGCAAAGAGCTTCATAGCGTCGTATTGAAGAGTGTTAACCATTACTGGGTCTAGATCATCAATACTATTCTGTCTATTCTTTTCATCTTGCCTCCGAAGCTCAGGTACGGGAGGAAGATCAATTACTCGTGCATACCGTTGACTAAACTCCTGAAAGGAGAAGGAACGGTGACGCAGTATCTGTGCAGCAATACTTCTAGTAGTCTCTATACAAACACACATATTTACCATTTCAAAGGGACTCCAATGGGAGTGTTTGATAAGGTACTTAATTAACTTAGCACTGGTCTCAGTGTTAGCTTGGTTAGAGGGATTAGATACCCTTGCCATGTAGCTGATTAGTTCTTCAGCGTCAGGAGTGATGTGTACCAATGATGCGGAGTGGATGGTGGGTTCCATACAGTAGGATACAGTGTCTAATATTCAGAAGGTGGGGATTAAAGAAAGTAGAATTTAGTGTCTACTATCCAGTAGTAAGTAAAAAGGAGGAATGAGAGCTTGTCTCGAATTCCTCCCGTCGGGTTCGGGTCCACCCTTCCCTCCCCCTTATACGTCCGCCCTGTTCAAACCCAAGTAGGGACGGTACTTTTAGAATTACCTCTAGCTTGTCTTTTTTGGTCCATAGACATACCTAATACTATATGGTTTGTCTCAGCTTGTGGGTCGTCTAAAAAGGCAGCTAGCATGTCGTTCCACTCTTCACGTTTACGCTCCTTTACGACCTCTTGAGCAGAGATTGCAAGAGCATCTGTAAAGTACTTAACACCTTGAGCTAGTGCGTCTAGTCTGTCGTCGTGTCGGACTGCTCCTTTTTCCCGACACATACGGCTCATCTGATAGAAGAGCATGTAAAGTAAACGCTTTTCTGGGGCTTCATCTGGGTTTGATTTAAAGTCCCATTCGACCACAGAGCGATCAACCACAAGGCGATGCTGATTAAGGATAGGCTCAAGGGAATCAATAATACGATCTTCTTTACGGACATTTGCACGGACTTCTTCTACGTCAATACCTTGTTGTGTTTGTTGGAGGTGCTTCTTAAACAGTTCTCCAACGATACCATCACCAAAGTTCGTTTCAATAACTAACTTAGTTACCCCGAACTTCTTACAACCTTTTAGAATGTCCAACAGCGTGTTGTCTGAGTAACCGTCTCTGTAAGCTCGCATTTCGTGCAAGTACAAGAAACCGTTTCGTTGGGAGATATAAGCTGCTGTTGTCTCATCAGAGCCACGACCCGACGGGTCAACGCTGCAGATTGTTTCTTGGTAAGCACCCCATTCTCCTTGGAGCTGCATTGGAGAGTAGAAATAGTCTCCAGGTAACCCAACAGTTGGGAGGTCTTTGATGACGTTCTGGGGGTCGCTACACCAGATGACGCTATCAGGAGCTGACTTAGGATTAACACTGGTGACGACAAGATCAGACATCTTGAGCGGGAATTTTTCAGCGTCACTAAGACTGGTGTCAAGCATGAACTGCAACATAAAGTTGCTGCGTCCCATAGACGCTTCACGTTCAATGAGGTCTTCATGGTCAAATCTATCCGGGTCGGTGACAGCCCAAGGTTCGGCACCTTGGTCGATGTCTTCTTGGAGTTGAGGAGCAATGAGTCCTTCGTAGTTTGAGAGCTTACGAGGTACACGAGCGGGCCAAACAAACGGTCTGTAGTTACGCTCTGCTAACTTACGGTAGATGGTAAACACCGTTTGAGGCGTACCCAGGTACATAATCCTACTATCTTGTTTAGGAGTAAGAATAGACTCAGCTTCCGTACAAAGTTGTAGGAGTTTCTCCCTCATCATCTCCGTCATACTGTTACCAGGGACTTCGATGTCGTCTAGAATCATCAAGTCAGCACGTGAACCAGTAAGCTGACCCGTGATACCAACTGACTTAACGGACGGAGCCTGGTGAGGAGGACACTTGATGTCGAAGGAGATACGAGACCACCGAGCTGCATCATCGCTAGGTTGCATATGATTCAGCCAGGGAGTCTCGATAATCAACTTCTGAAGGAAGATAGACATGTTGTCGGCACGTTCTTTAGATGCCGAAATGATCATGATCTTTTTTTCGTTGTCTTTAAAGAGAGTCCAAAGGACAAAAGCACCAGTAATCCAAGATTTACCAACCCCTCGAAACGCTTGAATCTGTAGACGCTTAGGACCGTACTGTAAGTAATCAGCAATAGCGTATTGGGCACGGGTAGGTGAGGGTAGGTCAAGTTGAGCCCAAAGAGCCTGTAAGAATAGCTTAAAATCGTCTCTAAGGAGGTCTAAAGTGTTCATTATTTAAGGTAAGGTAGGTTTGGTACTAGCTTTTGTTTTTCACGTTTAGGGGGGTTAAATACGGATTTAATAAAAGCACGACCACCATCAATAACAAGACTTGTCAGCCCTGTAACTGTAGAAGTCAATTCACCCGCACCGATCATAGCGGCTCCAACAGGAGCAGCAGGAGTTGGCAATAAAGCGGCACCTGCAAGTGTTGCACGATCAGCCTGACCAGAGATTTCATCTAAAACTAAATTAGCTTTAAGAGTAGGATCTTTGGGATTAGCTTGAATTTCTTCTAAACGTGCTTGACGGTTTGCACCAACAAAAGCAGCTCCAAGACCGGCTCCAACAAATGGAACAGCGGCTCCAAAGCGCCGTGCAGCAGGATTTTGTACTGCTTGGTTAATTTGTTGGATAGTCTGCATACCCTGAGCTTCTTGCATAAGACGGTTAGGAAACCGCATCATTTCCTGAATTGTTTGTGGGTTAAATTCTAATTTAGCTCCACCACCCAGGAAAGTTGCTAATGCTCCACGATAAGCTTGAGCACGTTCTAATTTTGCCTGACCAGTAATACTTTGATCAAAAGGTTGGCCAAATTGTTGTACAATATCAGGTTGAACACTTTCGGCTGCAGTTTGAATAGCTTGTGCCCGCCCTAAATACAATGGACTACCAGCAGCTCGCCTAGCAATCTCTTGCGTTATCTCTGAAGACGCCCGGATACGTGCAATACGTTCTTCTGGGGTTGCAGTGGGCATATCATTGATTTTAGCCCATGTGTTACTGTAGTTTACTTGGTCTTCAGGTGTTAGTTTATGGAAATCTGGGTGGGTTGAAGCATCAACGTCATAAAAGTTTCTACCTTCTGCATTAGTGCCAAGGTAAATATCTTCTTCTTTAAGACTTTGATTGATTCTAAAAATAGTGTCAATACTAGCACCTTCGTAAGCACCTTGCATTTGCATGATGCTATCGGCGTGGTGTTGGGTTGAACCACCGGCTGACGCTTTTCTAGGATCAATGTTAAATCTATCCATCAGGCTACGGGCAACTGTATGGACCCGTTGACCTAATTGTTTATTAGTGTACTTACTTACTTCGATACCAGTAAATGTCTCAGGAGCTTGAGTGACATCCCCTAGCCAACGATTTATGTTAGTACGTTCTTTAGAATATTTAGCACGTTTAACTGAATCTTTTTCGCCTTTCATTAAGACAGTTAGTTCAGCTTGCCGGTCACGTAATCGTTGTAAAATTTCATACGTGTGTTCGTAAAGATCTCTGTATTCGGATGGGATGTTTCTAAGCCCTGGAATAGCCATTACTTAATATGCGATAAAATAAGATGTTCTCTAGGCGTGTGCCCAAAAGTCTGCCTCATCCACGTGAGCCAGTTATTCGTTCCTTTGTTCTGATTACATTTCCTGCAGGATGGAACCAAGTTTCGCGTGATCGTTTGTCCTCCATTAAAACGAGGTACAACATGATCAAGAGTAAGTTCGTGTAATTCATAAGTTTCTCCACAATAGACACATTGACAGTTGAAGTGTTCCTTGATGGCTCGTCGCCATAGCCGTTTCGCTTCAGGGCTAGTCATGGTTATTAAATTTTGCAGGTAGTGATCAGGACTTGGGAAAAGCGGGGTCATGCTTTCTTGCCTTTACGGGCTCTATTTTTAGATGCAATTTCAAGGGTTGTCGATCCATCCTTTTTGTGGGATACATCTTTACCATCTCCATTACCATAGGTGCCACGTTTACGATTCTCTTTATTAAGCTCAGTTCGTTTTGAGATTTGAAGCTTACTGGAATCGTATTTCTTTTGGTACGATTTATAGTTACCGTTGGCGTATTTAGGTCCGCTGTATTCAGACTTTCGGGCCATACAACCTCCGCTGGACTAGTTCTGGATCAACAGTTGGCATAATAGACACCAACTTATCAAGTGGGTTACCCTCAAGGGCAATACCACTGATGTCATTTTTGGCTAACCAGTCACAAGCTGCTTTGAGATCTTGTGTCGTGGCTTCACCAGATTTAATACGTGCGAGGAATTCAGATGTAACAAGGTTGTGAAGCTCGTTAAACTGATCCTCCGTAGCTTTCTTTTTAGTCATGTCGCATAAGGATACGATCTAGTTTCTCGTCTAAGCGGTTCATGCCGTTATCAATCTTGGTCAACGCACGTTCAAAGTCAACCTTAGCAACGTAGTTACTAACGATCTTGACTTCAAAGTTATCAATGCGGTTGTCCATACAATTGATACGTTCATGAACACGGTTGATACGAGAGTGTATTCTGTTTGTTACTGCGGCAACACCAGCAGTTAAAGCCACAGCGGCTGAAAGTAATGCTTCAATCATTTCTGTTGTAAGGGACGGAAAGTCATGTACCAACCAGAACCACTACCTTCTACTTCCCAGCGTGGTAGCCAGTTCTTCCAACTATAACGTACATCTTTACCGCCTTTACCGATGGTTACATAACCACCGTTAACATTATCCATTTCACCGTAAGGATCGTGGAAAGTGCCGTGGGTTGCATCAGCACCAATAAGAAGCATCCAATGACCGCCACCTCTAGGGTTAGAGACATGTCCCTTGTGGAGGATACCTGTTGCTACAGGATACCCACTGTTAAGTTCATGGAGAAGAGTATCTTTATTACCTTTCTGGGAAAAGGTAGCCAGTACTCCATACTGCTTACAAGCGTTAAGATGGGCGGTGTATTCAGTTGTGTCGCCGTATTTAAGGACAGTCCTTAGATAATCATCATCGGCATTACTACCTTTCAAGGCATCAGGACGGAGATACTTGATTGCCATAGCACACGTAGAGCTAAAGCACATCCGATCTCCGTGACCTGTTGCACTATCAGTTTGTGGGTAGTACTGCCTTACGTTAAGCAGTACCATAATGTTTACTTAGGGAAGAGTCCGTTTTCAATAAATTCGACAGCCTTATCATCGATAGTGTTGTCGGTGGACTCAGAGAGTTTTTTGAGAAGGTCAACGATCAGACGCTTCACTTGGGTAGAACCCAGGAAGGTAAAGAGGATCGGACGGATAAGTGCAATCATTGTTCTTAGGGGGTAAGGGTGTACGGTGACTCTCCGAGCAGCGACTCATTCCACACAGCTTTTAACTCATCAGGAGTACTAGCGGAATCAATAGCTGGATTAGCCGGAGCATCACGGAGAAGTTGTTTGACGCCAGTTGCCGTAGCCTTAGCCAGGTCGTCGTTCCGCTCAATAGCTTTCATAAAAGCCAAGTCGGCAGTTTCAAACATTTTGGTCCGTGCTTGGCGGATCTTGTCGCGGTGAATGTTCCGCGCTTTGTCCATATTGATGTTGATCATTCGGATGCCTCCTCAGCTGCTTCGGCTGCTGCCTTAGCTGCAAACCAAGCATCAGCGCCAATGCCGTAGCCGTCAGGGTTGCTGAAATCAGCCTCCCAAGCACCACGGAAGGTGCGGTCAGAAGGGATTACGTCGTCTTCGACAATTAGGTAAGGCGTACCAGCGGGCACATCCTTTTGGCAAAGGTCTTCGATGGGAAGTTCTCCGGTTGGGATGATGACGTTAACGCCGCCTTCAGAGTTGGGATAAAGAATTTTGCTCATGGTTTTTATCGAATAATAGCAACACCAAATTCAGAACCATCGGCAACAGTCCCATTTGCACGTTGTCTAGTTACTCCCACAGAAGTAGTAGAGTGAGTGCCAAACCCAATAACGTAAGGGTCGCCTCCTGATTGGCTTTGACCACCTACGACAGTCGCAAAATTAGCATCAGGCATTGCGTTTGTAAAATTAACTGTATATAGACCCGTGCCATTATCAGTAACACTGCTCACATTGCCACTACCTCTAATGCCTGTTGTGGAGCCAGGATTGGTCACTAGGGTTCCGTCAAAGTTCACCCACGCCCTTACGCCGTAAGCCGTAGCAACATCGCCGTAGCCGGAGTTAAATTGAAAGTTTCCCGATGTATCCAACCGTGCAACTTCTGCATCGTTAACTTGAAATTGAAGTGGATGGTTGCTACGGGAACCAACCTTGGCAACGTAGTCGTCAGCGCCAAGTCTTGCAATTACCTGATTTGTTGTATCTCTAATTTGAACACCAGGCGTTGACGCTCCACTAATTTCAAGTAATTGGGTAGGCGCGGCGGTGCCAATTCCAACCCGTCCAGTATCGGTAAGGTTGATGTTGTCACTTGTCCCATCAGGGTGTCTAAAATTAGCTACGTTAATTCTGCTCATGAGTTTCCTCCGGGTTTAACTGGCCAAACGGGGTTAGCCGGATCAACGGTGTTAGCCGGTAGATCGCGGAGTGCTTGGCGGTAGGTACGCATCTCGTCAGTCAGGGTTGAATCAGCAAGAGCGAGGTAGTCGGTTTCGGTAAGGAGTTGGTTACGTTGACGACGTAGAGCTGCCATTTGCTCCAGTGGGCGAACGTCACGGGCGTAAGCTTCGCGTTCTGCAATTTCTTCGGCGGTCAAAGGAATAATTCTTTTTTCGCCGGTTTGCATGTTGACTTCAATTACTTCCATAATTACACCTCCGTAAAGATATTAACGTTTCCGGCGTCAAACGTATCTGAACCGTTTACTGTTGTTAGTCTTATGCGGTCAAGAGTGCCAGACAAGGTTTTACTGCCGGCAAATGTCCAGGCATACCCATCATCAGAGCGGTAGCCTACGCCACTACATACCCAAATATTTCCAGTTGGGTTAGAGACTGTAATGTGTCCGCTAAATATTGAGGAATTTTGTGGTTGATTATATAACCAGCCACTTGTACTTACAGAGGATGACATTCCGGGTCCGGTGTATACCACGCCGCCTAAATAACCTGAGTTTTCAAAACCGCCTGAGTCTCCAATCTGTATCAAATGATTGCTAGAGCCATTAGTGCTAATTTCATTTAAAGCAAGAGTAATGCGTTTTACGTCAGAACTAATACTGGTAAATTCTACGGCAATTCCACTTGTGGAGGCTACGTTGGTTCCACGGGTCAGGTTGGTATCGGTAGTAGTAACCGTCTGCCAACTCAACCCACCAGAACCATTGGTCTGCAGGTATTGACCGCTAGACCCACCACCATCGGGTAGGGTCAGCGTATGACTGCCAGCATCTGCTGGTACATCTAGTTCGACGTAACCGGTGTTACTGCCGTTTAATCGTAGTGCCATTAGTTAGTACCTCCTTCAAGTGCGGTGAGACGGGTTTCCAGGGCTTCGATCTTGGTGATTGCTTCCTGCAGCGCCTTGGTTAGCACGGCTGTCATTTTTTCGTAGTTGACAGCAAGAGGAACAAT
>Ga0222714_10007289_pt1 | contig 10159 bp, 22 predicted proteins | sample C33_3DmetaG_FD_165048 | JGI IMG/M metagenome (GOLD analysis project Ga0222714, IMG submission 165048) | Estuarine water microbial communities from San Francisco Bay, California, United States - C33_3D | ecosystem: Environmental > Aquatic > Marine > Unclassified | place: USA: California... | reverse complement strand
TTTAATGTAGTGGAGAATATCGGAGTCGAACCGATGACCTCTTGAATGCAAATCAAGCGCTCTAGCCAGCTGAGCTAATCCCCCTTTGGAATATATAAGTATATAATTATTTATATTCTCGAATCTGGATAGAAATTATCATCATCATAAGAATCCCATCTATTATTTTTAGGTTTTCTTTTATAATCTTTTTTAGATTTATGAGTTCTCTCGGTCATCTTCTTACCAATATGATGTGAAGCTTCACCATGGGTCATATCATCCCAATCCAACTTCTCTTGATAGTGATTCTTTTTCTTTTGTGGTTTCATTACTAATTAATTCCATTACACAATTAGGCCTGTGTCTCGTATATTGCTGTTCTGTCCATTCGGCGGTTCTATCTGTAATAAACTCTAACCCATAAGGTTTTTCGTTTGGTACAGTAACCTTATAAACTAATTTTCTCATTCGTAATCTTGTGGATTATTTTTCTTATCTTCGAGATATTCGAAATACGCATTTTCAATATCACTTTTTAACTCACTATTGTCATCCCACATCTGGTCACGAAGTTCATCATCTTCCCACAAATCTTCTGAATCGTATGGGTGGTCTAAATCTTCGATATCATCCCAATCTTTTGCGTATAAGAATACACCGACTGGGTCATAATCTTCGTGTTCATAATCACCAATCAAATAACAATCTTCTTTGATATCAGTTAGAACTTTTGTTAATCCTTCGAGTAATTGTTGTGGAACTGCATATGCTGCTCTGAGAATAAATGTTCCTTCTTCATCACCTTCATCCATATAGAACTCTTCACCATTAACCCACTTAGGTCCCATCATCTTATCCCACTCTTCGTTGGTAGGAAAATCAGTTTCTTTGTTCCAATTTTCTTTTTCGTTTTCATAGGAAAAGTTCTTCCCATAGATACGATTGATTAACTCAATAGAATTAACATCGTATTTATCTTCACTTGGTGTGAAGATTTCTTTTAGTTTTTCGTAAACTTCTTTGTTGGCTTTCTTAACCGTAACAAAGGATGTCATTTCACTTGCCATAACTTATTTTTTATTAAAAAATTCATCTTCAAAATCAGGATACTTTTCTTGGTATGCTTTTAACAATTTATAAGTATGTCCTTGTTTTTCATTTCTTAAATCTCTTAAATTTACTTCCTTAAAAAGTTCATCTGCTAACTGAATACATTTGTATCCCCAAAAGAATAATAGAGAATCTTCTATGGTATTATCTTTAAGATATGTTTTTAACGAATCATGAATGTATCTTGCATCGTTAACTAATTCTTTTGCTTTATCTTTTTCTATTGCCATAACTTATGCTTCATCTACGTTAGTTGCTCTTACTTCGAATCCACCCATCTTACGATATTCTTCATTGGGTACTCCGATATCTAACCAAGATTGTTCGTACTTATCACGAGAATCTGAATAAACTTCTTTATCATAGGCTTCCATAAAGGTTAAATCGTATGCTTCATCACTACCATAGATTTCACCATTTTCATCAGCCCATTCTTCGTTATTCCAAACATTATCTTTTAGGTATTCTAAAAGGTCTTGTTCGGTTTCACCCTCGAAAGGTGGTTCACATTTACGAAGTTTTTCTACATTAACTTCGATTGGTTCGGTTGCTTCCCATACTGTGTATCGTTCAACCTGTCTTACATAAACTTTATCCATTCTTTTAAATTTAATTTATTATTTTACAAATATACGAAATTATTTTTAATTATCCAAATTTATTTTAAATATTTTTTGTATTTTTTATTAATCGTTGATACGCCATCTTTTCATATAACAAATATCTTGATATCGAGTTTATAAGATTAGTTCTATCCCAACTAGCACCTGGTTCCCAAATCATTTCTTTTATATCATCTACAAATAAAGAGTTTGAAGTTTCAATAGATGGTGTGTCATCATCTTCAAAATCACCATATTTAATAATAGTTTTTTTAAGTTTAGTTCTATCACCAGAATCAAGATTTATTAAAAATATATTATTACTATTTTTTATATTTTCATTTGTTTCAAATAATAAAACCAAAGGAATCATATAATGACAAGTATGTACTGTATTTAATGTGTTCTTAGACATTAAAAGTATGAAGTTAAAAAATACTTGTTTGTAAAATTTCTTTTCAGGTATAGTTAATGTAGAGTAGTGTGGGTTTATTACAAAAAATTGTTTTCTTCTGAGAACATCCGTATACTCAACTCTATCATGCATGTAATCCAATACCATCTTTATTAGAGGATTGACCTTGTTTTCAAAATGATTTTCAAATAATAAAGAAAACTCCTCTACCATACCAGTTAAAAGTCTTTTAACAGGTTCTCTATATAATATATATACGTCTTTTTTAGTTGTATTAGATGTAATGGATTTTAGTTCTTCTATTACCAATCGTTTATTACTATCAGTAATTTGATTTCCTAAAAATGAAATATCATCATCGACTGGATTAAAATACTCATTTACAACAAGTTCTGCTCTAACTATATTTTCTTGATTTTTAAATTTTTCAAAAACAGCTCCAGTACTTCTACTACCAACTTTGAAAAAAGTTATAAAACATACATTTTCATTAAAATGAATACTGATGGAGATTCTCATGATTGTCCTAATTTATCAATTGTTTCAATAATACGTTTCATAAAATTGTTGAGTGCTTCTTTTTGAGGAACTCCTTTTTTTATTTGTTTTTTAACTTCAATTGCTCCTTCAAGATTAGAAACTAACTCGCCCATTACATTTAGTTCTTCATCTGTTATTCCTCGTGCAGATGCAAGACATATTAAAACTTCCACAGTTTCAATAAAGTAATCTTCATCAAACTCTGGATTTTCCACCAAGTGTTTTATGATTGGTAATCTCATATATTAAATAGATAGGTGAGATAATTTTTCGTGTAATCTTTTCATATGTTTACATGGAGTAAATCTCCTAAATCCTCGTGCTGGACAAGAACAGTCTGATATTTTGTAATCAGTAACTTTAACTCGGTAGTAAGATAACTTACCAGTCTTTTTATTTCGAGAACCCATTTCTCTGTAATGCCAACTATTTTCCATAACCTACCATTTTATAAAGAATATCTTTTACTAAACTTTGTTTAACTGCATAATCCCACTCTTGGTCTAACCAATAGTTTGGAACTGATTCGAGTTCTTCTAAACAAGCTTCCCAAATTTCTCCTTGAGTAAAATCATGTATATTCATTTTAATACCACCACAAATACTAAGTAACTCATTGAGAGTATTTTTCTTATCATTATCGTTGGCTCGATTAATGGCATATTTAATCTCATCTTTCATTAATTCTGCAACCATGTCATTGTACTCATACATTTCTTTTGACCATGGTTTTGTTACTTTAGGTTTTACCAATACTTTCATATCTTAATTATTTACTATGTAAATATACGAAAAATATTTGAATTATCCAAATTAATTTGAAACAATTATTTCACCAACATTCCAACTTGGAATATAATATCTGAATCCATGTTCATCTAACATATCTTGAACTAATCCGGCCATCTTAGATGAATTACCCACAATGATTCTACATTGGAATAGTGGGTCTTGTGATTCTATCAATACGAAGTTTTCAGCTGCAAATACAGCTTCATCGTGAGTGAATCCATGTAAATCTAATTCGTTCATTTTCCTGGCCAAAGTGCTTGAATCATTAATATTCCAAATGCAAGAAAAAGTTGTGAACCAATCTTCCATGTTATTCCTTGGTTAAAAAACCAAGAAGTAAGAATTGCGTACACAAATATACCAATTGAAAATCCTATGAATCTATTAGACCATATTGCTCCATCAAATCCTTCAACAGTATATTTCGTTCCCATTAAGAACAACCATGTAAGTGGCAATGATAATACATACCAGCCCCACCATGTAGGTCCATACTCTGTATATTTGAATTGTAGGTTGTGTTGAGCCCATGCACCTCCTTGTGCAAAGAAGGTTAAAAATGCACCGATTAGTACATAACTCCAATTTATTTTATCCATATTTTTTTAAATTAAATTTTCTCTTTTTATAAAATTACCAGCGTTTAAAACTTGATAACTCATAAAACTAAAAACAGATGTTTTATTTTTAAATAATAATTCTTTTGGTCTTGATATTGATAGTTTTCTGTTTTCATCTAATATAGATGAAAGTTTTTTTGTTAATTGTATATTTTGATAATCTGACCAAAACTCTGTATCTTTTCTATCACATACATAATGATATCTAATAAAATCTAATATTTCATTATTAACATTTCTCATGTGATTATTAAACGAGGTTCGTAGATTATAATTTAATTTATTATCCATTAAATATACCAACTCTATAGCTGCTGTCATTATTGAAGTTGCTTCAATTGGTTCAAAAAAACCACCACTCAATCCTACTGATATACAGTTTCCTACCCACAAATTATTAAAATATCCAGATTCAAATGAAATTTTCTTTTTAAAATCTATTGGGGTTTCAAACAAATCTTGAATTTCTTTTTTAGCATCTTCATCTGATGTATATTTTGAATTGAATACATAGCCCGCTCCAATTCTATTTTTAAGAGGTATTTTCCATAACCACCCACATTTCATCGTTGTAGAATCTGTTCTGTCTTTATATGATATCAATTTTTTATCATTTGGTAAATGGAATGTTATTGCAGAATCAACTGTTAAATATTCTTTTACAGAAACCCACTCAGATTTCATTACCTTATCTATTATCAATTTACCAAATCCACTACAATCAAAAATAAAATCAGTATTAATATCATCACCACTTTTTAGTTTAATTTTATTAACATGAGTTTCTTTTTTATTTTTTATTTTTTTAAAATCGGTATCAAATCCTAAGACATCATCTTCAATATGTGAAACTCCTCGTTGAATTGCAATATTTTTAAAATACTCCGAGAACGTTTGTGCGTCAATATGATATGCGGTTATTTTATTTGAAAAATCGTGGTTATAAAACGTATCATCGCCTGGCCAATTTCTAAAACAAATACCTATTTTTTTAGTCTGATTTGTTTTTGATTCGAAATCATTAATATCTATGTTTAGTTTTTTAAGTAATTCTACAAAATTAGGGGTAGTTCCTTCACCAACACCAATTATACCAATCGATTTACTCTCTATTAAAGTTAAATTTGAATTTGGAAAAATCTTCTGTACCGATAGAGCAGTTAACCAACCAGAAGTACCTCCGCCAATTATGTGAATATTTTTCATATTAAAACCATTTTGCAAATGGAGAGTTCTCCAATTCTATTTGTTGTTTTCTTTCTCTTATCAATCTTTGTCTTTCTTCAGCTTCTTCAGGTGTATCGTGTTTTAGCCAAAGACTATCCCACTCGATTGAGTTGAGGTAATTTTTCCAATTGCGATTATGAACCACATCAAATTTATATTCCATAACTTGTTGTGGTGTTTTATAGTCCTTTGAGTAGATATCTGATTCTAACTCATATGGGTCATCGTAATCAAATTCCATTTAACTATTTAACCACATTTTATAAACAAAATCATAAGGTTTGTTTAGTTGTTTTGATAATTCTGTAAATAATCTTTCTCTTACTAAACTATCACCAACACCTATGTAATCATATACATCATGTCCACCAAATAGTTCAGTAACCAAACCAGCGAATGTGGCTTTCTCATCGAGTTCAACACCCAACTCATCGGTTGGATAGTTGTTTAAATAAAATTGTTTAATTGTCATATCTTTTATCTTTTAAGTTTTATAAATAGTTTGGGCCGTAAAATTCCCACTTATCAGTTCCATCAAAGATGTTACCTCTTGAATGTTTAGCGGCTTGTTGCCAAGTGGCTGGTTTCATTAAATCACCTTTCTTAATTGGAACACCTTTGTGTTCTCCTTCAAACATGGAAACGAATCCCCATACTGAAGTTCCATCGATAAGTTTCATGAACTTATTTCCTTTTTTAACCTTTAGAGGTTCATAAGGTTTGTGAGTGAAAGTCTTATCCCAATAATCCTTTCTTTCTTGGTCAACTTTTTCTAACCAGATTTCAAATTGAGTTTTCATATCTTTTATATCTTAATCATTTACATAGTAAATATACGAAAAAAATATGAGAAATCCAAATGTTTTACATTAAATTTTTGATTATTTTTTCAGTTTTTTTATTAAAAATAACCACATTTAAATAGTCAATCATTTCTCTAAATAGCTCTCTATTTAATGGGTAATTATGAAAGTGAATAAAATCATGATGTAACAATAAGTGTAAATCTTTTTTTAACTTACTATTGCCTCTTATTGTAAATTTATTTACATCAGTTTCAAATGAAAAATTACAAATATCTTCATAAAAGTGATATTTTATTTTATTTTCATCCAAGTATCTTTTTAGACTAAACTGTTCTATATACTGAGCTAATCCCTCCATTGGTTTGGATTCGTTTATTGCATCTGAAAACTCCAATACAATTTGTTGGTAAGCTGACTTTATTATGTTTGGATTGTTTACATAAATGATACCATGATTCGGTATCTTATCAAAGTTCCAAAGTATAGATTTCGTATATTCTACATTGTCTTTTGAGTATTTTTTAAATGGTAGTATATAAGATTCATATACATACTCAATTTGTTCAAAGTTATATGTTGGTGATATACTAACCTCAGGATACGCAAATACAATACAATCTTTATCTTGAAGTTTTCTTAAAATCAATACATCAAAGTCTAAATGAATATATGGTTCGGTTTGATACATCATTGTAATTATTTTTGGCATACAAAATACAGAACCACTATAATTATTTAACTCATCGAGTACTATAACCTCATCGAATTTTATTTTGTATCTATCAAATAATTCTTTGCTACCACCATCACAATATAACTTTGTTTTATAAAATTTTGAAGCAGATTCAACCGATAATCTAGCCATTTTAATAAAATCATCGTCAAATGTTTTACCTTGTGTGTTTATATTTTTATAAGAGTATATTACAGTATCCATTATTAGATGTTCTTTTTATTATTAATTATATCTAAAAAAATATTATGTAGTTCATTGTGACCATCCTCACCAAATGACCATATTGTGTTTTTCATAATAACTTGCCTCTATTTAATTTTAAACTTCTGAGTTGTTCTTCTATGTATGTTTTATATGTTTCATAATTATCTTTATAGGTATGTGATGACATATTATTACTGTATTTACTATCAATATCTTTTGATATTTTTTCACAATCATTCAAATCCACATCCTCACTCAAATCTATTTTAAATTTTTTCATGTAATATAATGATATTTTAAAGTGAGTATTACTCGTTGGGTGGTAATCTTTATGAAAACCTCCGGTAACAGAATCAACGTACCAATTATATGCTGATTCCATTTCCATTCTCCATTGTAGTTCGGTTAATGATTCTTTTTCTATTTTCAAATCATCAAATAATTCTTTTCTACATAAATCATAGTTTTTACTAAGTTTAAACTCATCAATGTGTTCTTGTCTAATATCAACTTTATTATAGTAAACACCAAGAGGTTCACCCAATAAATTTTGAGTATCATGTCTTATAAATGGATTTAACATGAAAATAAATTTATATCTACATCCGATATGGTCTAATGCAAATTTCAAACTCCAAGAATATGAAATTAACATTTCATATTGTTCAACGAGACTAAAATAATTTTTTTTATAATTTTCATTAAAAAGCCCATTTAGTTCATATACCGAACCATTTGAGTACCATTCTGTACTATTGAATCTTTCTTTAGTATATGTGTTTTTTAAATCATGGGTTTCAGGTAATATTTTATCATCTCTTTCAATTCCAGACCATTGTATTATTACAAAATCATCCTTAGTTATACTTCCAAGGTGTCTTGTTACTAAATTAAAAATTCTTTTATTACCAGAGCCAGTATTTGCATAATTAAAATGAGAATCAAAATGAAGTCCAATATAATCAGCATAAGTTGGCCAATGATAAGATGTAAAGGAACATCCAAATGTAATAAGTCTACTCATTTTATATTAATATCGATTTTGGTTTAATGGGTTTTGTAAAATAAACATTTCCCGCCATCACAATTCTATCTCTATCGGAATCCAATGCTAATTGTGGTGAGTGCCAACAATTTCCATCTAATATTAACAACTGACCAACCTTGGGGAGAAATGAAACTACTTCATCATTTGAACCTCTTAAATAAATCATCCCGTCATCATTTTTCAAATTGTTTGGCATTTGTAAGTAAAATACAAATGTGAAATGTGGAGGATTTAGTCCATCTAATTTATTTAATTCAGTATGATTATGCCATACTAAATCATTTCTACCATCAGCCTTTCCTCGTTGTATTGGGTTTTTGGATTTAATTATATTAATCCAAAATTGAGTTTCAAGTGTTTCCCACTCATACTTGTGAATTTCTTTACAACACGAAACTGCATATTCACAAAGTTCAACTAAAGAATTTTGTTTTTTATTTATCCATTCGTTAAACTGATTTATGTTTCTGTGTTGAACTAATAGGTGAGCTCCGTTGTTAGATTTTTCTTTTTCTGATATAGATATAACATCGGATATAAATAAATTTAAATTGGTGGTATCAAAGTTACCTAACCAATATGACATTTCGTTACAAATTTTTTCTTCTTTCACTTATGCCTTGTTTGTGTGATTTTGTATTTGCATCTATGTGTGATTTTATTATTGCACATATTTCATACTCTTCTACCGATTCATTATATGATAATAAATATTGTACCCAATTTATATCAAAAGCATCTACAAATTGAGATATGTGTTTATCACCATAATGCATATATTGTTTAAGATATGCTTGTGTAATATCTGCTAAATCTTCATCAGTAGGTTCACCAAAGAATTCCCTCCATTCCTCCAATGATGGTGGAAATTCAAGATGACGAACCATATTGATTTTTAACATTTCTTTTTCTCTATCTCGTAATCTATCAAAGTATGAATTTCTATGGTTACCATCATCCCCATTGAATTCATCTTCGTTATCATCCCAATTGTCAAAGTTCATAATGTAGTATTTTAATTAAAAATATACAACCCATATCCAACTAATAGGTTGAGGTTGATAACCACCAAGTTCCATTGTTTGGCTAACCAAACTTGTGGTAGGGATAATACCGCTCCAATCAAGTAAGTATATGCTCCAATGTTATCATAGGGGAGGAGGTAAGGGGAACTCATGATAAAAGCAGAACCCATATATCCTAATCGGTTTCCTATTCTTTCTTGTGGTGATAATCTTCTTTCTAAAACCAATGCTCGTAAGAATCTCATCCACCAACGAGTTTCACATTTCAGACAAGTTTTCTTATCATCGTATTTGAATTTGGAATATCTCTTTTCCTTTCCACAAACATTACATTCTCTTCTTTGTTCCATAATCGAGGTTGTTAATATCTTTTTTATATTTTTTTGATTTATTTTTTCAAAAACTGCATAGTTATAGACACTCCAGACAACTTAAAGAAAAAAGGTTGAAACAAAAATAAACAACCTCTAACTAAGACACTAAGGCCGTGTCGGTTTTTTAAAAATTTTTTCATTTGTCGTTCGGGTCGATTTTTCTCCTTCTTTCTATTGATAGTAACTTATATAGATGAATCAGTATGATTATCAGATTCATTACCCATACAGAAGGTTCTTCAACTATCAACCCCCATACCATCCATAATCCACATCCAAAGGAACTAACCAATCTTAACCATTTACCATCTAAAGTAAATGAAAGTAAGACTACACAAGTAGCCATCCAACTCAATATCTCTACCATTTTCTCAGTATATTATAAACTATAAAGGCATTGGTTACTATGGCTTGTAATACAATCAAGGTTCTCCATACAGCAACCCAATCCGCACTCTTGTTATCTTCCCCTACCTTTTCACCAAGAGCTCTAGCCCAATACCTCCACCACCGTCTTAGAGTATCCATAGACCAGTTATAATAGTTAAGAACGCAAGTATCTCTACCCAAAAGATAAAGTCTCCTTTTTCTTTTCTCCCACCCCATAGGAGGAATCCTAAGATAAGAAAGGAAAGTAAAGGTGTCCATATTCCATTGAGGAGTAAACCTATAAGGGCA
>Ga0222714_10007287_pt1 | contig 10164 bp, 15 predicted proteins | sample C33_3DmetaG_FD_165048 | JGI IMG/M metagenome (GOLD analysis project Ga0222714, IMG submission 165048) | Estuarine water microbial communities from San Francisco Bay, California, United States - C33_3D | ecosystem: Environmental > Aquatic > Marine > Unclassified | place: USA: California... | reverse complement strand
TAGCTAAACCAGGTAATTGGCGAGAGACTTTAAGTTTAAATGTCGAAGATCTTGATAATAATAAAATCTTTTTACAAGAAAGAACTTATGAATATTGTAAAACATATTTACCAAATTCAGGTATAACAGGAATACCCAAATACTATTGTGATGTTCCTCAAGGAAACACAAGCTCATATAGGAATTGGTTAGTTGTACCAAGTGCTGATGCTGATTATAATGTTGAAGTGATTTATTTAGGACTTCCTTTATTTAACGCAACTTATGCAACTAATTTCTTAACTCAAAAATATCCTAATTTACTATTATATTCTTGTTTACTAGAGGCTTCATTATTTTTAAATAATGAAGAAATGCGAAATAAATATGAAATGATGTTTGGCAAAGAATTAGAAACTATTAATAATATTAGTGGTGAGCGTATCACTGATAGAACTGCTGTTAGGGAGAAAAGTTAATATGAGAGTTCCACTTCTTTATAAACCTGGCATCTTAAGAGATGGTACAATATTCCAAGATGAATATTGTACTGATGGTCAATGGATAAGATTTGTTGGTGGTAAAATAAAGAAGATGAAAGGGCAACAAGAAGTTGTTTACAATGATATTATCAATCCCATTTTTAATGATATCATATATTTAGATGTGCAGTATCAAGGTGGATATCAAATATTTTATGCTAACACTACTACTGTGGCAAAAGGAATTCTTAATAACGACATTACTAACACTGTTACTTTGTTAAACCAAGGTGGAAATAATGCCAATACAACTTGGCAATCAGTTAGATTTATTAGAAACACACTCCCTTGTATTGCCTTTTTAAAAACTCAAAACGGCAGTGATATGTCTAATGAAACTGCTGGACAACTATATTGGAAACAATTAAATGATAATAATATACTTGTTAATTCTGTGGTCGCTGGTGAGGGAGGCAACATTTGCTCGGGGGGCATATTGTTCTCTAATCCGTGTTTGTATGTATATGGTAATAACGGAACTATTGCCCGCAGTAGAACGAATGACCCTCTAAACTTCACTGGTGGTGATTCTGGAATATATAACATATCTGCCAATAAGCTAATATTCGGCGCAAGTGTGCGTGGTGGTAGCAATGCTCCTACTTTGTTATTCTGGACAGCGAATGAAGTTATCTACTTAACCAACGTAGCCGATGGTGCTAATCCTGTTGATTTCCAAAGGGAAATAATAACTAATAACTCATCGTTAATATCATCAAGAGCAGTTGTTCAATATGATAGTTTATTCTTTTGGCTTGGAACTGATAGAATATTTACGTTTACAGGGCTAGTTGATAATGTTGTAAACACCATTAATTTAGAATATTTTTTCGATAATGTTGATTTAAATAAAAGACAAAAAATATATGGCTATAAAATAGCTAGATATGGTGAAGTAAGATGGGCGTATCCTGAAAAAGCATATGCAAATAATGCAAATATTGGTTGTACTAGAGAACTTGTTTATAATGTTAGAGAAAATAGCTGGTACGATTGCGCTATTCAAAGAGATTGTGTTACTGTATTTGAAACAACAGGTGATATTTTTAGCTATGGAGATGCCTGTTCTAATTATCCACTTAATTTAGCTAATACTTATAAAAGAATATGGAAACATGAGACAGGGGTTACAGAAGTTAGAAACGGTGTCAACGTGAATATTCCATCATTCTTTACCACACCATTTTATGGATTTGTTACATTTAATCCTGCTAAAACAGGGAGTGCTATAGATAAATACATTGTACTTGACCAAATAGAGCCTGATTTCCCAACAAACGCTATTCGTACTGATGCTGATGAAATAACTGTTGTTGTAAATTATAGAAAATATGCTGGTACTAGGGTTGTTAACAGCAATCCCTTTGTATTTAAACTGGCAGACTTGCCAAATGCCCCTAACCTTGGTAAAATTGATATGAGAGTGCAAGGTAGATTTATGAATATCACAATCAGCTGTGCGTATCCATATGATGTTGGAACTGTTTTAATTAACTTTAAAGAGGGTGATAGTCAGTGATGAATGGTTTAACATATCCAGAGCATATATCTTTAAAAAGATGGGCAGCAGATTTGGTTTTTAGATATCGGTACGATAGATTACCCATTCTAACGGATGAGAATAAATGGCAAGACTGGGCTAACGCAGTTGTTGCCACTGGTGCTTTCAAAGAAAATAATGCACCCAGTGCTTCAAGTGTTAAAAACAGTAGTAGGGTCGATAGTTTTAAAGATTGGCAAGCGTGGGCGAAAGCGGTATATATAGTAATGGTAAGGGCAAAAAATAATTAATATGAAAAAGTGTAAAATAAATCCTATCTTAGAAAAAGCCCGTAAAGCTGGACGTAATGGTGATACTATCTTAGCACACATTAATCCACTAGAAGCGATAATGCTTAAAAAAGCTGGTGGTAGTGGTACGATTAATCCTAAAACAGGATTACCTGAATTTGGTATTGGTAAGTTTAGTAAATGGTTAAAAGGTAGTCTTGGCGGGGCTACTGGAGCGATTCTAGGCAATATGATTTTGCCGGGTATCGGTGGTGTTATAGGCGGTGCACTTGGTGGAGCAGCTGGTTCAGCTGTTCGAGGTCGCAAGGATTATATGGGAGCGGGACTTCGAGGTGCTGCTATGGGGGCAATGTTACCAAGTGCTGCATCTGCTGCTGGGTGGGGAGCTAATGCTGCAGGAGCAAAAGGAATAGGCAGCACACTTAGTAATTACGGCAACGCTAATGCAATTCTACCATCGATAGGTCTTGGGGAGAAAACAGCAAATGCTATGCAAGGCGGAGCAGGTACAACTGCATTTCAAACACTAGCATCAAGCGGAAAAAGTGCTGGAGATAGTGGTGATACTAATGAACTGCTAAACTATCTTAAATCTAAAGAAGAAAAAGAAGAAAATATGAGTTTTATGGATAAACTTACAAAGAATAGTAAAAATTATCTTACAAAACCTAAAAATCTACTTGCGCTTGGATCAACGGGTCTTACTTTATATGATAGATTTAATCAACCAAAACCACTAACCGCTGCTCAAAAAGGAAGAGCCGCTAAAGAAGAAATGTTAGCTCAAAGATTAACTCCTGCTGAGATGGCAGAACAAGAACGTTATGAACTTGCTTTAGAGCATTCAAGAAGAAGAAATGCTCGTAAGAAGTTTTTACCAGAAGAAAGAATAGATATCCAACCTTTATACAATAGAGTTAGTAGTCCAGAAGAATACGCACAATCTGGCAGATGGATTAATTACTACGATAATCCAAAATTTAGTGGCAACTCAGTTAGATTTTAAATATGGCACAATATCAAAATAGTTTATCTCAAGAAGAACTTAGAGAAAAAATAAAACAAATAATAGCAAGGGATAGCTCAAGATTAGCTAATACTAATTATACCCCTTACCCTGGGAAAACTTTATCTCCAATGTCATCTTTAACTCAAAGAGCGCAATTATTAGATGAACAAAGATCTAATAAGGGGATGCCTTATCAAAATTCTTTAAATAAAATCGTAAATAGTCCACAAGATGGTATTTCTTCCGCTAATATCCAAACTATGCTTGATAGTTTAAAAAATAAGCACACTGGTTTTGGTCAAAATGTAATAGGTGGTAGACTTAGTAAACAATTTGGGCAAGCTTATGATCCATATAGAAATAAATTTGAAAGTAGATTAAATAAAGATACTGGTTTAAAACTAGGTGAAACTAGAGGTGATATTGAGAATTTAAATAACACTGTTAGGAATTTAGAGGGTAGAAGAAACGGAGTTGTTTTTGATGCTATTTCTAATTCTGCACGAGGTAAAAATGCTCGTCATCAAGGTTTGGTTGGCACACTCAATGAATTTGGACAACAAAAACATGGCGTTAATAATAAAATCTTAACTGGTGATAAAGCAAGATTCGAAGCTGAACGTAATGATCCGTATGAGAGGTTGCAAAATCTACAACAAGCTTTGCATGGAATTGATGGGGAAGAAGATCATCCTGATTTATCCGCTCAAAATGCCCAGCAGCTAAAAAAAGCTTTAATCGCTTATGGTGTTGATGTTGGTAAACCAGTGGATTCATGGGGTCATAACCAAAGTATACACACCCCCACTTACCAAGGTAAATTAGTTGAACCTATAAATGCTGAAATGAACTCTTCATATAGATTAGCTGAAGAAATAGATCCTAAATATCAAGATAAAAATTATGCTTCTCGTAAAAATCTTAGAAATGAATTAGTCAACTCACCTAACTCTGCTTCAAATGTTGTAAATGAATTGCCAACTAAATTAGACCCTAGATTTGCATTATTAGATGCTGAAGCTAAAAAGAAAGCAAAGGCTGATATGACAGCTCTAAATGCCAAGTACATTAAAAGAGGTATGTATGGTGGTCAATCCCATATTCAATCTGCTAGTGATCGTATGCGTGAGATAAATGATGCGACTTTCGGAGCTAGATCTAATGTTTTAAAGAATGAACTCGGGCAAGGTATTACTTCCATGCACGATAAAGACATTAATAAAGTGCAGAAATTAAATCAACAAGATCAATTGGCTAACACTGAATTTGGCGATATGTTAAGTGATATTAAAAGAACCAATACCACTGGTCTTGAGAAATGGAAAAATGATCAAGCTGGTAACGAACAACTTTATAAAGCTTACCAAAATGAAAAGGCCTATCAACAACCGAGATTACTTGGTAATGCAAGAGCTACAGGTGCTGATATGGGTATCGGTGGTATGTTTAGTCATTTTGCTACTCAAGGAATAGATTTAAACTCAATTTCAGATTTGCAAAACAAATATAATAATTTAGAAAAAGAATTATCGACCGCTAATAACAAAATTAAAACGCAAAATGATTATAATCTTCAAAAGAAAATGATCCAAGAGCAAGAACAAAGATTAGCAAACGAAAGAAATCGTCAAGCTAAAATTAATGCCGAAAATCAAAAAAAATTAGAAGATGAACGTAAAAAACAAATACAAATTGCGAATAGTACACCTATAACAACCAATGGACTGAGTTCTTATCATCAAGGTATAATTAATAAATGGATGAGTCATGGTAGATATGGCGATGTTGCTCCATATACAGGTAAACCTCTATATGATGTGCATACTAGCGATCCAATATGGCAAATTAAACATGCTGAATTTGCCAATGATATGAGAGAATTAGCAAAAATCAATTATTTCCCTAAATATGATACAACCTACACAGGTAATAATTATAAAATGCATTCTTTTAACTATCGCAAACCATCTGGGTTTTTTGGAAAATGATTATTTATCCAGGTGTTTTATAGTTTTTTCTGTAAACGTCATATTTCATGAGAAAAAGGAAATATTTATTTTTAAATTCATTGATTGAATCACATTTATCCCGTGGTCTGCATAAATAATCTAGCTCTGTTGCGACTTCGTAACTTAAAAAATCTGGGGCAGTTGGAAGATCAATCTCAGTAATAATTTTATTTTGACCCTTTGCTAAGCACCCGCTTAATATCATCATCAAGGCTAGTAGGTTTATAATTTTCTTCAATTTTTAATATCTCTTTTTTAATAGTTAATTCCTTTTCCTTTGCTAAATTTTCTTGTTTTAAACATTCATTTTTAACAGTTAAATCTTTATTTTGCTTTAAAACATAAATAGCAAAAAATCCAGCTATTACACCACTTATACTTTTTAAATTAGATAATATAAAATTAATCATTTTCTTTTGCTCACAATAAAATCGTATAACTTTTTGCTTTCATCTAAAATATCGTTCAAATGGTGAATTTTATTCTTATTTAAAATCAATTCTACACATTTTAACATTAACTCTTGGTCATTTAATTTACCAACTTCTTCATTACTCATTTTTATCATTCCATAAATTTACTTCTGCCTTTCTTCTGTTTTCTAATCCTTTAATAAATACTTTGTTACTATAAACCCATCTCATAAATTGAGTTGGTATTTTATCCCATAATTCTTCATTAATAAATTTGACTAGTGTTGATGATGCAAAATTAGTAGCTCCTATATTAAATACAAGACATACTAGAGCATCAAATTGATTTTGTGTTATAGTTACTTTGACATTCTTATTTACAGCTTCTTCTGCCCATTTAATATCGTTTTTTAATAGCTCTTCCGCTTGCTTTAGAGTTATAGGTTCTTTAATATTGTCAGTTAATTTAATAACATGTCCCCACCCCACGGTGTCTTTACCTGCGGAGCATTTGTAAGAAGTAGTGGCAAAACCACCTTTTGGAGCTTGTTCCCAGAGTTTTAATAATGCGAGGCCTTTCTTACCTATTTTCATTATCTGCAATCAATTCATGTGAATGAGGTGTAAGATCAATATCTAATCCAGTTTCTTCCTTAATAATTTCTTCGGAAATTTCCTCTATTGGATTATCATCCCCAAAGAAAAATACAGAAGAAATACCTATTAAAGCTATCAATATTACTATTGCGCATTTATTCGTTAATATTAATAATATTTTATCTAACATTAATATAGACCATGCTTGCTTATATGTTTTAATTGCTCAAAAGTACGTCTTTTTTTCATTTCAGCTAAATCTTCACGCATAACCTCAAGTCTTTTAGCTATTGGTTTATATTCCAAACTTTCAACAACTAATTTAACATGTTTTTTGCTTTCAAAACTTAATTCGTCACTCATAGCGATATTTAGTATTGTTTAATTAATCACAATTATATATTAAATATCATTACTTTTCAAAATCTTTATCAATTCTTCTTGGTTCCCATCCTTCATTGCAAGGACTTGTACTACCTTTTCATCCTTACATTTGCTTGCTATCAAATGATATATTATCACTGGTTTAGTTTGACCTTGACGATGTAGTCTTGCATTGAATTGTTTATAGCTCTCCATGCTCCATGTAAGACCAAACCAAATTATAATTCGTCCACCATGTTGTAAGTTTAACCCTTTGGCGGTACTACATTGGCATAGTAATAATTTTATCTTACCTAAGTTCCAATTAGCCGTAACTTCTGTAACATTCTTACTACTTAGTGTTATTGCATTGTTAAATCTAACTCGTATACGCTCTTCATCACATTTGAAATTAAAAGCTACTAGTATATTTTCATCAGGATAGTTATCGATAATATCCTGCATAGCGTCTAATTTGTTACTGTGGATTTCTACATATTCTTTATCTTCATTATAAACCGCTCCATTGCAGTATTGTAGTAATTTATTAGTTAGAACTGCTGCATTTACAGCCTCTATTTCATTACTATTTACTTTAAGTAAATATTCTTTTTCAAACGCTTTATACAGATGTAAATTGTCGATTTCAACTTTAACAATATTTGATATTTTATCTGGTACATCTAAATAATCTTCTGCTTTCATACTTAGCCAATTTTTCTTTAACAGGTTGGCTATTATATCTGGTGAATGGCAAATATATTCATAATTTCTACTGTTATAATAAAAATATTTATTGCGATATGCAGTTATATTTTTGCCGAGTAATTCACCCTTATCGATTAAATATTGTTGCGACCACATATCCATATAACTTTTTGGCATTGGTGTACCTGTTAATAGCACAATGTATCTACTTATAAATTTCTTTAAATATTTGAACCTTTTAGAAGATGGATTTTTAAATCCGTGGGATTCATCGATTATTATCATTCCATATTTATTAAAACCTTTTTCATACATCCATTGGACGTTTTCTTGGTTTATGACGTACACATCAACATCTTTATTTAAAGCATCTAAACGCATCTGTTCATTACCAACACATATTGAATATGTAAAATGTTTTGTATGTTCCCAGTTTAAAATTTCATTATCCCAAGTGGCCTTAGCAACGTTTAATGGTGCAATAATTAGTAAGCGTTTTACGTGTATGTTATGTATTTTTGTAAGAGCCGTTAGCGAAGATATGGTTTTACCAAGACCCATATCAAGAGCTAGACCACATCTTTTTTTCTCTAAAATGTAATCTATAGCTTTTAGTTGATAAGGTCGTAGGTCTGATTGGTTACGCATTATCAAATAATGGATGAATTACATTTAGTTTATTTTCAAATTCTTCGTAATTATCAGATAACTTCATTAAAGTTACAACTGATCCTAAATGTTCTTTTAATCTATGATAACCTGTATCACTACTTAAACTTTGAAAATATCTTGCTGTCTTATTTCCATTTTTAGATTTTGGAGTTAATCTTTTCAGATGCTCTAATATTTCTGGAGCAAGTCTTTTATAAATAATATTATTTGTTAAATGACCAAAGTAGGATGGCATTTTTTCTTTACCATATTCAAGATTCCTAATTCGATATAATTCTTTATAAAAAGTTAAAGGAAAAGTATAAACCCAATTTTGTAACTCATCAGCTATAAATTTTTGTAGTATTTCTGATAACTCATTTTTTTCTCTTTCTTCTTGATACCCAGTAACTTCGTCTACTAAAGCAATAATTCCAACTTTAGCAACGCTTCTAACAATTATATCACATTGTTTTGCAATTCTTTTTTGAACCGGTGTTAATGTTATCTTATCTTTAGCGTTTAATATTGAACTACATATATCTATTAATAAAGTAGCATCATACCCATTGGCACACTTACCGCTTGGCAATTTAAAAGTAATTGGATTATTTATTTTTTCTTTTGTATCTTCTGATATAAAATTTGTTAACCATTTTGTACTTGCTAATCTTGTTATTCTATCCCCACCTGTAGCGTTAAGAGCGATTAAAGAAGCTAAGTTACGTTGTAACAAAACTCTTTTACCATTAGCTAGAACAAAACATGGTATACTTAAATTTCCTAAGACTAAAGAATTGTTTTCGCTACCATGTGTTACATTAAAATTTTTATCTAAAGATCGAGCTTTAGAAGCTTTAATTGCTATTTCTTTTCTTCTCATTGGGGTTAAAGCTGCTGCTCTTGCTTTACCACCTATTTGTTTACCTTTCATAATGCCTTTGATTTTAATTAATTATGACTCAATATAACATGCTAAAATAAATAATGCAAGATATATCTTGCTAAAAATAACACTTTTTTGGCAGACATTATTTAGTAGGATTCAACTTACTGTTTATTGTTAAAATTTCTGTTCCTGATTCAATTTTTGAAATTACAAAAATACATTTTCCACGGCTCATAAGATCTTTATAAACTTTCTTTTGTAAACTAGTTAATTTTCCATTTTCAGATTTAAACTCCATAAAAAACACATGACCATAAGGACTTATAAATATCCTATCTGGCACACCCCTATTTGATGGAGATGTAAATTTATATGTCAAATAACCAAGTTCTTTAGCTATTTTTACTATTTTCGCTTCTAATTGTTTCTCTAACATGTCTTAAATATTTTACAATTTTAATATAAATAACAGCAGGTAATCTTTGTCTATGCACGAAGAAACTATTTAATAAAACATTAGAGATACCTAGGTGAGTTGCTAAATCAACTTGGGTTTTCCTAACAGTTTTTAAATCTCTCTTTATAGATTGGATTAATGCAATATCGTCTTCGATAAAGTATTTGTTTCTAATATTACCCATTATTTTTTAGTTTTATTGTTTAAATATTCCATTAAATAATTTAATGTACTGGATTTATCATAATACATATTTGTTATATCTGATGGGTTGAATAACAATTCTAAATTTTGTATTGATTGTGCAAATCTCGATAACGTTTTTTCATTTTCAATAACTCGGTTTTCAAGATTGATAAGTAATTGTGAAACTTCTTCATAACTTTTCATATCTTTATCGTCAAGAAATTTATACTCACCATGGTTTAACCCAATATTTTCATCAATTGCGTTTTTATGGCCAAACAATTTATTAAGTAATTTATCTATCATTTTTCTACCCCTACTATTTTTAATAATTTATAACTTTTCTTTATGTATTTCTCATAGTGTGAATCCTTTATTGCCCATATTTAATCTATTTCAAATTCTTTTTTATCTTCAAGCGTAAAATCCCTTTTATATAAAGACATTGTTAAAGGAATCATTCTAACTCGCTTACATTTAGCTGGTGAAATTAAAGATCTATAGTAATTTTTAAAGAAGTTTGTAGGATTTTTATCAATTTCGTATGTATAATAATCAAGTACACGTTCA
>Ga0222714_10007285_pt1 | contig 10167 bp, 7 predicted proteins | sample C33_3DmetaG_FD_165048 | JGI IMG/M metagenome (GOLD analysis project Ga0222714, IMG submission 165048) | Estuarine water microbial communities from San Francisco Bay, California, United States - C33_3D | ecosystem: Environmental > Aquatic > Marine > Unclassified | place: USA: California... | reverse complement strand
ATTATCGGAAAAGGATCGGTTCGGTGCAATTACAGCAGTACTTTTTAGTGATAATCTTAAGCCCGAAGTGCTAGTTGAACGAAAAGCGGGGAATGGAACAATAAAAATTAGCATTGCTCAAATTGAACGAATAAGTAATGGTGAATTGAGGCGCGCAGCGTGCTGTAATTTATCGGAATCCTTCGAAACCAACGCATCTGTAGATGTGAATGTAACCGATGCAGTTTCGGGTGCTAGGAAAATTCAGTTGTTGGGATTAGACGGAGTATACACTCAATTTCAATTGGAAAATGTCCCTTTTCTACGAGGGCTTGAAACGGCATTCGGCATGCAGTCTTTTTCTGGGATTTGGCTCGACGGCATACAAATTTCTAAAGGTACTGGCTCGGTGGTTAACGGTCATGAATCAATGGCAGGGTTAATTAACTTAAGTATAAAGAGCCCTTTCGACGCCGAAAAATTACTTGTGAATGTATATGGTAATCGCTTTGGCCGTGGTGAAGCGAATTCCGTCTTAAGTAAACGAATTAATGAACGGTGGGCCACATCGCTTCTTTTAAATGGAGCTATCAACCAACGTACTATCGATGAAAATATGGATGGGTTTTTAGATTTACCACAATTTACAAGCTTTTCGGCCTTGAATAAATGGCAGTTCAATGGGGAGCGAATGGAAGCCCAATTATCCGTCTACGGTTATTATGACGATCGCTTTGCTGGCCAGTCCCCCTTTTCTCCGGCACTTTTCCCATTTCATGTGATGTTGAATAATCAGCACATTGAAGTTACGACAAAGACTGGTTTTTTTGGAAAGCACCAGGGAGAATCTCTCGGGCTTATAAATCATGTAAAATGGCATAAAACAGACGGTTACTTCGGGATCAATTCACAAGGAGTTAAACGAATTAGTAGTGGTGATGAAGCACGTTATTTTAGTTCGTTAAATTATGAGCGGTCAAGCAATGATGGGATTCACCTACTTAAATCAGGGGTATCATTAACCCTGTTGCGGATTAACCAACAAGCATTTATAAATTATTTAGAGCGGAACGAAATAACGGCAGGGCCATTTGCAGAATATTCGCTTCGTTTAAACAGGCTATCGTTACAACTTGGGGCCCGAGTAGATTACCACACTATTTTTGGTTTGTTTTTTGTTCCGCGTATTCATGGAAAATTTGCGCTTACACCAAAGACAGATATACGAATTTCGGGAGGAAAAGGCTGGAGAGTGCCAAATTTCCTTGTAGAAAATAATGTGCTTATGGCAAGTAATAAAATATGGAGTCTTCCAAGTGAAGGAGTTTTACCTGAAGAATCATGGAATATTGGTGGTTCAGTTGCTTCTGATTTTCAAATTTGGAACCGCAAAGTAAGTATTACCTTGGACGCTTATTACACATGGTTCGAACGACAACTTACAATCGACAGAGATGTTTCTCCAAGCACTCTAGTGTTTAGATATATAGAAAATCAGTCTACGGCACTTGCTTGTCAGGCGGAATTAGATTGGACAGTCTCAAAACAGTTCAGCTTAAGAATGGCTTATAAATTCCTTAAGGTAGAATCAATTTACGATGGAATTAAACAACCGCAACCGATGATTCCTACGCACCGCATGTTGTATACCGTATCATGGAATTCAAAAAATAAACGCTGGCAAGCCGATTTAACAACCAATGTAGTTGGCTCAATGCGCATGCCTACTTTTTATTCTGGTTCAGCAACGGGTAAAGAATATAGGTTTTCTCCTTGGTATCCATATCTTTTTGGACAGTTCTCTCATCAGTTTAAAAAAACTAAAGTGTATTTAGGGTTAGAGAACATTCTAAATGTAAAACAACCTAACCCAATAGTTTCATCATTAAATCCCCAAGACCCAAGCTTTGATGCCACCATGGTTTGGGGACCAATTACCGGTATTAATATTTATGGTGGTCTTACCTATCAATTAAAACAAAAGAAACAATGAAAAATCTACTTTTATTCGGCGCACTTCTGAGTTCATTATGTGCATTTGGTCAATCAAAAAACAAAATCGATACGGCATATATTAAAACATCTGCCTTGTGTGGAGACTGTAAAGAACGCATTGAGACCACGTTAAATTTTCAAAAAGGGGTAAAGTTTACGGAATTAAACCTCGACAATAAAATTGCCACTTGTGTGTATAAACCTTCAAAGGTAAATTTAAACGAACTGCGTTTAGCCTTGGTCCGTGTTGGGTATGATGCAGACGACATGGATGCAGATCCTGATGCGGTAAAACGATTACCCAAATGCTGTCAGCCGGGGGGACATTAAGTTATAAACGTTTCCTCGAATTAATTAACAATTTCGCTGAATTCGGATAGACATTATTTAACTTCGCTGAGCAATGAGCGATGCAATACAACACGAGTGCGGAATCGCCCTCCTAAGATTGAAAAAAGATCTGTCTTTTTATCTTGAAAAATATGGGACAGCCTTTTATGGGTTAAATAAAATGCAGCTGTTAATGGAAAAACAGCATAACCGCGGCCAAGATGGCTGTGGGCTGGCAAACATTAAATTAGATATGAATCCTGGAGAAAGGTACATAAGCCGTGCACGCTCCATTGATAATAACCCCATTCAAGATTTATTTCGACAAATCGGTTCTAGGATTAATCATCTGGCTTCTGAGGCTCCAGATAAATTAAATGATGTTAGGTATTTAAAAAAACATACTGGATTTACAGGAGAGTTATTTCTGGGACATTTACGATATGGGACTTTTGGTCGAAATTCGATTGAAAGTTGCCACCCATTCCTTCGTCAAAATAATTGGATGACTAGGAATTTAGTGCTTGCCGGAAATTTCAATTTAACGAATGTTGATGAATTGTTTGATTCATTATTGGCGATTGGTCAACATCCTAAAGAGAAGTCTGATACGGTAACTATTTTGGAAAAAATTGGACATTTTCTCGATGTGGAAAATGATCGGTTATATGACAAGTTTAAGTCCCAAGGATATTCAAAATCAGAGATTTCAACTAAAATAGCAGAGAATTTAGATTTAGTTTCAGTACTTCAAAAATCTTCATTAAAATGGGACGGAGGGTATGTAATGGCTGGCTTGATTGGTCATGGAGATGCATTTGTGCTTCGGGATCCAGCGGGTATTCGTCCTGCATTTTATTATGAAAATGATGAGGTGGTTGTTGTCGCATCGGAAAGACCGGTTATTCAAACGGTTTTCAATTTAAAAGTGCATCAAGTGAAGGAATTAGAGCCGGGTTGCGCCTTGTTAATACCAAAGGATGGTCAAGTTTCTGAAAAAGAAATTTTACCTCAATTGGCTATAAAGAAATGTTCCTTTGAACGGATTTATTTTTCTAGGGGTACTGATGCGGATATTTATAAAGAAAGAAAAAACTTAGGCCGAAAAATCGTTCCACAAGTAATGGCTGCCATTGATGGGGACATTGAAAACACCGTGTTTTCATTTATTCCTAATACCGCAGAAGCTTCTTTCTATGGTATGATGAAAGGAGTGGAGGATTTCCATAACCTTGAAAAGGCAGATTCAATATTAAAATTGGGGCCAAATCCTAGTTTGGAACAAATTACAAAAATTATTGAAGGAAGAGCGCGCATAGAAAAAATGGCCGTTAAAGATGCCAAGTTAAGAACCTTCATTACTCAGGATGATTCGCGTGATGATTTGGTTACTCATGTATATGACATTACTTATGGGTGTATTGTTCCACATAAAGATACAATTGTGGTTATTGACGATAGCATAGTTCGTGGTACGACATTGAAAAGGAGTATTTTACGGATGTTGGGGCGCTTAGAACCAAAACGAATTGTCATTATTTCTTCGGCCCCTCAGATTCGGTATCCAGACTGTTACGGAATTGATATGGCAAAAATGGGAGATTTCATAGCATTTGAGGCAGCAATTTCTTTATTGAAAGAAAGAAATTTGGGGCACATCATTGAAGAAGTTTATCAAGCCTGTTTAGCCCAATTATTACTCCCCAAAGAAGAGACAATAAATGAAGTGAAACGCATTTATGAGCCTTTTACGGATGAGGAAATTTCCGATAGAATAGCCCATTTATTGCGCCCGGAAGAGACTAAAACCGATATTAGAATGGTCTTTCAAACTGTAAATAATCTTCATAAGGCCTGTCCAGGTCATACCGGTGATTGGTATTTTACAGGGGATTATCCTACTCCGGGGGGCAATAAAGTAGTGAACAAATCTTTTATTAATTGGAAGGAAAATCGGAATGAGCGAGCATACTAAATAAATGAGAACTGATGCGTGATGTGGCTCCTGACTTTTCGTTAACAAAACTCATAATCTTGCTTTTTGTTGCTTCTTCATTCTGCATAAGGAATGTAATCTTTTCGAGTAAATCTTGAGGGGTCAACACCTCACTCCCCAACCCTCTCGCTATAAACTCTTCGGCCTCCGGGAACTTATCGTGTTTCGGTCCAAAAACAACAGGCAGCCCATAGACAGCAGGTTCCAAAATATTGTGTAATCTTCCGGTATAGCCTCCGCCAATAAAAGCAATATTTGCGAATTGATATAGTTGGTGTAATAAGCCGATGCAATCAACTAGAATTACAGTTTCACGTGAGACTCTATTAATCTCACTTAAACGAATGCACTTATCACCAAACATGGCTTCAATTTCATACAGGTGTTTTTCAGAAATGTTATGGGGGGCAATTATTGTAAAATCAAGTGGTATTTTATCATGAATGGAATGTGCCATTTCCTCTTCAACTAACCAACTACTGCCGAGGATAAATACCGATTTGCCCTTACAATAATTTTGTAATTGTAACAATTCGGGAGCGGATTTTGGGTTTTTTAATGTGTTAATTCGTTGTTTTAAAACATGGTCATACCGCGTATCACCACACACTGTAACTTGTTGAATTCCTATTTTGTGTAATAGCAACTTCGTGGCCTCGTTTTGAACATAAAAATGACTGAAACACGATAATCCCTTTCTAAAAATACCTCCAAAAGGATTAAAAATGAACTGATTCTTCCTAAGAAGTGTTGAAATACTGAATAGGGGGATGCCCTTTTTAGATATTCCCAAAATAAAATTTAACCAAAATTCATATTTTACAAAAACGACGTTTTTTGGTTTTACGTGCTTTAAAAACTGCTTGACATTTTTTCGATGATCGAGTGGTATTAAACAGGCATAATTTACACAATGTTGACGATTTTGGTAGTGATTTAATCCTGATGGGGAGAAAAATGTAACGAGAATTTTGGCCTGCGGGTAGGTAGATTTGTATTCCCAAAGTATGGGAAGCCCTTGATCGAATTCACCTAATGAAGCACAGTGCATCCATAGGTCATATGGTCCTGATGGAATGCTAGTTTTCCAGGCATTTCTAGATTGAAAACGTTGCTTAGCCTTTGCGTTGAAGAAGCGCGAGATAAAGACTCCAAAAGAGAATAATAAGATAGAAAAATCGTATAAACTGCGCATCAATACTCGATATAATAGTCTTTTTGTGTAGTATAAAAAGGAATGTACCATCCGATCTTAAGTCCAACAATTATATCCAAACGGGTGTTCGTTGAAACTGGTACCGAGGGCTCATCAAAAAAGATGGTTCTGCGGTTTTTTGTAAATCCTTCTATTGCATATATCCCCCCATAAAAATTATAAAATCCGTTTTTTGGCAAATAGGAATAACCTAAAAACTGTGTTGTGCTAATTCCTGTTGTTAGGCGATCATAGCCTTTTTTATAATCTAATTCAATCAAAGGTACAACTTGAGTTTGTGTTTCAATACGAATTCTGTGATTTAGATAACCGGTACCTAGATGCACCATTATTCCTGAATTTTTATTCTTTTTATTACACGGAATTATTTTACCAATTTGTGCATTCAATGCGATGCCCCTAGCCAAAATACTAACTGTTGCAGGATCGCCATTTACATCGGTAATGTTACCAAACGAATCTTTAAGGCCATCTAACAATGCGGGAATCTTTACGCGGCTGCCGAACATAAAATTAGCATCACCAAGAACGAACCAATTGTTTCGAAATTTATATCCACTGCTAAATCCAACAAGGTTGAAATATCCATATCGATTTACCATATCCCCACCTGTCCAACCAGAGGCATAATGAACGCTTACCATAACGCGTGCTTCAGCAGCGGTATCCGCAAGGGTTACTTGACTGATTCCAAAACGAGTAATAAAGAGAATGGGGATAATTCGTTTCCACATAAAACAAAGATAGGTAATTATCTTCGGTTTTATTAAGGATTCCTGAGGCGAGTTGGATATGTGAACCGAGGATTTTCCCTACTTTTGTAGAACAAAACAAAGTGAATGAATAAAATTCAAATGGTTGATTTGATGGCTCAGTACGAACGCATTAAACCCTCAATAGATGCCGCCATTCAATCCGTTATTACCAACGCTCAGTTTATAAACGGCCCTGAAGTAATAACATTTCAAGAAGAGCTGTCAGATTATCTAGGTGTAAAACATGTGATTCCATGTGCCAATGGTACGGACGCCCTTCAAATTGCAATGATGGGACTTGGATTGCAGCCGGGTGATGAAGTCATTACGCCATCGTTTACCTACATTGCTACTACGGAGGTCATTGCACTGTTGGGATTAACACCCGTATTTGTTGAGGTGGATGCGGAAACATTTTGTATGGATCCAATCTCACTTGCAAAGGCCATTACTTCCAAAACCAAAGCAATCGTTCCTGTTCATCTCTATGGTCAGGCAGCAAATATGGAGGAAATTATCCGCATTGCAGATGCACACAACCTTTATGTAATTGAAGATAATGCACAGGCAATCGGTTGTGATTATTATTTTTCGTCAGGTGAAGTTTCCAAAACAGGAACCATAGGTCATATCGGTTGTACTTCCTTTTTTCCGAGTAAAAATTTGGGGTGTTTTGGAGATGGTGGAGCCATGATGACTAACGATGATGAATTGGCCTCAACATTACGTATGATTGCTAATCATGGACAAAGTAAACGGTATTATCACGATCAGGTAGGTTGTAATTCGCGTTTAGACTCTGTTCAAGCCGCCGTATTGCGCATTAAACTACAACACTTAGATTCGTATAATGAAGCACGTCAACAATTGGCCGCGTTTTACGATCACGCGTTTCAATCAATCCCTAATGTTAAGGTTCCAGCAAGAAAAGCTTATTCAACACATGTATATCACCAGTATACGCTTCAGGTGTTGCCGGAACTTCGTGACCGCCTTCATAATTATTTGTCCGATAGGGAAATTCCGAGCATGATTTATTATCCAGTTCCTGCACATCGCCAACGCATGTTTAGTGCCTTTGGAAGCAATTCAATTGAATTACCCATTACAGATAACCTAACAGAACGAGTGATTAGCTTACCTATGCATACAGAAATGAAACAAGACCAACGCGATTACATAGCGAGCAGCGTTCAATCCTTTTTTAATCAAATATGAAAATAGCGGTTATTGGAACAGGATATGTAGGACTGGTAACAGGTACTTGTTTGGCTGAAACAGGAAACTCTGTTACATGTGTAGACATTGATGAAGCTAAAATCGCAGCCTTAAAAGAAGGAATTACCCCCATATATGAACCGAATTTATCGGTATTAATCGAGCGTAACCTTGGTGAAGGAAGGTTGAATTTTACGTCAATACTTACCGAGGGAATAGATGGTGCAGAGCTGATTTTTTTAGCCTTACCTACCCCTCCGGGTGCAGATGGTCAAGCTGACCTGACTTATATTTTAAATATGGCGGATGAGCTCGGACCATTATTAACCCAATATGTGGTTATCGTAGATAAAAGCACGGTACCTGTGGGCACAGCCGAATTAGTAAAAGAACGCATTGCGAAGTTTTCTAACGTTGAATTTAGTGTAGTTTCCAATCCTGAATTCTTGCGAGAGGGTTTTGCCGTTTCTGATTTTATGAAACCAGATAGAATAGTTATCGGAGCATCTGAAGAACGGGCAATACAGGTGATGGAGTCCTTGTACAAACCATTTGTTCGTCAAGGAAATCCGATCTTGATTATGGATGAAAAATCTGCGGAGCTAACTAAATATGCATCAAATGCATTTTTAGCTACTAAGATTACTTTCATGAATGAGATCGCCAATTTTTGTGAGCTAGTTGGGGCAAATGTAGATGCAGTCCGTTTGGGGATGGGAGCCGATGAACGAATTGGAAAAAGATTTCTATTTCCAGGAATGGGGTATGGGGGTTCGTGCTTTCCTAAAGATGTCCAAGCATTGCATCATAGCGGAACACTAGAAGGATATTACTTTCAACTGCTAGATGCCGTAATGCGAGTGAATGACAATCAAAAAACTATTTTGATTCCGAAAATTAAAGCATATTTTCAACAAGGCCTTAGCAAGAAAAAACTTGCAATTTGGGGCTTAAGTTTTAAACCCGACACGGACGATATTAGGGAAGCGCCGGCCCTTTACTTAATCGAAGCTCTCTTGGAGGCAGGGGTTGAATTGGTTGTATATGATCCAGAAGCAATGGACCATGTTAAATCCCTCTATGGTTCACGAATCAGCTATGCAAAGAATGCCTACGATGCGTTAAATCAAACAGATGGATTAGTAATTTGTACAGAATGGTCTGTTTTTAGAAGCCCATCATTCTCTACCATGTATAAAGCCATGAATCATCATGTAATTTTTGATGGCCGCAATATCTTTGACCCTAAAGAAGTTCGCGCGGAAGGATTTGACTATTTTAGTATCGGAAGATGAACACTAAGCAACGAATTTTAATTACAGGAGCGGCTGGATTTTTAGGCTCACATTTGTGTGATCGATTTATTCATGAAGGCTTTCATGTGATTGGGATGGATAATTTAATCACGGGAAGAATGGCGAATATCGAGCACCTGTTGCCCTTGGAATCCTTTGAGTTCTATTGCCATGACGTATCAACGTTTATTCATATCCCGGGAGAATTAGATTATATTCTTCATTTTGCTTCCCCAGCAAGTCCAATCGATTATTTAAAAATCCCAATTCAAACACTCAAGGTCGGATCACTAGGTGTTCATCATTGTTTAGGGGTAGCTAAAGAAAAAAATGCACGAATCCTCATAGCTTCTACTTCTGAGGTGTATGGAGACCCTGAAGTTCATCCACAAACCGAATCTTATTGGGGAAATGTGAACCCAGTTGGACCTAGGGGAGTTTACGACGAAGCAAAACGCTTTCAAGAAGCAATGACCATGGCATATCACACGTTTCATGGATTAGAAACCCGAATTGCACGTATTTTCAATACTTATGGACCAAGAATGAGGTTAAATGACGGCCGCGTTTTACCAGCTTTTATTGGTCAAGCTTTGAGGGGAGAAAATCTCACTGTTTTTGGTGATGGATCCCAAACCCGTTCCTTCTGCTATGTGGATGATTTAGTCGAAGGTATCTATCGCTTGTTAATGAGTAACTATACGCAACCAGTAAATCTTGGCAATCCCGATGAGATTACCATATTGGAATTTGCCCAAGAAATTGTACAACTCACGAAAACGGATCAAAAGATAGTTTTTAATGACCTACCTATAGACGATCCAAAACAACGTCGACCTGATATTTCGTTGGCCAACTCTTTACTGGGTTGGAAACCAAGTGTCGGACGAGCTGAAGGATTGGCCCTAACGTATGAATATTTTAAAGGCTTGAGTTTGGAGGAGCTTTATACAATGGAACATAAAAATTTTGATGATTATATTCAAAAATGATGGATTATTTTATACATGACACTGCCGTTGTTGATGCTGGTTGCCACATTGCCTCAGGGGTTAAAATCTGGCATTTCTCGCATATTATGCCAGGTTCACACCTTGGAGAAGGATGTAATATCGGACAAAATGTGGTGATTTCTTCTGATGTGGTGCTTGGAAAAAATGTTAAAGTACAAAACAATGTTTCCATTTATACAGGTGTGATTTGTGAAGATGATGTGTTTCTAGGCCCTTCAATGGTGTTCACAAACGTCATCAATCCACGTAGTCATGTGATTCGAAAAGATCAATATGCGAAAACTATTGTAAGAAAAGGAGCGAGTATCGGAGCCAACGCCACAATCGTGTGTGGAAATGAAATAGGTATGTATGCATTAATTGGTGCTGG
>Ga0222714_10007283_pt1 | contig 10169 bp, 9 predicted proteins | sample C33_3DmetaG_FD_165048 | JGI IMG/M metagenome (GOLD analysis project Ga0222714, IMG submission 165048) | Estuarine water microbial communities from San Francisco Bay, California, United States - C33_3D | ecosystem: Environmental > Aquatic > Marine > Unclassified | place: USA: California... | reverse complement strand
CTACCTCGCGGCCGATGTCGCCTATCACCTCGACAAGGCCGCCCGCGGCGATGATCGGCTGCTCGACGTGCTGGGCGCCGACCACCACGGCTACATCGCACGCCTCAGGGCGGTCATCGCCGCGGGGGGCCATGACCCGGACATGCTCGAGGTGCCGATCGTGCAGCTGGTGTCCCTCACGGAGGGCGGCGAGGCGAAGCGGATGAGCAAGCGGGCCGGCACGCTCGTGACGCTCGGCGAGCTGATCGATGACATCGGCGTGGATGCCGCCCGGTTCTTCCTGGTGCAGCGCAGCCACGAGACGGCCTTCGACCTCGACCTCGACGTCGCCCGTGCGGAGGGCAACGAGAACCCCGTCTACTACGTGCAGTACGCCCACGCGCGCATCGCGGGCATCCTGGCCCAGCAGCCCGAGGCCCCGGCGGACGCCGGCCCGCCCGCCGAGCTCGACCCGGCCGAGCGCGCCCTGCTGCTGCAGCTGGCCCTGTGGCCCGAGGTGGTGCACGAGGCCGAGCGTCGCCGCTCACCCCACCGGGTGGCCGCGTACCTCATGGACCTCGCCCGCGACTTCCACGCCTTCTACCACCGCTGCCGCGTGGTGGGGGAGGCCCCCGAGGTCGTGGCCTTCCGCCTCGACCTGCTGCGTGCCACCCGATCGGTCATCGCGACGGGCCTCGGCCTCATCGGAGTCGAGGCGCCCGACCGCATGTAACCGTGCGCCGGCCGCGATGCCCCGCCGCCGCCGTCCGCATTGCCCGGTCCGGCGCTAGTCGGAGAAGTGGAACGCCTGCGTGTAGGTGCCGTTGGCGTTGCGCGTGGTGGTGAGCTCGCCGCGTGCCCCGATGTACGCCTTCGTGCCCCCGACGATGGCGCGCACGACGGGACGGGCGCTGCGCAGGCGCCAGTCACCGCGCGTGTAGGTGCCCACCCCATGCGCCACGATCTGGCCATCGGGTAGGTCGAATATGAGGTCGGCCATGCGGATGTCCACGATCGCGCGGCCGGTACCCGTCTGTAGTCCGGCGTGCACGGTCTGCTCGCCGTAGACGGTGCCGAATGCCGCTCCATCCTTCGCGAGCGTGCCGCGGAAGACCATGGTGTCTGCCGTGCTCACGCCGGGCGTGCCCTGATCCAGCGTGAGGAGACGCGGCGGGCTCTGCATGAGCGTGAAGTCGGCAGGGGTGGTTGCCCCGCCGCAGCCCACGAGAGCGGTGATCGCCAGAGCGGCGGCAGCAGCAGCGGCGAGCACGGGTGTTCGCGGGATCATCGACGCCCCTCGTTTGGGATGGGGAAATGGGCCGCACCATGCGGCTCCGGCGTGAAGCGTAGCTAGTGACCCCGACAGCTTGCGCCGCCGGCGGATGCCGCGCGCGCTGCACGCCTTGCGCTACCCTTGATCTGACCCGCGGGTGTAGCTCAGTTGGTAGAGCATCAGCTTCCCAAGCTGAGGGTCGCCGGTTCGAGCCCGGTCGCCCGCTTCAGGCAGACGGCGTCCCCCGACCCTGCGCGCCCGCCGCTCCTACGAGCGCGGCACGGCGACGAGGAGCGACTTGACCACGCCCTCGCCATAGCGCGCGGTGAGTCGCGCCCCCGACTTCGACGACATCAGCACGCCCGCCTTGCCGCGACCGGCCTTCTTGCCATAGAGCTTGCGCGCCTTCGACACCCGGTCACCCGGCTTGAGGCCCTTCGCGGTAACCCACTGCTGGCCCTTGAGCACGGCCGCGCGCACGCGCGACTCCGGACCGCAGGGGGTGGCCCCCGGGGCGGGGGCGAAGGTCATGATGGCGCCGAGGCTTGCCCATGTGACGCGGCAGTTGCCGTAGGTGGCGCGCTTTGCCCCGGTACCGAAGGCCCTCTCCGCCGCGGCCAGCGTGCCGGTGCGTCCGGGCAGGGTTCCCATGCGCACGGCGCCCTTGCGCGTGACCAGCACCGGCAGCGGCCCGGACGGCGCACCGGATGCCACCGAGCGCAGCGTGGTGGTCTCGGGCTCGAGACCGTTGTGGCGGAGCATCGACGAGTACAGGCCGAGGATCTTCTCCGTGTACCCGCCGCCCGTGGCCCAGTTGCCGTTGCCCATGGCCTCCCAGGTGGGGGCCTTGCCGTAGGGGCGCACCATCGTGAAGCGCTTGTCGGTGAGCGGACGGGCCACCGTGAGCGGGTCGGCTGCGGGATCGGCATAGGCCCAGAGGTGCTGTATCTGCGCACGCACGCCCTCCTCCGGCGTGGCGAAGATATTCCCGCGGTCGCAGGAGTCGCACGCGCCCAGGCCCGAGAAGTTGTTGTCGGTGGGTTTCACCATCGAGCCCTCGTACCGGAACCATCCGGTCTCGAGGATCGACTGCGCGAAGGCGATGTCGCCGCGCACGTTCTGGGCATTCCCCTCGTCCACGAAGATGCGCGCCAGGTCCGGGATGGGGATCGTGATGGAGGGGGTGATCTTCTGCTTCGCGAACCACGAGGCGATCTGGTCGCCGGTGAGGCGCGATTGGCCCATCACGGGGGTGACCGAGGTGATCGGCGTGGTGCCGCCGGTGGTGCCCGTGGGCGGCGTGGTTGCGGTGCCGGCCGGCGGAGCGGGCGCCTGCGGCACGGCCTGCGCGGACAGGCCCGCCGGGATGGCGAGCGACAGCGCCGCGGCGATGAGGATGGGGTAGCGCACGGGGGGCGATGCTAGGCCAACATCCCCGTGAGCCCCGCATGACCCGTTGCGGCCATTACACGACCCTTACGTCGGTACCCTCACGATATGCAGGAGATTTCCCTTGCCACAGGGGCGCAGATGCGCGTGATGCGCCCCGGCCGCGGCACCGTCGTGATGTGCGTGAACGGCGGTGGCGCGAGCCCGCGGCCCGGCAACTGGAGCCCCACCATCGAGTGGCTGGTGGATCGCCTCGGGCCGCAGTACCCGGATGCCACGTTCGCCGAGGTGCGCTACCGGGTGCGCTCGTGGAAGATGCTGCCCTCGTGCATCGCCGACGGCGCGGCGGCCCTCGCCGCCGTGGCCGACGCCGAGCGCGTGGTGATGCTCGGGTTCTCGATGGGCGGCGCGGTGAGCATCGCGTGCGCGGCCGACGAGCGCGTGACCGACCTCGTGGCGTTGGCGCCGTGGATTCCCGAGGAGCTCGCGCTCGGACAACTCGCGGGCGACCGGGTGACGATCATCCACGGCGGCATCGACGGGGTGATCCCCGGCGTGCCCGGCGTGCGCCCCTCGCACTCGCTGCGGGGCGCCGACCGCCTGCGCGCGGCCGGCGCCAACGTGATCTACCGGCGGATTCCCGGCGCGGTGCACGGCGTGGCGATCCGCCGGGGGGAGAAGCTCATCCCGCTGCCGCGCGCGCACACGTGGCTGCGCGACGTGGAGCAGGCGATGGATCGCGCCGGGATCTAGGCGGCCGTGTCGGCCGGCGCGGCGGCCTCGCCCTTCGCCTTGCGAAGTTCCTGCCGCTGTTCGGTGGGCACCTTGACGTCCCACACGAGCCCCACCTTCTCCATGCCGTAGATCAGCGCCCATGAGAGGTCGATCTGCTTCCAGTGCAGGCCGTGGCGCGCCGAGCCGGGGAAGGCGTGGTGGTTGTTGTGCCACGCCTCGCCGAACACGGGGATTGCCAGCGGCCAGAAGTTGCGGCTTTCGTCGTCGGTCTCGTAGTCGCGGCGGCCGTACATGTGGCAGATCGAGTTGACCGACCAGGTGAGGTGGTCGAACACGAACACGCGCAGCAGGCCGGCCCACACGAAGCACTGGAAGGCAATCCACACCGACCCGCCGCTCCAGGCAAAGGCCACGAGCGCGGGGATACCCAGCGAGAGCCCGAGCCACAGCAGGTAGAGCTGGTCGATGCGCCGGATGAGCGGGTCGGCGTAGAGGTCGCGTCCATAGCGCTCGCCCCGCTCGAGGCCCTTCGTGGTGAGGAGCCAGCCCACCTGCGCGTGCCAGAGGCCCTTCACCACGCCGGTCCACCCCGGGCCGTGCCCGTGGTGCGGCGAGTGCGGGTCGCCCTCCTTGTCCGACAGCGCGTGGTGCTTGCGGTGGTCGGTGACCCACTGCGTGACCGGCCCCTGGCAGGCCATCGAACCGGCGATGGCCCAGAAGGCGGTCATGAACCGCGTGGTCTTGAAGGCGCGGTGCGAGAACAGCCGGTGGAACCCGATGGTGATGCCGAGCCCGCAGAACACGTACATGACCGCGAACATGATGAGGTCGATCGGGCCCACGGCCACGCCCCACAAGAGGCCCGTGACCGACAGCAGCGCCAGGGGCGGCACCACGATGGCGATGAGAGTGATGATGCGCGCCGAGGTGAGGGGCTTGTCGCGCACCGTGGCGACGAGGGGCTGACGGGGTCGTGCCGGATCGACGGTGCTCATCCGGCCGAGAGGCTAGCCGCAGCGGCAGGCGCGCCGCCACCACATCGGTACCGTGGAGTCAGATGTCCCGCATCGCGATCATCGGCAGTGGAATCGGTGGGCTCGGCGCCGCCTGGCTGCTCGCGCGCGCTCACGAGGTGGAGGTGTTCGAGCGCGACGATCGCATCGGTGGCCACACCCACACCACGCGGGTGATCGGTCCCGACGGCGAGCGCCTCGCGCTCGACTCGGGCTTCATCGTGCACAACGAGGTCACCTACCCGCTGCTGGTGCGCATGCTGCGCGACCTCGGCGTTGCCACGCAGCCCTCGCGCATGGGGTTCTCGGTCACCTGCCGCGCCTGCGGGCTGGAGTTCTCGGGCGTCCGCCTCTGGACCCAGCCCGAGGCCTTTGTGCGCCCGGCTTTCATGCGGATGATCCCCGACGCCATCCGATTCCAGCGGACGGGCGATCGCGCGATGCTGCCGCAGTACTCCGGGCTGTCGCTGCGCGAGTTCGCGGCTGCGGAGGGCTACTCGCAGGCGTTCACCGACCACTACCTGGTGCCGCTCACCTCAGCCATCTGGTCGGCCGGCCTCGACGACGCCCAGGAGTTCCCGGCGTCCTACGCCGTGAGCTTCTGGCGCAACCACGGCATCCTCGGATTCCGGCGGCTCGAGTGGCGCACGATCGTGGGTGGCAGCGACACCTACGTGCGGGCGATCACCGACCGGCTACCGGGGCGCGTGCACGCGGGGCTCGGGGTGACAGAGGTGCGGCGTGACGCCGACGGGGTGGACGTGCGCACCGACGACGGCCAGGTGCGCCGCTTCGACCACGTGGTGTTGGCCGCCCACGCGCCGCAGTCGCTCGCGATGCTGGCCGACCCGAGTGACGACGAGCGGGAGATACTCTCGGCATTCGCCACCACCGAGAGCGACGTCAGCCTCCATGCGGATGCCTCGCTGCTCCCGCGACGCCGCCGTTCGCGCGCGGCGTGGAATCATCACGTGGATGACTGCCACGCCACATACGCCGCGCCGGCCATGACGTACTCGCTGAACCGCCTCGAGAACCTGCCCTCGCGCACGGAGTGGTGCGTGTCGCTGAACCGCGACGACGAGGTCGATCCCGCGCGACTCGTGATGCGCACGCGCTACGCGCATCCGGTGTACGACTTCGCCGCGCTCGAGGCCCAGGAACGCATGAGCGAGATACAGGGCGTGCGCCGCACGTGGTTCAGCGGCGCGTGGATGGGCTACGGCTTCCACGAGGACGGCATGCGCGCCGCCGCCGACGTGGCCCGGGGCCTCGGGGTGGAGTGGTGAGGTCGGCCATCTACACGGGCACGCTGGTGCACGCGCGGCGCACGCCCGCGGAGCACGTGTTCCGCTACCCGGTGTGCTTCTACGCGATCGACCTCGACGAGATCCCGGAGCTCGACCGGCGCCTCAAGCTCTTCTCGTACAACAAGCCCGGGGTCGTGACCCTGCGCGACTCCGACCACCTCGGCGACCCCACGCGACCGGTGGCCGAGAACATTCGCGCGCACCTCGAGCAGCGCGGCATCCCGGCTGCCGATGCGCGCATCACGATGATCACCAACCTGCGCGTGGCCGGCTACGTGTTCAACCCGGTGTCGTTCTTCTACGTGCACGGGCCGGAGGGCGAGCTGCGCTGCATCCTCGCCGAGGTGAGCAACACGTTCGGCGAGAGGCTTCCCTACCTGCTCACCGATGCCGAGCGCATCGAGCCGCTGAACGGCGAGCACGCCTTCCGCCACGACAAGCGCATGCACGTGTCGCCGTTCTTCCCGATGGACCAGGAGTACATCTTCCGCATGTGGGAGCTGGGCGAGAGCCTGGACATCCGCATGGACGTGCTGCAGGACGGCGAGCGGCCGTTCTGGGCGCAGCTCACCGGCACGCGGCAGCATCTGAACGACAGGACGCTCGCGCGGGCACTGGCCCGGTACCCGCTCATGCCCCTGCAGGTGATCTCATTGATCCACGTCGAGGCGCTCCGCCTCTGGAGGAAGCGCGTGCCGTTCCACAGGAAGCCGAAGTTCATGCCGTCGGAGGGCTCGGTGGCCACCGCGCCGGAGCCGAGCGCCGATTCCCGCGACCGCGGCCTGCGGCCGATCCCCGAGGCCAGGCGCTCGCCGTTCACCCCCGTCGCGAAGATGCTGGCCCTGCGCGGCCTGCGCAACCCGTCGGGCGGCTGGTTCGAGCTCGAGATGCCCGATGGCTCGGTGCACCGCATGGGATCGCCGGCGAACGGTCCGCGCTTCGCGAGGGTGACAGTCACCGGCAAGGACTTCTTCCGCAGGATCGCCCGTCGCGGAAGGGTCGGGTTCGGCGAGGCCTACCAGGCCGGCGACTGGGTGACCGACGACCTGCCGGCGTTCCTCGAGATGCTCGCGCTCACCGCGGAGGACGTCCGCCGCCGCCCGCCGGCCTCGCTCGTGCCCGCCGCCATCGCGAAGCGCCCGCGGCTTCCCAACCCCGCCGACCTGGTGCGCGCGCGCCGTGACGTGCGGTACCACTACGACCTCGGCAACGACCTCTACGAGGCCTTCCTCGACCCGTCGATGACCTACTCGTGCGCGTACTTCGAGCATGAGGGGCAGTCACTCGAGGATGCCCAGCAGGCGAAGTACCGGCGCCTCTGCGAGAAGCTGCGCATCGGGCCGGAGCACCACGTGCTCGAGGTGGGCTGCGGGTGGGGCGGGTTCGCCATGCACGCGGCACGCGAGCGCGGGTGCCGCGTGACCGGCATCACGCTGTCCACCGAGCAGGCGGCCGAGGCACGCCGCCGGGTGGAGGAGGCCGGGCTGTCGGACCGGATCGACATCGTCATCTGTGACTACCGCCAGATGCAGGGCGCCTACGACCGCATCGTGTCGATCGAGATGATCGAGGCGGTGGGGTACGACGGGCTCCCCACCTACTTCGCGAACCTCGACCGGCTGCTGGCGCCCGGCGGGGTCATCGGCATCCAGGCCATCACGGTGCCCGACCAGCGCCTGGAGCGCTATCGCCGCGGCACCGACTGGATCCGCGAATACATCTTCCCCGGCGCGTTCTGCCCACCGCTGGCGTCGATGGTGGATGCCATGCGCACCTCATCGGAACTACAGGTGGAGGGCATCGAGAACATCGGCATCCACTACGCCGACACCCTGCGCCTGTGGCGGGAGAAGTTCATGGCCAACGCCGACCGCGTGCGCGAGCTGGGCTTCACGGACGAGTTCATCCGCACGTGGGAGTTCTACCTGGGGTTCTGCGAGGCGGGCTTCCGCACGCGGGCGCTCGGCGACCTTCAGATGGTGATCAGTCGCCCCTACAACGATGCCCTGCCCACCACGCCGGAGCCCCGGCTCAGCCTCTAGGAGCCGCGTGGGGGGCCTTGCGCCACCGGCCGCTCGCGGGCGATCTCGCGCTCGAGGCGCTCGGCGTTGATTCCGACGTTCACGCCCGAGCCGAAGGCCACTGCGCCCGTGAGGATGCCGCCGAGCACGAGCCCCGCGAGCACCACGAAGCCGTCGGCGACGTCGTCGTAGCCGGATGCGATCGCCACGACCTCGGCCACGATCCCGATGACGCTCACGGCGATGACCAGCCACCCGAGCCGGATGAGCAGGCGCTCTGCGCGCCTCGCGCGGACCAGGCGCTCCGCCCAGCGGGCGTCGGCGTCATCCGCGGGGCTCATCCCCCGGCGTCCGGATGCTCGCGGCCGTTGAAGTCGAGTGAGGCGGAGTTGATGCAGTAGCGCAGGCCCGTGGGGCCCGGGCCGTCGGGGAACACGTGGCCCAGGTGGGCATCACACGCGGCGCAGCGCACCTCGATGCGCCGCATGCCGAAGGAACGGTCCTCCACCTCGGTGATGGCGTCCGGCCGGATGGGGGTGACGTAGCTCGGCCAGCCCGTGCCCGAGTCGAACTTGTGGGACGAGTCGAAGAGCGGCGCCTCGCAGCAGATGCACCGGTAGATGCCGTCGTCGTGATGGTCCCAGTACACGCCGGTGAACGCGGGCTCAGTGCCCGCCTCGCGCGTCACGTGGTACTGCATGTCCGTGAGCTTCTCGCGATACCTGTCGTCGTCAGGTCCTGTCGTGCGTCCCATGTTCTCCTCGGGTGGCCTCAGGGGCCGGTGGACCCGTGATGATAGGGGCAGTCGGCCCGCCATCCGGTGCTACCGTCGGGAGCCGTGAAGTCACGTTCCCGGTTCGCAATCGCGCTCACGCTCGCCGTCGCCCTCGGCGCCTGGCTCATCTGGACGAGCATCGGCGGCAGCCTCGAGACCTACACCAGCCCGAGCGGCTTGGTGAAGACCACGGACGGCATGACCTACCGCCTCAACGGCAAGGTGGCACCGGGGAGCCCCGCCGACGCCGCTGAGCGGGCGCAGACGGCCGAGGGCCTGCGCTTCGTGGTGCGTGACAAGGATCGCCCGTCGGTGACCGTGCCCGTGGTGTACCGGGGCAGCGTCCCCGACGCCTTCAAGGACGACCGTGAGATCGTCGTGACCGGCCGCATGGAGAACGGCGTGTTCCAGGCCGACCGCGGCACGCTCATCACCCTGTGCCCCTCGAAGTTCATGCAGGAGCAGGCGGACAAGGGCAAGACGATGCCGGACGACATCCCCGAGGGGTCCTCGAGCACGTGACGCTCGTCGGTCGCGCAGCGCTCCTGCTGGCGTTCGCGGCCGCCCTCTACGCCGTGGGGGCAGCGCTGTGGTCGCGGCGCAAGGGGCGCCGCGAGTTCCTGGCATCGGCCGAGCGCGGCGTGTGGGCCGTGTTCGCCACCACTACGACGGCCGTGGTGGTGATGTGGATCCTCCTTCTCTCCAACCGCTTCGACGTGGCGGATGTGGCGGGCTACTCGAACATCACGCTTGGGTGGCGCTACAAGATCACGGCCCTCTGGAGCAGCCAGGCCGGGTCGCTGCTGCTGTGGATGTGGTTCCTGTCGATCGCCGCCGTGCTCGTGGTGCTCACCAACCGCAAGCGCAACCGTGAGCTGATGCCGGTGGTGGTCGCGGTGCTCATGGGCATCGCGGTGTTCTTCACGAGCGTGCTGTCGTTCATCACCAGTCCGTTCGCGACCATCTCGCCCGTGCCGGCGGATGGGCGCGGCCTCAACCCCCTGCTGCAGAACCCGTACATGGAGAGCCACCCGCCGCTCCTCTACATCGGCTACGTCGGGCTGTCGATCCCATTCGCATTCGCCATCGCGGCCCTCGTGACCCGCAGGCTCGACTCCACGTGGATCACCTCGATCCGCCGCTGGACGATCCTCTCGTGGATGTTCCTGACCATCGGGATCATCCTGGGCTCGCGGTGGGCGTATGAGGAGCTCGGCTGGGGCGGCTACTGGGCGTGGGATCCCGTGGAGAACGCGGCGCTCATGCCGTGGCTGGTGGCGACGGCGTTCCTGCACTCGGTGATGGTGCAGGAACGCCGGGGGATGCTGCGCATCTGGAACATGGTGCTGGTGATCCTCACGTTCACCCTGGCCCTGTTCGGCACGTTCCTCACGCGCTCGGGGATCCTCTCGTCGGTGCATGCCTTCGGCGAGAGCACTCTCGGGCCGTACTTCCTCGCGCTCATCGTGGTGGTGCTCGCCGGGTCATTCGCGCTGCTCATCAGCCGCCTCTCCCTGTTGCGCAGCGAGAACTCGCTCGAGAGCTACATCAGCCGCGAGGCGATCTTCCTCTACAACAACCTTCTGCTCGTGGGGCTGGCCTTCGCGGTGTTCTGGGGCACCATGTTCCCGGTGCTCACCGAGGCGGTGCAGGGTGAGAAGATCACCGTGGGCC
>Ga0222714_10007279_pt1 | contig 10171 bp, 7 predicted proteins | sample C33_3DmetaG_FD_165048 | JGI IMG/M metagenome (GOLD analysis project Ga0222714, IMG submission 165048) | Estuarine water microbial communities from San Francisco Bay, California, United States - C33_3D | ecosystem: Environmental > Aquatic > Marine > Unclassified | place: USA: California... | reverse complement strand
AACCTCGGCGGCAAGCTGATCACGGCCGAAAACATCCTGATCGCGACCGGCGGGCGCCCGCAGATGCATGACATTCCGGGCGCTCAGCACATGATCACTTCGGACGAGGTGTTCGACCTGCCCGAATTGCCGCGCCGGGTTGTCATCTCGGGCGCGGGCTATATCGCGCTCGAATTCGCCTGCATCTTCCGGGGCCTTGGGTCCGACGTCACGGTGGTCTATCGGCGCACCGGCGTGCTGCGCGGCTTTGACGACGACGTGCGCAAGGCCTTGCAGGAAGAGATGGAAGCCAAGGGCATCCGTTTCGTGTTCGAGACCGTGTTCGAGGAAGTGCACAAGACCGACGACGGCCTGACCGTGCGCCTTGCCAACGGCGACACGCTCGCCGCCGATTGCGTACTGATGGCGGCTGGCCGCACGGCCAATACCCACGGCCTTGGCTGCGACAAGGCGGGCGTGACGCTTGCTTCCGATGGTTCCGTGATGGTGGACGCGTATTCGCGCACCAGCCAGCCCAATATCTTCGCTGTCGGCGACGTCACCAACCGCGTCAACCTGACGCCGGTCGCCATCCACGAAGCCATGTGCCTGACCGAAACCCTGTGGAAGGGCAACCCGTCGAAGCCCGATCATGCCGATATCGCCACCGCTGTCTTTACCCAGCCGCCGGTCGGCACCGTCGGTCTGACGGAAACCGAGGCACGCAAGCGTTTCGGCGAAGTGGACATCTACCGGGCGCGCTTCCGTCCCCTGAAGCACACGATTTCAGGCAGCACCGAAAAGGTTCTGGTCAAGCTGGTGGTGGCGCGCGAGAGCGACCGCGTGGTGGGCGTGCACATGGTCGGCATGGACGCAGGCGAGATCATCCAGGCCCTGGCCATTGCCGTGAAGGCGGGCGTCACCAAGGCCCAGTTCGATGCCACCATGGCCGTGCACCCGACGACGGCGGAAGAATTCGTGTTAATGTACGAAAAAAGCGTCGGCTGAAAACGGCGCGGCATTCCCGGAGGAAACCATGCAGAACACCTTCAAGCCCGGCCGTCGCGGCCGCAAGCCTGCCGTTCTCGGTCAGCCCGTTGTCGATCCCGCCGCCTGGCGCGCGGAAGAGTTCAAGGACAGCCTCGATTTCGTCTACGACTTGTCGGAGAGCGAGATCGGCGAAATCCTCGATGCCGTCGGCCGGGTCGAAAAGGCCGGGACTGCGCTGATGGATGTGAGGCGGCAGGATTTCGTCATGCCGCGCTTCTCGCGCATCATGGAAGAGGTGGTGAAGGACGAGGTGCTTGAAGGCCGAGGCTTCATCTTCCTGCGGGGCCTGCCGGTCGAAGGCCGCACCATCCTGCAGAACGCCATTGCCCAGTGGGGCCTTGCCACCTACATCGGCAAGATGCTGCCGCAGAACAAGTCAGGGCATTTGCTGGAGCACGTCAAGAACGCGGGCGGTGACATCAATTCGCCGACGGGCCGCGGCTATAATTCGCCCAACGCGCTCGGCTTTCATTCCGACAGCGCCGATGCCTTCTCGCTGATGTGCCTGCGCGGCGGCAAGTCCGGCGGCGAGCACCGGCTGGTCAGCTCCGTCACCGTCTATAACGAGATGCTGAAGCGCCGCCCCGATTACGCGAAGGAGCTGGAATTCCATTTCTACCGCACCCGGCGGGGCGAAATCCCGGCGGGCGAGGTGAACTATCACCGCCAGCCGGTATTCAGCGTCACCGAGGGCTATTTCGCCGTGCGCGGCGCGTCCAGCACGATCAAGCGCGCTCAGCAGCTTCCCAACGTTCCGAAGCTGACCGAGGCGCAGAAGGAAGCCATCGCCTATTACCAGGAGCTCGCGGGCGAATTGTCGCTGTTCATCGACTGGCAGCCGGGTGACGTGTCCTTCGTCATGAACCATGTCGCGCTGCATGCGCGCACCGCCTACGAGGACTGGCCCGAGGCCGAGCGCAAGCGGCACTTGTTCCGCCTGTGGATCGACCTCGAAGGCGCGCGGCCCGTCCATCCGGAGATCGCAGAGGACATGTCTGGCATCAAGTTGCCGCCGGGCACCGTGCTCAAGGCGCCCCTGGAAATGACCCTGGTCAAATCGGCCTGAGCCCTAACTGATTGTAATTACTGAATGAAAACTCCACAGGCTGGGTGCCGCTTTGTGGATAACTCGGGCCGTTTGACTGGAAATCGCCGGCGAAGCGGCGTATAAACCCCGGTTCCGGGCCCTTGGGCCCTGAAATCTTGGGATTTTTTGGGATCAAAACCATGGCCGCGAAGTGGACACCGGCAAGCTGGCGCGCAAAGCCCATCCTGCAACAGCCCGAATGGCCCGATCAGGCCAAGCTGGAAGCTGTCGAGGCGAAGCTGTCGAAGTACCCGCCCCTCGTCTTTGCGGGCGAGGCGCGGCGCCTGAAGGACCACCTGGCGCGCGTTGCGGCAGGCAAGGCTTTCCTGCTTCAGGGCGGCGACTGTGCGGAAAGCTTCGCCGAGTTCCATCCCGACAATATCCGCGACACCTTCCGCGTGCTGTTGCAGATGGCGGTGGTGCTGACCTACGGCGCTGCCTGCCCGGTGGTGAAGGTCGGGCGCATGGCGGGCCAGTTCGCCAAGCCGCGTTCGGAGCCGACGGAAAAGCGCGATGGCGTCGAATTGCCGAGCTACCGCGGCGACATGATCAACGGCATGGATTTCACGCCCGAAGCCCGCATTCCCGATCCCGAACGCATGGTCCAGGCTTACAGCCAGTCGGCGGCGACGCTAAACCTGCTGCGTGCCTTTGCCCAGGGCGGCTATGCCGACCTGCATCGCGTGCATCGCTGGAACCTCGGCTTCGTCGAGAAGAGCCCGGAAGGCCAGCGCTATCAGGAGTTGGCGGACCGTCTGGCCGATACGCTCGGCTTCATGGAGGCCTGCGGGCTGACCAGCGAGACGACGCCGCAGATCCGCGAAACCGATTTCTTCACGTCGCATGAGGCGTTGCTGCTCGGCTACGAGCAGGCGCTGACCCGCGTCGATAGCCTGACCGGCGAATGGTACGACTGCTCCGCCCACATGCTGTGGATCGGCGACCGCACGCGGCAGGCCGACAACGCCCAGGTCGAATTCCTGCGCGGCATCCGGAATCCCATCGGCATGAAGTGCGGCCCCACCATGAAGGCCGACGACCTGCTGCGCATCATCGACCTCCTCAACCCGGAAAACGAGCCGGGCCGCATGACCCTGATCGTGCGCATGGGTGCGGACGAAGTGGGGGCCAAGCTGCCCGCCCTGATCCGCGCCATTCAGCGCGAGGGCAAGGTCGTGGTGTGGTCCTGCGATCCCATGCATGCCAATACGGTCAAGTCGTCGTCGGGCTACAAGACGCGCCATGTCGATCGCGTGCTGAAGGAAGTCCGCGGCTTCTTCGACGTGCACCAGGCCGAAGGCACCTACGCGGGTGGCGTTCATTTCGAGATGACCGGCCAGAACGTCACCGAATGCGTCGGTGGCGCCCAGGCCATCGCCGAGAACGAACTTGGCGACCGCTATCACACTCATTGCGATCCCAGGCTGAATGCCAGCCAGGCGCTCGAGCTTGCCTTCGTCATCGCCGACATGCTGAAGAAAGAGCGTCAGCAGAACGGCGCATCGCGAATTAAGGCCGCTTCCTGACACGGACGTTTTCCGCCGGTTCGGGCTGCGGGGGACGTCCCCGCCGCCGGTTTTGACATACCTGGGTTTTGTGCTTTTAACTTCTGCGCGTGACGATGAAAGACGTAACGACCATAGGGCTGGCACAGCTCGATCCGAAGGTGGGGGACCTTGCGGGGAACCTGCGCCTGATCGCGGAGGCGCACGCACGCGGCAAGGCGGCGGGCTGCGATCTCGTGATCGCGACCGAGCTCGCGGTGTCGGGCTATCCGCCCGAAGACCTCGTGATGAAGCCGATCTTTCTCGATGCCGTTGCCGATGCGGTCGCCGAGCTGGCGCGCGAAACCGCGGCGGGCCCCGCACTTCTGGTGGGCGCGCCCTGGCGCGTTGAGGGACGGGCCGTGAACGCCGCCCTGCTGCTCGATGGCGGCAAAGTCGCGGCGGTCTCGCCCAAGCATGACCTGCCCAATTACGGCGTCTTCGATGAAAAGCGCGTGTTCGCGGCGGGACCCCTGCCACGGCCGGTCGAATGCCGGGGCCTGCGCCTCGGCGTGCTGGTTTGCGAGGACATGTGGACGGCAGCACCTGCGGCAAGCCTGCGCGATCAGGGCGCGGAAGCGATCGTCGTCATCAATGGTTCGCCGTTCGAGACCGATAAGCAGGGCGAAAGGCTGAAGCTGGCCCGTGCGCGGGTGCGCGAGACCGGCTGCCCGCTCGTCTACGTCAATCAGGTCGGCGGCCAGGACGAACTGGTCTTTGACGGGGCGAGCTTCGTCCTCGACGCCCATGGCCGGGAAGTCGCCCGCATGGATGGTTTCGTGCCGGGCTTCACCACGCTCAAGCTTGTTCGCAAGGACGGCACGCTCGTGCCCGAAGGCGGCACGGTGGCAGCCGCCCTCGACCCGCTTGCCGCCATCTATCAGGCGATGATGCTGGGCCTGCGCGATTACGTGAACAAGAACGGCTTTCCGGGCGTCCTCCTCGGGCTTTCGGGCGGCATCGATTCGGCCATTTCGGCGGTGGTTGCGGCCGATGCGCTCGGCCCCGACCGGGTGCGCTGCGTGATGATGCCTTCGCCCTATACGTCTCGCGAAAGCCTCGATGATGCGGCGGAGCTTGCCCGCAACATGGGGCTTCGCCTCGATACCATTTCGATCAAGCCGGCAATGGAGGCCTTCGGGGCCATGCTTGCCGAGGTTTTCGCCGGCACCAATGCCGACACGACCGAGGAAAACATCCAGGCCCGTGCGCGCGGCATCTCCCTGATGGCGATGTCGAACAAGTTCGGTCACATGGTCCTGTCGACCGGCAACAAGTCTGAAATGTCGGTGGGCTACGCGACGCTCTATGGCGACATGTGCGGCGGCTATTCGGTCCTCAAGGACGTCTACAAGACAACCGTCTATGCGCTGTCCAACTGGCGCAATGCGAACGTGTCCGTCGGCGGGCTGGGCGCGGCGGGGCCGGTGATACCGTCCAACATCATCACGCGCGCGCCCTCGGCCGAACTCAAGCCCGACCAGACCGACCAGGACAGCCTGCCGCCTTACGACGTGCTCGACGATATCCTCGCTGCGCTGATCGAGGGCGAAATGGCCATCTCCGACATCGTCGCGCGCGGCCACGACCGCGCCACGGTGATGCGCGTCTGGCGCATGGTCAACATCGCCGAATACAAGCGTCGCCAGGCCCCGCCCGGCGTCAAGATCACGCGGCGTTCCTTCGGGCGCGACCGCCGCTACCCGATCACCAACGGCTTTTCCGGCGCCCGGCCGGGCGAAGGGTGAGGTGGACCCGATGCCCCGTCTCTGCTACGCCATGACCTCGTGATTTCAAGGACCTGCGACCCGTGACCCTGCGCCTTTACAATACGCTCAGCCGCAAGAAGGAGGACTTCGTCCCCCTCGATCCGGATCACGTGCGCATGTATGTCTGCGGGCCGACGGTTTACGACCTCGCGCATATCGGCAATGCGCGCCCGGTGGTGATCTTCGACGTCCTCTACCGCCTGCTGAAGTCGGAATTCGCGCGCGTCACCTACGTGCGCAACATCACCGACGTCGACGACAAGATCATCGTGGCCGCGCGCGACAAGGGCATCGCCATCGACACCCTGACCGCCGACACGGCCAAGGCGTTTCATGCCGACATGTCGGCACTGGGAGCACTTTCCCCGGATGTGGAGCCGCGCGCCACCCAGCATATCGCCCAGATGATCGCCATGATCGAAAAGCTGATCGCGGGTGGCCATGCCTATGCCGAACAGGGCCATGTCCTTTTCGACGTGCCGTCGATGCCGGACTACGGGCGTCTCGCCAACCGCGACCGGCGCGAGATGATCGCCGGTGCCCGCGTCGAAGTGGCGCCCTACAAGAAGGACCCGTCGGATTTCGTGCTGTGGAAGCCGTCTACGCCTGAGCAGCCCGGCTGGGACAGCCCGTGGGGCCGCGGCCGGCCCGGCTGGCATATCGAGTGTTCGGCGATGAGCGAGACGCATCTCGGCGAGAGCTTCGACATTCATGGCGGCGGGCTCGACCTGATTTTTCCGCACCACGAGAACGAAATCGCCCAGTCTACCTGCGCCCACGGCGGCAAGCCCTTCGTGCGCTACTGGATGCACAACGGCTACCTGACCGTGAACGGCGAGAAGATGTCGAAATCGCTCGGCAACTTCTTCACCGTGCGCGATCTCTTGGCCAAGGCGCCGGGCGAGGCGATCCGCTTCTATATGCTCGGCACCCATTACCGCCAGCCGCTCGACTGGACGCTCGACGGCCTGACCGAAGCCAAGCGCGGCCTCGACCGCCTGTATGGGGCGCTGCGCGGGGCCTGCGACATCAAGGCAGCGGAATCGGACGCGCCCGCAGGCGTGCGTGCGGCACTGGAAGACGATCTCAATACGCCGCTCGCCATCGCCCAGCTGCACGAAACGGCGACGGCGCTCAACAAGGCGGTCCCGAACGAAGAACGGGCCGCGTTGAAGGGCGCGCTCGTTGCCGGCGGCGCGCTGATCGGCGTTCTGCAGCAAGACGTCGAGGACTGGTTCAAGTGGGCGCCGGAAGGTGCCGCCGCGGGCGGGCTGGACGAGACGCGCATCAATGACTTGATTGCCGCGCGCGCACAGGCGCGCAAGGATCGCAATTTCGCCGAAGCCGATCGCATCCGCGACGAACTGGCCTCGGCGGGCGTAGTATTGGAAGACAAGGCCGACGGAACCATCTGGCGGCGGACAGGCTGACATGGCGAAGACCAACGACAAACGCGTGTATCTCTACGATTCGACGTTGCGCGACGGGGCCCAGACCCAGGGCGTCGATTTCAACGTCAACGACAAGATCGCCATCGCCCGCGCGCTGGACGAGCTCGGCATCGACTATGTCGAGGGCGGCTGGCCGGGCGCCAACCCGACCGACGACGCCTTTTTCGCCGACCTGCCGGACCTGAAGAACGGCCGGATGACTGCCTTCGGCATGACCCGGCGGGCGGGCCGCTCGGCCGAAAACGATCCGGGCCTGACGGCGCTGTTCGCCACCAAGGCCCGCGTCGTCTGCATGGTCGGCAAGACCTGGGATTTCCAGGTCAAGGTCGCGCTCGGCATCGACATGGACGAAAACGTCCGCATGATCGACGACAGCGTACGGCTCGCCACCAAGAAGATGGATGAGGTCCTGTTTGACGCCGAGCACTTCTTCGATGGCTACAAGTCTGATCCGGCCTATGCGCTGAATTGCGTCAAGACGGCCTTTGAGGCGGGTGCGCGCTGGGTGGTGCTGTGCGATACCAACGGCGGCACGCTGCCCGACGAGGTTGAGCGCATCGTGACCGAAGTCGCCAAGCACGTTCCCGGCACCAGCATCGGCATCCACTGCCACAACGACACCGAAAACGCGGTGGCCAATTCGCTGGCTGCCGTGCGCGCCGGCGCGCGCCAGATCCAGGGCACCGTCAACGGCCTCGGCGAGCGCTGCGGCAATGCCAACCTGATCTCGATCCTGCCGAGCCTGATGCTGAAGATGGGCTTCGAGACGGGGGTGAGCATGGACGAGTTGTCGCGCCTGACCCATACCTCGCGCCTGCTTGATGAACGGCTCAACCGCGCGCCCAACCGGCACGCGGCCTATGTCGGCGAGGCGGCCTTCGCTCACAAGGGCGGCCTGCATGTTTCGGCGGTGGAAAAGGACCCGCGCTGCTACGAGCACGTGCCCCCCGAATCGGTCGGCAATGCGCGCCATATCGTAGTGTCCGACCAGGCCGGCCGCTCCAACGTGATCTCGCGCCTGCGCGACGTCGGCATCGAAGTTGCGTCCAACGATCCACGCATCGGCAAGCTGGTCGAGGACGTCAAGGCCCGCGAATTCGACGGCTATGCCTATGACGGCGCGGAGGCGAGTTTCGAGCTTCTCGCCCGCCATGCGCTCGAAACCGTCCCGGAGTATTTCCGTCTGTCGTCCTTCCGCGTGCTGGACGAACGGCGCTGGAATGCCCGAGGCAATCTGGTCACCCTGTCGGAAGCGACCATCAAGGTCGAGGTCAAGGGCGAGAACACCATGGCCGTGGCCGAGGGTAACGGCCCGGTCAACGCGCTGGACAATGCGCTGCGCAAGGCCCTGATCCCGGCCTATCCGACGCTCGAGGACATGCGCCTGATCGATTACAAGGTGCGCATCCTGACGCCTGGCGAAGGCACCAAGGCGGTTACCCGCGTCGTCATTGAAAGCGCCGACTCGAAGGGCAACCGCTGGTCCACCGTTGGTGTTTCGACCAACGTGATCGACGCGTCCTTCAACGCGCTCTACGACGCGATCACCTACAAGCTGTTCGCGGCGAATGCCCACGCCTGAGGGCAAGCGCGCGCGGCCGACCGCGGCCCCGGCGGCGAGCAAGCGCCCGCCGCGCTCGCGCCGTGCGGGCAAGGCCGGCGTCGCGGCGCTTCGCGAAGGGGCGGCCGATCAGCCCGTGGTCATCCTCGATCATCCGCAGCTTGGCGAGAACATCGGTTTTGCCGCCCGTGCCATGCTCAATTGCGGCCTCGTGCACATGCGCATCGTTGCCCCGCGCGGTGGCTGGCCGAACGACCGCGCCATCGCATCGGCGGCGGGTGCCACCTCGGTGCTGGAGGCGGCAAAAATTTTCGACACGCTGGACGAGGCCATTGCCGATCTCAACCGGCTCTATGCGACCACAGCGCGCCCGCGCGGCATGCGCAAGCCGGTGCTGACTGCAAGGGCGGGTGGCGAGGAAATCGTCGCCGCCATCGATGGCGGCGCGCGGGTCGGACTTTTGTTCGGCCGCGAACGTACCGGTCTTGAAAATGACGACGTTGCCCGGGCGGATGCCATCATCGAGGTGCCGCTCAATCCGGAGTTTCCCTCCCTCAATCTCGGCCAGGCGGTGCTGCTTGCCTCCTATGAATGGCGCATGGCGCGCCTTGGGGGCGCTGCGGCGGCGGCCAAGGTCGGCGGAGAGACGGCGGAACCTGCCGCCCATGGTGAATTCGACGGGTTTTTCCGGCATCTGGAAGGCGAGCTTGATGCCGTCGGCTTCTTCTGGCCGCCGGAAAAGGCCCCCCGGATGCGGCGGAACCTGCGCACGGCCTTCCTGCGCGCCGCCCTGACCGACCAGGAGGTGCGCACCCTCAGGGGTGTCGTCAAGGCCCTGACGGAGGGCCGAAAAGGCAAGGGAAGTCTTGGAAAATCAAAGGCTTCCGGTGGGGCGCCCAAGGCCCGCAAGCCGGCCCGCCCGGTTGATTGACTTTCCCCCGGCTGCCTGTATATTTCGGCGCTTTCCCGGCCGGGGTCCCCGTTAGGGGCCCATGCCACCGCCAAAAGGCGGGGCAGGCGGGACAACAATAACACCAGACCAACTCGGGCATAGGATAGACACATGAGCAAGCGTCAAGAGTCCAAGCATAAAATCGATCGCCGCCTCGGGGTAAACCTCTGGGGCCGTGCCAAGTCCCCCTTCAACAAGCGCGAGACGGTGCCCGGCCAGCATGGCCAGCGGCGCTTCAAGGTCTCCAACTTCGGCCAGCAGCTGATGGCGAAGCAGAAGCTGAAGGGCTACTACGGCAACATCGGCGAACGCCAGTTCCACCGCTATTACGTCGAAGCCGCGCGCCGTCGCGGCGACACCGGCGAGCGCCTCGTCGGCCTGCTGGAAAGCCGTCTGGATACGGTCGTCTACCGTCTCAAGTTCGTGCCGACCGTTTTTGCCGCGCGCCAGTTCGTCAGCCACGGTCACGTGCTCGTCAACGGCAAGCGCGTTACGGTTGCATCCTACCTGGTGAAGCCGGGTGACGAAGTCGAGCTGCGCCAGAAGTCGCGCGAATTGCCGGTCGTCCTTGAGGCCATCGGCTCCGGCGAGCGCGACGTCCCCGATTATCTCGAAGTCGACCACAAGGCGATGAAGGGCAAGTATGTCCGCGTTCCCCAGTTCGCGGAAATTCCCTATCCGGTCCAGATGGAACCGAACCTCGTCGTCGAATTCTACTCGCGTTAAGAGCTTACAAGGCTGCTACAGCCACCAAGGCGGGAAGGGCCGGTCCGATGGA
>Ga0222714_10007278_pt1 | contig 10171 bp, 9 predicted proteins | sample C33_3DmetaG_FD_165048 | JGI IMG/M metagenome (GOLD analysis project Ga0222714, IMG submission 165048) | Estuarine water microbial communities from San Francisco Bay, California, United States - C33_3D | ecosystem: Environmental > Aquatic > Marine > Unclassified | place: USA: California... | reverse complement strand
TATTGGATGGACTAGATTCCCATCAAAAGGAAATTAAAACGGAAAGGGAGGTAATACTCCCTTTTTTTATATTTATAGGTAACTAAATAATATACCTATGAAAAACCTATTATTTTTATTAGCATTTGTGCCAACAATCGCTTTCTCACAAGTTAGTAATTGGAGAAGTAATCCTCCACAACCACAAAGAAGCACACCATCAGTACAACCATCAACTCCACAAAGAAATGATGTTAGTAATTGGAGAAGTCAACCACCATCAAGAGGTTATGATAGACCTCTAAGAACAAGACCGGGTTCAAACATAATTGTAAGAGACCCATGGTTGATGAATAATTTTGGATGGGGATGGAATAGATGGGATATGTGGGGAGCACCTACATTTGGTTGGAATTATTGGAACCCTGGCTTTTACTTAAACGATTGGGGTTATAGACAACCTGCAAGAGTATATGTTTACGATAATGGTAAATCGGATACTATAAAAGGTAAGAAACCAGTTATCAGCTTTGGTATTCAAAAAACAGGCGGTAATCAGATTGGTGGATTCTTTACAATGGGAAACAAAGCATATTTTATAGCTGAATACAATTCAACATTTGAAAGAGATAATTCTACATTCTTTCCTTATGGTAATATAACACAAGTCGATTTTCCAATGGTGAATGATTTGGTAGAACAAAGTAGTTTCTATGTTGGTATTGGTAAGAGAATCAAAAGAACAGGTATCCACATGATGATTGGTAGTGTGACTGAAGATGTGAAGTGGAGAGGTAAGGATGATATTGGATATATTACATTTCCAAAATATAGAGATAGATTTACAACTGTTAAAATAGGAGCGTTACATGATTTCAAAAATTTAACAATAAAGTTTGATTATGACCCGATAATCGATAGCAAAACTTTTGGATTGGGTGTAAACTTCTAAATGAAAAAATGGATACTTCCTTTACTGATAATTGTTATATGTTCATGCGCTCAAACGGCGATAGGGCAAACCTATACCCAAACTTATAAGGATAAGTGTACTGGTGAAATTAAAGTAGCAACCACTACAATTACAAATGGATTTGCAACTGTATCCTTTTATAATCAGGTCAGAGTATTCTCACCACAAGAAGTAATGGCAGGTGCGGTTCAACTTTGGATAACCGCAACTTATACGGCATACTCCACAATGGGGTGTCCAACTAATCAAGTAGTTCAACAAACGGTAACTAATGCAGTAGCGCAAGCTACATCACAAGCGGCATCTGCGGCAGCAACTCAAGCAGCAAGTTCAGCCGCTTCATCTGCTGCAAGTTCTGCAGCTAGTGGAGCCGCAAGTTCTGCGGCATCTGGAGCTGCAAGTGGGGCCGCTAGTGGAGCCGCTTCTGGGGCAGCATCTTCATCCGCTACTTCTACACCACCACCAACATCTTCCTCATCGGGAAGCAGTGCTTCTGGAGGTTCTAGCAGTAGTTCTTCATCATCTTCATCAAGCAGTTCATCTTCATCATCGGAAACGAAAACCGAAACCAAAACGGAGACCAAATCTGAAACAAAATCGGAGAGTAAATCGGAAAGCAAGTCTGAATCTAAAGAGGAATCTAAATCTGAAAGTAAATCGGAAGAAAAGAAAGAAGAATCCAAATCAGAGGAGAAGAAGGAAGAAAAGAAGGAAGAATCTAAAGAAGAAAAGAAAGAGGAGAAAAAGGAAGAAAAGAAAAAAGAGGAAAAAAAGAAATCCGTAGCTAATCCAATGATGTTAGCATCTGATTTGGCTGGTACGGAGGATAATGAAGGTAGATATGCAGTAATGATGAGTGTGGGTGTATCTAAATCATCTTTAATGGGTGATAAATCATATTCAGCTACCGCATTGATTTGGAGCACTATGGACCAATTTGCATTAAGTGGTGGGGTTACTAAGATGGATTTTGAGGAGGGCAAATTAAATGCTATACATTCCTACGGAACTACATTTGCGTATCTTAAAGGAACTCTAATGAACCTTAATGGGTACACTTACATTAAACCACATCCTAAGTGGGGAACGATGGGATATAATGTTGGTGTGATTACTTTAATGATGCCTAGAGTTGGTGGTGGTGGATATGACGTATCTCTAAGTGCATCCGCAGTTGGTTTTTGGATGAAACCATATCAATATAGTAGAAAAGTAACCCTAACTCCGCAAGTATTCGTAATGCAATCTCCATTAGCTTGGAATACTTTAACTGGAAATACATCAGTAACAAGAACGCCAGGTGCAATTATTGGTTTAGGATATGATTACAAAATTAGTAAAAGATTTGGATTAGGAGTATCTTATAGAGGGGCTATGACATTTGAACCTAAATTTAGTCTTTTGAACAACTTCCAAATTGGTTCAAAGATGGTATTTTAGAATAACTGAATATTTATACACATAAAAAAGAATATCTTATGAAAAAATTTGTTAATTTTAAAAATATTGCTATTGTAGCATTGGTAATTTGGATTTTATTACAATGGTTTAATCCAGGTGGAGTAATGCCAGGTGGTAGAACTATCAGAATTGATGGTAAAAAATATGAAGTATTAAAACATACAATTGATACTATCGAAGTTGAGAAAGTGAAAGTGGTAACTAAAAAGGGTGAAGATATTGTACATGAAGTAATTGATGTAGATACTTTGGTACTTAAAGAATTGGTTAATGTAGATAGTGCAGCAATTCTTAGAGATTACTTAGCTAAGGTAGTTTACAAAGATACATTAGTATTAGATGGTGGATTGGGAACTATCGCTCTTACTGATACTATTACAAAGAATAGAATTTTAGGTAGAACTTGGGATGCTAAAGTAAAAGAAAGAATCATCAAAGAAGAAATGATTGTTAAAGAGCCAGCTAGAAATCAAGTATATTATGGTTTAAATGCAGGATTTAATAAAACTGATTATGTATCAGCAATTGGAGCTGGTGTAATTCTTAAAACTAAAAAAGATAAAATCTATCAATTAGGTATTGGTGTAAATAATAGAACTACCGATGGAACTAACGGAGCATTCTCACCTTATGTTGGATTTGGTACATATTGGAAAATTAAAGTAAAGAAATAAGATGATAAAATTAATGGGTATTGTAACCGGAAAACCTAAAGTAAACGAAGTAAAGGATACTACGCAAATTATAGAGAAGATAGCTAAATTGACTGATAGAAACGACCATACTGGTGCTGTAATCGAATTGGCAACATTTTTAAATAATACAAAGGCTCTTAAATTATTACAAGCAATCGAAACAATACATGACATCGAAGGTTCTATGCCATCCGAAGTTTCTAAATATAGAAGTAGTATTTTAAAAGATTTGACAGATAAATTCAAATCAAAATACGGAGATGATGCAGCTAAAGAATTAAACGGAGCATTTTAATAAAATAGAATATGATAAGTTTAAAGAAAATACTAAGCGAAGCAACAATAAATTCTGTAAAAAAGTTTACCAAAAAAGATATTGAAAAATTAACTTCATATAAAGATTTTATTGGTTTTTATAAATCCAATTCTAAGAATTTGAATAAAGCTGATGTTCCTAGAATAGTAGATGAAATTGAATCTTTAAAATATTTGGAATCTGATTACAAAAGAGGTGATGCTGATAGAGATGAAGTATTTGTTGCAATTGAGGAAATTCAAGACCTTATTAAAAAATCTTTGCATATAAAAGAAGAAACTCTAACCGAAGCAGGAATGAATCCTGTAAAAAAGGTGGTAAATGCTATTTTGAAAAAACATAAAATAGAGGCAATGAAAACCTATGCATCTTCTGTAAGAGGAGCTCACAACATAATAAATGGTGGGTATAGATATGAAGGTGATTATTTTCTTGGTTTTTATGGAAATGTACCACAAGATGTTATAGAAAAAGTGGGAGCTGAAATGAAAAAGGCGGGTGTAAAGGATGTTGAAGTAAAGAAGGGTATTATTAGTGCTGATTTTACAAAAACGGGATTGAGTGAAGTAACTCTAACCGAAAAGAAATACTATGTAACCTACAATAAAGGTAGAGGACAGGGTAAGGGTTTGTCAATGGAATTTGATAAAAAAACTTTTAGACCATTAAATAAGCCAAAGGTATTCAATTCATATAAGGATGCGAAAAAATACGCTGATGATATGGAAAAAACTTTCCGTAACTCAATTGGTGGTGGAACTGCATATTGGGTATCCGATGAAAAGATGAACCCAATTAAAGAATCTGAACTTAAAGGGTATCTTGCAGCGGATGTAGTGGATGATATTGTTAAAGCAATAGGTTCAAAAATGGTAAAAGGACATGTTGAAAATGCACCTAATAGAAATTACATTTATCTTAAACTTACTGATATAAAGTTTGGTAATGATGTTGTAAAGATGTTAAAATCAAAATTTGGAATTGATGCTAAAATTGATAAAACGTTTGGAAATATACCAACCGTATCTTTTGCAAGTAAAAAAGTAGTTAGTGAAAAAAAATCGGATTATGAGGTATATCACAAATCATATACATCTGCTATCGAAGCAGCTAGAGAATATGCAGAGAAAAAAGGATATGAAATAAACAATGATGATGCTTTTACCAAAATAGGTGTTGGGCCTAGAAAACCATCTCCGGGAAAAACAAATAGATTTTCTATTGAATTAACTAAAGATGGTAAACCTCAAAGAAAAATGCTACACATTCAGGTTTATGGTATGAAAAATTCTTACGAATTAAACGCATATATCCAATAGGAAATGAAACTTACAGAGTGCATCATTGTATCTAAAGAAATTAAGGATAAATTTATCTTAGCTAAAAATAGAGATAGAGCTTATAATCCATCTTTAGAAATTGTACACACTATCATCGATGGTATTGAAGTTGCATATCTGCATGATTTAACAACTGATTGGAGTGAGGGGTTAAATGAAAATGGTATTGGTGTTGTAAACTCTGCACTATTAGTTGGACATGATGAAGCAGAACATAAGATTGTAAAAAAAGGTGGTAAACCTGGACCTGATGGTGATAAGATGAGAAACATCATCAAACAACCTACTCTAATGAAAGCCGTTAGAGCAACACTTGAATACAAAGGTAAGAGTGGATTGGCATTAAAAGGACATACATTTGTATCATCCCCAAAACATATGGTTAGTATTGAAACTACATCAAAGCATAAGCCTGATGTTAAACTTCAAAATTCCGAATCGCCTGTTGTTCGTACAAATCACGGACACATGTTCACCGATGCTGGATATACACATGGTGAAAAATACCTATCATCAAAATTGAGAAAAATATCAGCTGAAAAATCAGTTGATAAAGTAGAAGATTGGAAAGGAATAGCACAGGCTATGAGAAAGGAATACTTTCCAAAAAAACCTATGTTAAATATGAAAAGGGACACTAAAGAGATGTCTACTTCTTCGCAAACGGTAATGAATCTGACAGACCGTATATTACAAATTACTTATTTTAAGGATAAAGTAAACGAATTCAAAGGTATTAATAGACAACTACCTGAAGGATACCAACCTAAGATTACTATTGAGGTAATCCCAGTTTAATTTCAACATTTTAATAGAATCATATTTATATACATACAAAATGTAAATATATTAATATGTCAACAGAATTCGAATTATTTAAAGGAAAGAATTTAAGTTCTCTTTTCGAAGACATCTATAACAACCAAACTTCAAAGAAAGCAAAGATAAGTAGTTTAATAGAGGAACTTAAAAAGATGATTAAGCATGCTGGTGATGTGGCTAGTGTAGGACCTATCCTATCTTCACTAATTGATAGTTCCGTAAAGAACGATGACCAATTAGTTAAACTTGCAACAATTGCAACTAAAATTATAGCATCAGAAAAGAAAACCGAAGGACAGGATGGATTCTTAACTGAATTTGAAAAGAATCAATTACTTAAAGAGTTGGAAGAAACTAAACAAGAGGTTGAAAGAGTAGATGATTTGGAATTTGAATTAGAGGATTTAAAAAAGAAAATGAAGTAATATGCAAAGTGGAAAAACGGCAGCAGGTTTATCGGCGCAACTTTTAGGTGGAGCTACTTCTAAGGGATTTGGTGTAGTTTATGGTGTTATATTAGATGAAAACCATGAATATATAAAAAATAGAGAAGATGTTGTTGGCAATGAATCAAGTTTTATAGGTGCTATTTTATATAAACTAACATCACAACCATCATCCGACAAAGGAAGTTTACCGGTAGCGTATCCATTTGATAAAAACTTCAAAAATATACCTACTAGAAACGAAACAGTAGAAATATATGAAAGTCCTGCTGGTGTTACATTATATAGAAGAATTGGTAATGAAATTTCACCAAATGCACAAGCAAATGAAGAATTTATATCATCAACGTTTGGAGCAGTACCTACCGATTCGGATAAGACAAAAGATATTAAAAAAGTTGAGGCTACTGGTACTGTTAGAAGTAATGTTAATGAAAATAAAAAATATGATGGACTTGGTGATTATTTTACAAGAACACCAGGTATACATAAATTAAAGTTATATGAAGGTGATAGTTTAATTGAAAGTCGTTTTGGGCAATCGATAAGATTTAGTGGATATAACAATCCTAATAAAAAATTTTCGCCATCGATTATTATAAGAAATAATGAAAATAGCGAATCAAGAAAAAAACCTGTAAAATTTGGTGTTGAAGAAGATATAAATAGAGATGGGACTATTGTAGCAATTACATCGGACCAATATGAATTACCATTTCAGCCGGGAGTTATTGATGATAAAGGTAAATCTAATTTTGAAACAAAACCGGATTCGTTTTTTAACTATCCAACAAAATTAAATGGTGACCAAATACTGGTAAACTCTGGGAGAATAATACTTTCTGCAAAAAGTGGAGAAATGATTTTTTATTCTAAAAAAGATTATGGATTTATTTCAGATGGTGGATTATCAATAGATAATAAATTAGGAATTGATATAAGTGTTAAGGATGATTTTAATGTAATAACTAACGATAGAAATATAGCATTTCATACTGGTAAAGGTTCTATATTTTTAGGAAACGAAAACTTAGAACCATTGGTAAAAGGGCAAACTTTGGTTGATATTCTTGCGGAACTTATAGATGCTTTAGCAAATCAGCAATACCTAACCCCATCGGGTCCAACTAAAGTAGGACCTGAAAACGTACCAACTTTAGCAAAAATAAAATCAAAGCTAAATACAATTTTAAGTAAATTAAATCAAACATCTTAACAAATGTCAAACGTAATAACTCCTACAAATACGCCGGCATTATTAGTTCCATCTGGTTCTGCTGCACCTAACACTCAACTACCCACAATACGAAGGGGTGATAAAAATGATTCTGTTAAACTACTGCAAACTAAATTGGGTGTAGAACCATTGGGTATATTTGGACCTAAAACAGAAGAAGCTGTAAAAGCATTTCAAAAGAAAAATGGATTAACTGCCGATGGTGTTGTTGGTAAAAATACTTGGGATAAATTAAATGTTTTACCAAAAGCCGAAGTATCAAAATTAGCAACTTTAACTAGTTTAGCTAGACCACCATTACCAACTTTCTCAATATCTACTGAAAATTTACAACAACTACAACAAAAAGCACTAAATAATATACAAACTTTACAACCACAGGCACTATCAAATATAGCTGGGCAAAATGCAGCAGGTAGTTTTCTTGGTGGAGCAGGTGCTGCAATAGGTGATACCGCAAAGAATTTAGGGAAAACTTTAGGTGGAAATATTAGTTCAGCTGGAAAGGATATAGCTAATCAAGCTAAAGAAAATTTAAAAGGGTTAAAGGATGTTGGGAAAAATTTAAAAGATGCATTTCCAAAACAATTACCAAAAATTGAAATACCAAAAGTTCAATTACCGAAATTACCTAAGTTTAAAAAGAAGGAGTTGCCAGAACCTAAAATAGAGAAAAAAAAGAAAAAATTAAAAGATAAATTAGCCGCAGCTAAAGCGTTTGCAAATCAATTAAAAGATACTGCTGCTGGTTATAAGGCTGAAGCGGATAAAATAAAAAAAGCAGCAGAAAAAGCTAAAAACGATATACAAAATACTGTAAATCAAGCTACAAATGCAGTTCAAGGTGCAGTAGGTACGGTAACCAATTCAGTAGGAAATGTAGTTAATGGAACATTAAATACTATTACTAATTTGGAAGGTCAAGTTACTAATGCTATATCAAATGTACCAGGTGCACTTACTACAAATTTAATGACAAATATATCAAAGGCACAGGAAGAAAAATTAAAAAAATTACAAGAATCTTCTAAAGATGCTTTGGATTCTGCAAAACCAAAATTTGATAAAGCAAATCAAGCTATGGAAAATGCAAAAAAAGTTATGCAGGGTTCTAGTGTAAACGGAGGTAAAGAACCAACACCACAATCTCAATTAGGATATACCTATGAATATAGAGTAATTGATAAAAAACCACGACTAACAGTGTTCAAAGATGGTGTTAGGATTGATGGGGCATCATTTAATAAAAATTATAAAGAAGAAGATGCTAAACAAGACCTTATAAATAGAAATAAAACAAATCATCCGGATATAATTAATATGAGAAGAATAAATTAGTAAACTATGTCTTGGCAAATATTTAAAGATAATATGGTGAGTTTTTATGACAACCCAGAAAATATAAGCGATATTGATAAAGTTGCTAAAAAATGGGCTGATGAATACGATGCTGCTATAAAAAGAGGTGGTGATACTATCAATAAAATAAAAATACAAAATGGTAATAAAGCACCTATGGAGCAGTTATTTAAATCTGCTTTACAAAAAGGTTTATCATCAACAGCTCCGTATGATTTAGTTGGAGAAATGGGAAAGGGTGTTATTGCATATTGGAGTGGTGCTATAATGCAAAATGTTCCAATACCATTACAATTACCACCTGGTGCAACTGCAAACGTTTCCGTAACATCAAATGTTGTTTTGAATCCTGGTCAATGGATAAAACCTATACCTGGAACCGAACTACATACTTTTAATGATGAACCTGATGAATTTTCAATTGCAAATGATATAGATATGCCTTCTGCGGAAAACGCAGCTAGTGATTCACCAATAACGGAAGAAGAAGTTCAAATAGAGGCACAAAAATTTGGAGATAATTTGCAAGAAGAATTTGATGCCGGCGGATTTCCACCACTACCAACTGCAACACTAGAACTAATACAAAATCCCGAAGTTATTGATTATGATGCTGGATTGCCGGTACCGGGTACAATAGATATAACACAAACCCCTAAATTAACATTTTCAGAAACTCAAGTAGAATCTGAATTTAAAGCAATATTAGTTGGTGGACTTGATAATAGACAAGGTGATTTAAAAATTGACCAACAAGAAGAATTGTTTAAGCAGGGATTTGGAAATGTAAAGGTTAAATCATTTGTATTTGCTACTACTTCAGCAACTGTGATAAAGTTTTTATCAGAATATCCAAAATTACCAATATTTTTGTTTAGTAAAGGTTGTGAAATATCTGAAGCACTTTCAAAAAGTAATGTAGTAGATAAAAATAACTTATTTATTATAGAACCTTATGCAACATCAGCAAATACGAAAAAACAAGTAGAAAACTCTATAAAAAACGGAGTACCTGCGGCTAATGTATATACAGGTCCATCAACTGGTAGAGGTGAGGGTATAGCTGGAGCATCCAAAACACCAAGCGGTATTGACCACTGGGGAGCATTAAAATATGTTGGTTCTCAAAAAGCTAGTTTAGCATCGCAGAAATTTTACAAAGCACCTACACAGGAATCAAATGGAGGTGGTGGTGAACCACAAATATATACAAATGTGGGAGCAACAGCGGATAACTCAGCTCCACCTGGTTTTGAAAAATATGTAGTAACCACTCGAAGTAAAACTGCAAGAAAAGGAGCTAATAAGCCCGATGGACCTAATGGTGGTATTCCTTATGAAGCTATGAGAAAAATAGTTAGACCGGGATATATCGAAGGTACGGTATATTTACATCCAGAAGCAGCAGCTACATTTGAATTATTTTTAGATTTTTTGACAGAAAACGCAATAGATGTTGAATTTACACCAGGAGGAGGATTTTATAGAGATTATGAAGCCCAAGCTAGATTATGGGACACTCTAGAAAGAGGAAGGGCGGCTG
>Ga0222714_10007275_pt1 | contig 10174 bp, 10 predicted proteins | sample C33_3DmetaG_FD_165048 | JGI IMG/M metagenome (GOLD analysis project Ga0222714, IMG submission 165048) | Estuarine water microbial communities from San Francisco Bay, California, United States - C33_3D | ecosystem: Environmental > Aquatic > Marine > Unclassified | place: USA: California... | reverse complement strand
AGACGTATTTCTTTACAGTTATGCAGTATCTGCTGGGATCCGCCGCCAAGGTGGTCTCGACTACGGCGATCAATAGTGAGTTCACCGGATGGGCCGAGGGCTCTGTCCTGATCAACGTCGAGGAGATACGCATCGCCGGGACGAACAAGTACGCGATCCTTGACAAAATGAAGCCGCTCATCAGCAACGATGCAATCACTGTTATCCACAAGGGCAAGGACGAGAAGCACATCCCGAACTTCACCTCGTACATGATGATGACGAACCACGCCGACGCCATCCCCGTGTCGGACAACGACCGGCGCTACTGCGTGATCTCGACGGCGTTCACGCGCAAGGAGGAGCTGTGGGAGGCTCACGGCGGCGAGAAGGAGGCGGAGCGGTACTTCAAGGAGCTGTTTGACCTGTCAGAGAAGCGCCCAGACGCTCTGGCGCGGATGCTGAAGGACTGGGGGGTGTCCGGGGACTTCTCACCGCGGGGCCGTGCGCCGGAGACGGAGGGGCTCATATGCATGCGCAACGCCAATATCAGCGAGGAAAGGCAAATGTTTGAGGAGGCGCTGGACAAGCACGCTTGTGAGATTGTCGGGCCGGACCTGATCGACGTGACGTACTTCAATCGTATGATCACGTTGGACGCGGGCGACGTACTCCAACCTCGGAGGATGGGCCGCGTCCTCAGAGGCATGGGCTACCAGCAGACGGCCACGCAGCGGACGAAGATTGGCGGTAAGGGTCATCACTACGTCTGGTTCCGGGCCAGCAAGATGAAGTCAGACGAGGCTGTGCAGGCTGTGCGCGACTTCCACGCCGGCAAGAACGAGTTTCACGACGTCCCCTTCTGATTAGGGGCAGGGGCGCAAAAGGCCAAAAAAGGGCGCAAAACAAACTTTGCGCCCCTACTTTGCGCCCCAACATAAGTATCTGTATTTTTTACTTTTACTTAATTTAAGGGTGCAAAGGGTGCAAAACATAGGAAATCTCTACGTACGCGAGAAAGCAAATTTCTTAGGGTCTAGGGGAAAAATTCAACTTCTATATACGGATAGAAGAGAAAAATTAGCGCCCTATGCGCCCTTTTGGGCTTCACAGCGGCGTTTATAGAGTAAAAACAGTATCTTGATTCGGGGCGCATAGTTTTTTGGCTTTGCGCCCTTTTGGTGGATACCTACGAAGGTTGGCCAATACAGGGCGTTTGCTATGTGAGTCGTTGTGACCCGTCCTCCGCCTCCAACCTGCGAACCTTAAACTGCTGTTCCGGCAGCCATGGAAGAAACAAACAAGAGCCCGCAACATAACAAGCTGGCGCCAGAGCTCTTTTGGAGGTCGTTTGTTGACAAAAAAAAGGGCGGAGGCGGGACCTCTCAGTAAAAATAGACAAAGCGCCGTTAGCGGATTCCTGTGGCCACCGTAGGGTGGCTGACGCAGACACGACGGCAGGCCACCGGCAGCAGCCCCCGAAGTCGTGCTCCGAGAGCAGCGTTACGGGCGCCATCTCGTCTGCTGCGCCTCTAGCAACGCAATGACTCTTCAGCGGCCCTTGGGAGTCCGCTGGCGGCAGTTACAGCTTCGTGTGGGCTGAGGCAAGCCTTCGCTTCTCTGCCGTCAGGGGACTCCCTATGGCGCCCTAGAGCGGGTTCCGCAATTGCGACAGCAATCCTCCGGCTGCAGTACCCGAAGCCCTGCTCCGAAAGCGGTGTGCGGGAATAGCTGACGGTGCAGGAACCATCATACAAGGTGACCGCTGCACCATGTCGGCCACCCAAGAGCGCGCTGGGCTAGGGCACAGGATATGCAGACTGGCCCGTTGCTTTATGCCATTTTGCGAGCGGATCATCCGCCATATCGACATTAGCCAATTGTGCCTATGGCTCGCCAGACCGGCTGTTCCTAGCCCCCACCTGAGTTTTGGCAGGTGGGAGGTTTCAGCCGCATGGATCGGATCAGAACGGCACTCTGAGCGATCCACGCAGGCCTTGTGACTGGATACCCTGCCGGCTGGAGGTCAGCATATAGTCTACCCCGCCGCTGACGCCTGCCTTGTTGCGAGCCTGCAGGCCGATGGTACCCATGATTGTGTCACGGGCCGTACCCTGCTGCAGCAGCGAGTAGCTCGTTGACGGATCAGCCGCATAACTCATTACCTGCGTCAGGTTCCCGCCGAACATATGACGATACTCAACCCGCAGCGTCGGCGACAGCTTGCCCCAAGACATCTCTGTGTCGTACTGGCTGCGAAAGCCCCAATAAAGGATAGCGTAAGCTATAGAACGGCTCAGTTGCCGTTGGCAAAACCTTTCCGGAGAGTTGCAACCGATTTAATCACAAGTACCTGATAAAAAGTGTTTTTTTTTGCAATAGCGAATTGGAGACTTGAACGAAGAGTATCTGGGATGTTATGAATGTTCAGAGGTGAAGCTCCTAGGGGTGGCGATTATCGTTCCATGCCTCAGCAAGGCCTTCTTCTCCGATATACTTTTTAGAGGGCTCAATTATGAAAATCGGTCATCTCGTAGCGGTTTGGATTTTAGCCGGGATCTCCGGTTCACTTTTAGGCTGCGCTCAAGTTGAAGTTGCTAACGTTTATAGCAGATGTGATTTCTCTAGTGATCCAAGATTATCAGTCCTGCGAGGAAAATTCCCTTTGAGCCCTCAGGAGAACGGAGTGCCTCCGTCTCTAAACGAGGTTGTTAACCAACAGTTTGCGACGACAGCCGAAATCAAAGCAATAATTTTGTTCGATAAACTCTATCAACCTTGCGTTGTGAAGGCCATGAACCTTGTGAATCGGCATCTTTCTTCTCACGCTTTGATATTCGCTCGGCTTCGGCAGTATACAATCGAGCAGCAAAAACTACTTACTAGCCGCCGCATTACATTCGCAACCTATCGCCAAAACAGTTATGATTTAATGCTTGCAGCGGGCAGAGAAATTAAGGGGGAAAAAAATGCGCTCCTTGTAACGAGAGCAAATTCTATCAAGCTTTTAGCAACGCGTACAAATTCAAGCAACGTTAATATTGGATTTAAAAGAAGAGAAATTAGAAGACTGCCGCAACCGGAGCGAATGTAATAAGTAAACTATAGTAATATGGCAGCTTCGCCGGGAGAATTTGATGAAAAATATAGCTAATATATTATCTTTCATGGTTTTTTTCGTCTTTGCATGGTCTAACGAAGCAAGCGCGCTGATTGATAGGTGTGAGAGCACCGAAAATAAATACCTTAATAACTGCGTCGCATCGAAGGAGCTCGGTAAGGGCGTATTTTATTCGGGTTATTGGAAAGATGGAAAACCTCATGGTTGGGGAAGGTTTGTTAGTGCAGGTTTTACGTATCATGGTTTTACCTTAAAAGGAGTTAAGCATGGCTATGGAGTGCAGGAAACCACTTCCACTGGGGCCTACTTTATTGGTCTCTTTTACAAGGGGGAGCGGGATGGTGCAGGGGTTGAATACGACGGGCGGTCTAAAACCATAAAAAAAATGGGCTCGTGGCGCGAAGGCGTTTTCACTCATAGTCATAAGGTAAATCTAACGCTATTTTCTCATTATTTTACATGTATGCGAAGGGATCTGTCAGAGCTAAAAATAATAAGGTTTTGCTCTTCCGTTATACCGGTCTTGAGGTCTAGCAAAGAATTTACAATGCGCTATAAAGGAGCGCAAAAAAACAGACAATTTTTTCTTAAAACTGCGCTTAGCAATCGCGCATGGGCTCTGCAGCACGTTGGTAAATTTAACGACGCTCTGAAAGACTTAAAAGAAATTAAGTCTTTTGATAATTCAGAACAAACCCTGATAAATGAGGCTTCAATACTTTTTAAAATAGGAAAGTGTCAGGCAGCAAAAAGAACAATTGAAATAGCTTTGCGCTCTAATTCATATCATCGTTATGTCAAGCAATTTGGCTATATGCATGCAGGCTTAATCAATCAGTTCTGTGGGCAACCATCGGTGGCTCGATACTATTTTGAGTCTTCGTACAAATATTCTAAACAAAAATATGCAATTTTATGGCTATTCTCCATGGGGCACGGAATACCTGACCCCATAGCCAAGGAAGCCTTGGTAGGTGATAAATGGGTTTTTTCTCTATATAAATTAATGAAGAAGGAGAGAATTTCAAGTGACGATATAGAATTGCTCTTTTTGAGGAATCCGCAGGTTCCACGTAGACAAAAAGAGTGCGAAGCTAATTTTTATTTAGCACTCACTATGTTGGGCAAAAAAAAGTACAGTAGGTCCTTAGAGATGATGTCTCTAGCAAGAGAACGTTGTCCTTTGACATATTTTGAAAGTGGACCTAGCTTTTATTTGACGACCTATCTAAAATCTTTAATATCTAAGGGTAAAAATAATGAAAAAAATAATCCAAAAGAAAAAGAGGTTAAATTTATTTCGCAGGGAACGATGTTTCATATTGGAAAAGGTTTCTTTGTAACAAACGAGCACGTCATAAGGAATTGCAGAGATCTATTTGTTGGTGGTAAAGATGATAGTCTTTCATTCGTCGCAAAAGACGCCTCGAAAGACTTGGCGTTACTTCGCTCTAAACGAGGCGATATGCTGCCTGCTACGCTTAGAATTAGTGAAGTGAAGTTGAACGAAGCTATTATAGCTTCTGGGTTCCCTCTTCAGAGTCTGATGGAAGGTCTTGTGGTTACAAATGGTGTAGTTAGTCGCGCAAAGACTGACCGAGACTGGATTTTTCAATTTTCAGCTTCAATTCAACCGGGAAACAGTGGGGGTCCAATCTTTGATCGCGGCGGTAATGTCATCGGTGTTGTATCGTCAACTTGGGTTAATCTAAAGGCGGTTAAAATAGTTGGAACAATTCCACAAAATATGAATTTTGGGATTAAGTCTAAAGAATTGTTTAGTTTTTTGATAAAAAATGGTATAGGCTCAGTTCGTACGATTTCAGATTATCGGTCAAAAGCCTTGAGCTCAGAAAAACTGGGGGTGATCGCAGAGAGATCAACCTCTGTGATACGTTGCAGGTAGATCATTATAAAATGGATTATTATCTATCCTATCCCGCTCAAATGATTTGCGAGATTTCGGGCCTGAAGAGCTGCGAGTTTTTAAATCCTTAGCGCAAGCCAGCAATAGCGATAATCCCTCGCTGCTGCCTTCTAAAGAAATATGTAAGTTTCGGTTTAAGATTAAAATTTTAAGAACCCTTCCATTTTTTATTTGACGAAAAATCGTTTTGTTAAGCCTTTGCTGAACTCCTGCTGAAGGTAGAGGGTGTTTGAGGTTGCTATTGTATATCTTAGAGTTACCCCTCCATGGGTTCATTTCGTCTACTTTGAAGGTTATCCTAATCGATTTATTGTTCGACATACCAGTCAAATTACTTAAAGAAACCATTATCGAAGGATATGAACGACCGTCGCTAAATATTCCGACCCATTTCTGTCCATCTGTTTTGTAAAGCACACACGCTTTCCCATCCGCTGTAACACTATTTTGCCACTTAATAACGCTATTCGCTAGAGTTGCGGTCACTGCGGGTGCTTGGGCTAACACACTTACTAGAACGATTAAGAAGTATTTTTTTGCCATTTTGCGTCTCAACTTGAAATTTTACTGCATTTTTTTGCAGGTTTCGGTCGCTAGCCCACTTTATCAAGAAAGTCTGTTCACGGCTTTTTGTGATTATATTTAAGCGGTTACATTGACTATCATCAGTGTTACAACGATCGATACCCTGAGCCATTCAAAAGAGTTGAAAGTGACGTGTCAAGAAGACACTCCCCATCGCTTTCGCCGCTCTATCTATCGGTGCAGCCGTAACCATAAGCGCAGGTTCCGCTGAAGCCCGCGGCGGCCGTAATGGCGCCTTTGTCGGCGGTGTAGTCACCGGTCTCGTTGGTGGAGCTATCCTCGGTGGCGTAGCCCACGCTGGCTACCACCATGTTGGTTACCGCCGGTACTACAGCGACTGCTGGACCGAGAAGCGCCCCGTATTCAACCGCTTCGGTGACTTCCGCGGCCATCGCTACATTCGCGTCTGCAACTGAACACGGGATAGTTGAGGTACGCGAAAGGTATAGGCGCGTGTCTTGATTCGGGCATGGGCAATGGCTAGCATCTCGTGTCGGCTGGCTACCCCTTACCCCTTTTAGCCAGCTGATTGGTCCCCACCTGCGTTTAGTTCGGTGGGGGCTTTTTTTGTTGCGACCTTTGGCAAAGCCAATCCTTTATGGTATAGTTTCACATTTGAAACGTATCTGCGGTATGGAAATGCCCCAAACCGGACGACCAACGAAGTATAGCGCGGAGATTGGCGACCAGATTGCCGACGCCATGGCGGAGGGCCTGAGCCTTGAAGCTGCTGCAGCAGCCTGCGGCGTCTCGCCAAGGGTGGTCTTTGACTGGCAGCGGCGCCACCCGGCGTTTTTGCAGGCCGTTGAACGGGGCCGCGCGCAGTCACTGCTGTTTTGGGAGCGGCGAGCCATAGCACTCGCTGCGGGAGCCGGAGGCAACGCCAACATCGTCTCCTTGGGCCTCAAGAACCGATCACGGGCTGCATCTGGTTGGCACGACAGCCAGCGGCTCGAGCACTCCGGGCCAGACGGCAGTCCCATCCCCGTTGCAGCCACGACCATCGACGTCGGCAAACTCTCAAAAGACGACCGGGACGCGCTCAAGCGTGTTCTGCTGACCGTCAGCGGCAACAGCGCTGAGGCTTAGTCCGAGCAGGCTTTGGGGGACTGGCGAAGAAAGTTCGCAGGCGATCAGTTAAAGCTCGAGGCGGTCAGCGAATTTCATTCGTTCGCAGGTTTAAGACCGTTCGGGAGTTCCTTCGTGTAATTGGTGACTGGGTGGCCCGCTGCCTCAACTGATCGACGTGGGACGATCGAATTTTTGGTTATTTCCCACCTGTATAGAAATCCAGTTTGGGGGTAGCGTTGGGGGTAGGATCAGGTGTTCTTATTATAAAACATTGAAATATATGGAATTAGAAAGAAAAAATGGCGGAGACGGAGTCCGTCGAACATAAATCTACGCTAGTCTATACAGGTTTCTTTAGATCAATAAAAACAGTTGGATGAAATATTTTTCATCTACGCTAATCTGTAGCAATCTATCCAAAGCCCGAGTATATTTGGGGGTAGAAATGGGGGTAGATTGATGGCGCGGACTGGCAGAGGACTAACGAACAAAGCTATTGAAGCTGCGCGTCACCCGGGGGACACGGCCAGACCTGTCCGGTTCGGTGATCGTGACGGGCTTTATCTTCAGATTGCAGCCGGAGGCAGTAAATCTTGGCTATTTCGCTTTACCTTAGCTGGTAAGTCTCGGGAGATGGGCCTTGGCTCTTTCGGTGATGGCGGAGCGGGCCTGACGCTTGCGCAAGCCAGAGCAGAGGCACTCGCTGCTCGCGCATTAGTTAAGCAGGGCATAGATCCGATCCTGCACAGGAATTCGGAGATCGCCCGTGTTGCCATTCAGAAGGAATTGGCCTCATCGAATACCTTTGAATGTATTGCCGATGCGATGGTTCAGTCGAAAGAGGCCGGCTGGGATAATCCCAAACACCGGCAGCAATGGCGTAACACGCTGAAGACATATGTATATCCATTCATTGGAAACATGGCCGTTAGTAGCGTTGGTACAGATGATGTCTTGCGTTGCCTGCGTCCCATTTGGAATTCAAAGCCTGAGACGGCCTCTCGTGTTCGTGGACGCATTGAACGGGTATTGTCCTATGCAAAGGCTTTAAAGTTGCGGGATGGAGAAAATCCGGCCGCTTGGCGCGGACACTTGTCCGAAATTTTACCCGCACCAAGCCGAATTTCAGGGAAGGAGCGTAAACATCATCCCGCCCTACCGTGGCAGCAACTTTCGGAATTTATGCCGGAATTGCGCGAAAAAGACGTCATCGCCGCAAGTGCACTAGAGTTTACGATCCTATGCGCCTCGAGAACGAAGGAAGTATTAGGTGCTCGGTGGGGGGAAATAAAGTTGGACGAGGCTTGCTGGTTGGTCCCTGCTGTGAGAATGAAAGCAAAACGTGAGCATAAGGTCGCGTTGTCACACGCAGCTCTAGGGCTACTGCATCATATGCTTCCTCTATCAAGTGGCCCGGATAGTTTTATCTTTCCCGGACAACGAACGGGGGCTGGATTGTCGCAAATGGCCATGTTGATGTTGCTTCGTCGAATGAACACTTGCGAAGACGGCTTACCCCGGTGGCGTGATAGCCGGAGTGGAAAAGCTATTACTGTTCATGGGTTTCGGAGCACTTTCAGAGATTGGTGCGGAGAGGTAACATCCTATCCTACGGAGGTTGCGGAAGCCGCTCTCGCGCATGTGATCGGCAATAAAACGGAGGCAGCCTATGCCCGTGGTGATCTTTTTGCGAAGCGCCGTCGACTAATGGACGACTGGGCCTTGTTTTGCCTGCAAGAGCCTACAGAAATTCTTGCCCTGAACCACAATCACTTGCATCAACCTATCAGCAACTTGATGGAGGGCTAAATATGCCTGTGCCTTATGGATATACTGCAGCTTTTCAGATCATCAATAAAATTTGGAACTATGTTTATGAAGATCTCGAACAGTACCCTTGGCTGAGGCCGGATTTGATCGAGAAAGTCATTGTTAGTGCTTTAGTGGGCGGGCGCATCAGTGCAGTAGAATGGGATATTGAACAAGGGCAGCAGTATCCAATTTCCCAAGACTTTTGGCTAAAGCCAGCAGCCTTAGAAGTATTTAGTATTTCAGAACCTAAACTTCTTCTATTGCCGGCTAAAGGCAAGGGTAGGGCTCGTAAGAGTCTTATTTTAATAGAAGACAAGGCAGTAGACGAGTTAATGTCGGAATTTATAAAATCGTCTAATCCGGATGAGGTTTACTTTTTGGAAGAGCAATCCGAAGCTGTTCAAAAGTTATTAGCAGAAATTAATTCTGAAGACGTAGGTTCCACTCAGCAGAGGAATCGCGTCGGCCGTCCTACTCATTACGATTGGGATAAGTTTTGGATCGAGGTCGCTATGTATGCAGCTAGAGAGGACTTAACCAAAGATGATTGGCGAAAATTTGCCAAACATATGCGCGAATGGTGCTTTGAAAATTTTTCCGACGGTTTTGATAAAACAAATATCAATAAAAAAATCAAACCTTTAAAGCAGAGGGTTTGGTCCATGTGGGGCGAGGAAAAACCTACCTCTTGATCTGATTTTAGGTTTTTCCTCGCCACGGAGGTTGCGCCTAGGAGATACGAAAAAGTTAGTATAAATAGGTTGCCACTTCAGAAAAGGAGGTGGCACCAGTGAAGTCCAGCCAAGTCAATAATGTAAAGCGCCGTACATCGCGTAGGCCTGAATACATACCAGCAGACCCCTTGCTAACTGCACGGGAGGCAGCAACTGAACGAGGCCAAGGGGTTTCGACTTTTTGGCGAGACGTTAAGAACGGGCTTGTCCCGCCGCCAATTCGTATCGGGAAACAGGCACGTCGTTGGCGGCTGTCGGCAATACAGGCGTCTATAGATGCTTGTGATCAGAGCAAGTCTCAGCTTTTAGAGCGGGGCTTGGTCAAATGAATGAACCGATACGGTTTTTACATCCCAACTTTATCGTCTGTTTTGCTTCGGCAAAGGCGTTTGACCAGACGATAAAAAGGCTCCCGTTACAACCTTCTGAGCCCAAACGACCCGGTCGGCGCGCCAACGCCGTGCCGGGTCAGATTGAAGATCCCCCAAAAGGAAACTCAACAATGAGATTTATACAGCATGCGCGCTCACCGCGCCACAGGAAAACGTTGTCCAAGTCTTTCTCGTCACTCCCGGCGTCGCGGCGGCCGAGAGTTGATTGGCAGCTGGGTTTTTCTCGCCTGTCGAACCAAGCGACGAGAACATCTGAACAGTTAAAAGGAGTTGTAGTCACAGGGGCGGTGCAATGACCGAGCAAAAAAGAAAGTTCACCGTCACCTACTGCCGGGACTTCAACTCCGCAGAAGTCATGCACTTGAGCTGGGAACAGCTTGTGAAGGGCTTCGCCAAGTCGGTGGAGTTCGACAGCAAGGAGGCGTCGGCCAAACGCGCCTCGTTCATTGGGGGGCCGCTGACTGACCCGTCCAAGGGCCGCAAGGGTAACGTCGCCGTCCGCCACTTGGCTGTGCTCGACTACGACAAGGTCGACATGACGATCGGGCAGTTG
>Ga0222714_10007273_pt1 | contig 10175 bp, 5 predicted proteins | sample C33_3DmetaG_FD_165048 | JGI IMG/M metagenome (GOLD analysis project Ga0222714, IMG submission 165048) | Estuarine water microbial communities from San Francisco Bay, California, United States - C33_3D | ecosystem: Environmental > Aquatic > Marine > Unclassified | place: USA: California... | reverse complement strand
GTTTATCTTTAAAGATTATGTCACAAAAGATACTCTTTTTCGCTTTTTTACTGACGTTGCACCTCAATGCGCAGCAAACGAACAAAGTTTTTCTCATAACGCTTGATGGATACCGTTGGCAAGAACTATTCAGCGGAGCTGATTCTTTATTAATTGCCAATAGCGACTATGTAGACAACCCAGAAGCTCTGCAGCGTGAATTTTGGAGGCCATCGGCGACGGAGCGCAGAGCTGTATTGAATCCGTTTACCTGGAATAAAGTGGCCAAAATGGGTCAAATTCACGGCAATCGCACACGGGGTAGTAAGGTGAACCTTACCAACTATATGTGGTTCTCGTACCCAGGTTACAATGAAATCTTAACTGGTCGTGCCGATGACCAGCGTATCTCGAGCAATGCCAAGCAGCCAAATCCCAATATCACGGTGCTAGAGCAGTTTGCCCAAGAGAGAGGTATCGCGAAAAAAGTGGCAGCCTTTGGTAGCTGGGATGTGTTTGATTTTATCGTAAATGAACAGCGCTCAGGGGTCTACACCAATAGTGGATTCGACCTTTCTACCGATTATCCGTTGAGCGTCAACGAGCAGTTGCTCAATGAATTACAGCCACAGATTCCAAGCCCATGGGGCTCTGTGCGTCTAGACGGATTCACCCATCAATACGCTAAAGCGTACCTCAGAAAGCACCACCCTGACTTGATCTTTATTTCGTACGGAGAAACTGATGATTTTGCCCACGATGGAGATTATGCCGCTTATTTGAAATCGGCTCATAACACCGATAAGCTCATTGAAGATTTGTGGAATTTCGTTCAGAACGATCTGTATTACAAAGACCAAACTACCTTTATCATCACCACGGATCACGGAAGGGGTACAGTGCCTTTAGAAACTTGGAGAGACCATGGCAATTCGATTAATGGTGCAGATCAAACCTGGCTGATTCTCTTCGGAAATGAGGTGGCACCTCTCGGAGAGGTGATAAAATCTGAGCAGCTTTTTACCAATCAAGTGGCCCCTACACTACGACAGTTATTGGGCTTAACCCAGGTAATTGATGATGGTTATGGAAGTCCTTTGAAGTTGAGTTTTAAGTAGAAAAGCTTTACAATTTTTTGAGATAGCTTATTGAAAACCCTTTCATTGACCAAAGAGTTGTTTCTTTTAGGGGTAAGGAATTTAAAGATCATTCTATGTCGAACGAATCAAGATTCAGATGAGAGAGTTGTGCATCATCTGATTTAGTAGTTTTGCCCTATGAAGGGTGTGCTATTCGTTTTCTTGGTAATTACATTTGCTATTAGTTCTTCAGCTTGGTCTCAGTATTATGAGGAGCAGGGGTCTACTCAGCTTTTAGACGAAGTAGTAGTGAGCGGCAGGATCGCTGAAAGCTACCGAAACCTGTCTAAATCTATTCAGGTAATTAGCAGTGCTGAGATTGCCCAAAGCGGAGCGATTCACCTGGTTGATTTTTTACAACGTATAGTGGGTCTCGATGTTCGAAGAAGAGGGGTGGGGCCTACCCAGGCTGATCTCAATTTAAGAGGAGGCAGTTTTGATCAAACACTGCTTTTAATCGACGGTATTGCTCTTGAGGATGCTCAAACGGGTCATCACTTGTCTAATTTTTTTCCGCCCATTGCGCTCATAGAACGCATTGAGATTGTGCGAGGTTCAGCGGCACGAATTTTCGGTCAAAATGCTTTTTCAGGGGCCATTAACATAATCACTAAAACGAGTGTGGAGTCTACGCTTCAGGTTCAATTGAATGGCGGATCGTTTGAAACCACCGGAGCCGAAATCGTTACGGGTCATCAGACTGCCAAAACCCGGCTGCTCGCTCAAGCTTCAAGTTTAGGTTCTGCCGGCTACCGTTACAACACTGATTTTACTCAAAGACAGTATCTGGTATCTCTTTCTCAAGGATCTGTTGAAAATGCGCTGCGGGTATTGGGATTCTTTTCGCCTCGAAAATTTGGCGCCAACGGATTTTACGCCAGCCCATCGGCAGTAGATCAATACGAAGAAACCCAAGCTAGTTTGATTGCCATCACTAAGAGAATTACACAGAACAATACGCGCATCACCCCAAGAATCTACTGGAGAAGAGGGCAAGACATGTATGAGTACATACGCGATCGGCCTGATATCTACCGCAATATGCATATCACTCACAAGGTGGGAGCGGCTGTTGATGTGGGTCACGACTCTAGTATCGGAACGAGCGGATTTGGCGTCGATGTATCTCGAAGTAGTATCCAAAGCAACAATCTCGGAGAACGTTCACGAGACATTGTCAATCTATTTGCAGAGCAGCTCATCAGCCTGGGTGATGGCGTGTTGGATGTCACCCCAGGCCTAGTATATACCTATGTCTCTAACTTTGGATCTAATGTGTTTCCGGGAGTTGAAATTGGAGCTCCCTTAGGCACGGCTTACCGCACCTATATCAACTGGGGGACCACCTTCAGGGTACCCACCTTTACCGACTTGTATTATGCAGATCCAACTACTCTAGGAAACGAAAATCTCGTAGCTGAGAGTGCTACTTCTTTGGAGTGGGGCTTTCGCTATGCCCAACAAAATATAAGTGCATCCGCTGCAGTGTTCACTCGAAAATCTACCAATCTCATTGATTATGTAAAAGAGAAAGAAGCTGAAAAGTTTCAAGCTCAAAACATTCAAGAACTGCAAACATCCGGTGTAGAATTATCCGTAGATCGGTTCTCTGATAGCAGCCAAACATTTACTGTTGGGTACGGTTTGAGCTATACCTATATAGCACAACGCCTTAGTGAAGAAGCTGCAGTTTTCTCGCGTTATTCCATAGATAACGACTTAAAACATCAACTGATTGTGCGAATGAATGCTACTATGAGCACAAAGCGCATTGCAGATTTCAACCTCCGATACATTGAGCGCGCTTCAGGACGTACCTACACCATTTTGGATGCCCACCTGTCTCAACAACTGGGCAACTTTAGGCTTCAGGCATCTCTAAACAACCTGCTCAATCAGGCTTATTGGGAGACCAGTTTAATCTCAATGCCAGGTAGAAATGTGAGTTTTTCTTTAGGCTATTCGCTGTGAATTTACCAAGTTAAACCTTTAAGATAGCGATAAGCGTCACCAATGTTTTTGATGGGGTCAGGTGCAAAATCGTGCTCGATAAAGAAGTGTTCAGCACCGTGAGCACTTGCTGTCTCAACAATGGCATCAATAGGGATAACCCCTGACCCAGCTGAGACTAGTTTTGGAAACAAGGCCATCCATTCAGGTGCCGTAGATCCGGCCCCTTCGAAATAGGTCAATTCTTTCATGTCTTTCAAATGAAACATCTTATAACGGCCTGAGTGTTTTTGAATGAGTTCGATAGGGTTGGCTTTTCCGGCCACTGTCCAAAACACATCCATTTCTAGAAAAACAAGTTGGGGGTCTGTGCCGTCAAAGACGAGGTCGATGGGCTTGATTCCTTGTTCATTAGGGATTAGGCCGTATCCGTGATTGTGATAGGCAAAAGCAATTCCTTCACTTTTGGCTGCCGCTCCTATAGCATTTAAGCGCTCCGCAATGCGTTTGTAATCATCTAGGGTAATGCGTTCAGATTCGGGAATGGCAGGCAGTACCACATACTTTGCTCCGAAGGAGTTTGCTGATTCTGCGAGCACCCCCATGTTTTCTTCAAGCGTATAAAGATCGGTGTGCATCGAAGGCACTGAAATGCTGTATTTCTTCAATAAGGTTTGAAATTCATTCACTCCTAATCCTAGAAAGCCACTAATGTCAAAACCAAGCTGAGGAGTGAGCGCCTTCCATGAGGCCTGATTTCTTGCATCAGAAAAGGTATAGGGGCCATAGGTTTCAAATTCTTGAATGCCCAGCCCTGCCAAAGTCGCAATTCCTTGCTCGACATCTTCTTGAAATAGGCGTGGAGCGCTGAAAAGGCCTAACCCTACCTTTTTAATATTTTGTGATTGAAGTATGGATGCGTTCAATGAAGGGGCAATTCCTAGACCTAAGCTGAATGCCGAGGCCTGCTGTATAAATGTTTTTCTCTTCATTGTAGAGCGGAAGATTCAGTAGCGTTTGGTGTTATTAAAAGTATGAAATATTAAAACGTCTTTATTTAAAATAGATAATGATTTAGAAACCAAGGTTTGGCACGGTTTTGGCTAGCTTTGCAGCATTCGCGTGGCTCACACGCCGTATAAACACTTTTAGAATGAATCGTAAACTCATTTTGGCTATTCTCGGAATCGCCTTTATAGCCGTTGCCTTGTTTATCGCTTCTAGCTTGGCAAGTTCGAGTAAAACTCCTCAAATTGCCGTGGAGAAGACTATTAAATCGGTCTTCGCTCAGCAGGTCAACAATCAAACCTTAGCGGTAAAATTAACGAGTAACGGACGCTTAACAGCACAGCGTCGCGTGGAGCTCTTTTCTGAAGTACAGGGAGTTTTGCTGTTGAAAAACCGCGCATTCAGAGCGGGTCAAATCTATCAGAAGAACGATACGATCATCGCTATAGACGATAGCGAATTTAGGGCCTCCGTGCAATCGGCTAAAAGCAATTTCTTGAATGCCTTGAGTACTACTCTTGCTGATATCGCCCTTGATTTTCCTGAAGTGTATAAAAAATGGGATAGTTATGTTAAGCGCATAGATATCAATAGGGCGATTCCTGAACTTCCAGAGTTTGAATCGGAAAAGGAGCGCTTTTTTATATCAGGCAGAGGAATAGTGAATAACTATTATACCGTGATTAATCTAGAAACGCGCTTATCAAAATACGTGATTACTGCTCCGTTTGATGGAGCCCTTTCGGCTGCTGCAGTTACTGAAGGAACATTGGTACGCTCGGGTCAAAACCTGGGAACTTATATTGAAAGCGGGCGTTACGAGGTTGAAATTCCAGTGGCCGCCTCATATGCCTCTTTCTTGGCTGTGGGAAAACCGGTGGTATTGACTTCGCTTGATGGCGTTCAGCAATACGATGGAAAGGTGGTTCGGATCAATCCGGCCATTGACCAGGAAACGCAAATGATTTCTGTTTTTGTGTCGGTTACAAGTTCTGAACTTAAAGAAGGACAATACCTAAAAACCGAACTCGATGTGCGCGCTGTAGATCAGGCCATCGAAATCGACAGAAGCCTTTTGCTGGACAGTCAAGAGATCTTTGTTGTGAGAGAGGGCGTGCTGCAATTGATTGCAGTTACTCCTATTCACTTCAATGAAAATACTGTAATCGTTCAAGGGGTTACTGATGGAGAGTTGATTTTGGCTAAGCCCCTTCCAGGGGCGCAAAAAAACATGCCCGTTAAGGTAATCGCGCCCTAAGCGCAACACAAGACATGAAGAAATTAATCGCCTACTTTATTAAATACGAAGTGGCAGTGAACATTGTGATCATTGCCTTTATCCTCTTCGGATTGATCGGAGCCTTTTCGCTTCGCTCTTCGTTTTTTCCGCTCTCTGATTCTAAGAACGTTATTATATCAGTGACCTATCCGGGTGCCTCACCCCAAGAAATTGAAGAGGGTGTAGTTCTCAAGATAGAAGACAACTTAAAAGGACTTCAGGGTATAGACCGTGTGACCTCTACTTCTAGAGAAAATTCGGGAAGTATTATTGTCGAAATCGAAAAGGGTAGAGACATTGATTTTATGCTCTTAGAGGTGAAAAATGCCGTTGATAGGGTACCTAATTACCCTACGGGAATGGAGCCTATGGTAGTAGCCAAGCAAGACGTGGTGCGCCAAACCATAAGTTTTGCGATAAGTGGCGATGCCGTTCCACTTTCGGTGCTTAAACAAGTTGGTCGACAGGTTGAAAACGACCTCCGCGCCATCTCGGGTATATCCCAAATCGAGGTGGCCGGTTATCCTGAAGAAGAAATTGAGATTGCCTTAGACGAAGATCAGCTACTGGCCTACAATCTGAGTTTTTCAGAGGTAGCTACCAAGGTGGCTTCAAGCAATCTGTTGATCACCGGAGGAACCATTAAATCAGATGCTGAAGAATACTTGATTCGCGCCAACAATAGATTGTATTATGCTGATGAGCTTTCTTCAATAGTGGTTAAGGCGCTTCCCGACGGAAGAAGGCTATTGCTTGCCGATATTGCTAAAGTTACTGATCGCTTTTCTGAAACACCCAATGCCACCTATTTTAATGAAAACCGAGCCATTACCGTTACGGTAACCTCAACCAACACAGAAGACCTCATAGGTGCTGCTGAGGCAGTAAAAGCCTATATCGCCGATTACAATGCCAAGTCATCAAATGTGAGGCTTGATGTGATCAATGATCTTTCTACCACATTGGTTCAGCGCACCGAGCTGCTTACCGAAAATGCGATAATGGGAATGCTACTGGTACTCATCTTCTTGTCGCTCTTTTTAAATACCCGATTAGCTTTTTGGGTGGCTTTCGGGCTGCCCGTGGCCTTCTTGGGCATGTTTATAGTGGCGCCCTTTGCGGGGGTGACTATTAACGTGCTCTCGCTTTTTGGTATGATCATCGTTATTGGAATTTTGGTCGACGACGGAATCGTAATCGCAGAAAACATTTATCAGCATTATGAAAGGGGTAAGAGCCCGATTCAGGCGGCTATCGATGGAACCCTTGAAGTACTTCCACCAATTGTATCCGCAATTTTGACTACCGTTTTGGCCTTTGGAATACTGCTGTTCTTAGACGGACAAATCGGAGAGTTTTTCTCTGAGGTTGCGGTCATTGTGATCTTGACTTTAGTGGTCTCACTGGTTGAGGCACTGATTATATTGCCTTCGCACTTGGCGCATTCTAAGGCCTTAAAACCTCAAACTGAGCCCACCTCACTAATCGGCAAAGGTTTTGCCAAGATGAGGGTGATTAACAAAATGGGCGACCGTGCTATGATCTGGATGCGCGACGAATTGTACAGTCCGTTTTTAAGGTTTTCGATGAGGAACTCGTTCTTCACTTTTGCTCTTTTTGTCGCTCTTTTGATCGCGACGTTTGGATCAATTGGTGGAGGGATCATTCAAACGGCCTTCTTTCCGCGAATCGCCTCAGACCAGGTGACCATCACCCTGCAAATGCCTAATGGTACAAATGAGAAAATAACCGACTCTATCATCCGCATGATCGAGCAAAAGGCCTTGATCGTTAACGACGAATTCACCGGAACTTACCTCAAGGGCACTGACAAGACACTCTATGAGAATACGATTCGAAGAATTGGACCTGGATCGGCCGCGGCAAGCTTGGTTATTAACCTGCTTCCGGGAGAAGAGCGGCCAGATGCCATTCGATCGAATCTAGTGACGGCTCGTATTCGCGAGTTGGTCGGCCCGGTTTTGGGCGTGGAGAGCCTCGTATTTGGCTCTGGAGGAAATTTCGGAGGCTCACCGGTGAGCGTTTCACTGCTTGGTAACAATATTCAAGAACTGAAGGCCGCCAAAGAACAGCTCAAAACGGCTATGCTAGACAATGCGCTACTAAAAGACGTATCGGATAACGATCCGGCCGGCATTAAAGAAATTCGTCTAAGGCTAAAAGACAATGCCTATTTGCTCGGGCTCGATTTACGCACCGTAATGAATCAGGTTCGTTCAGGCTTCTTTGGTGCTCAAGCCCTTAGATTTCAGCGCGGGCAAGACGAGATTCGTGTCTGGGTGCGTTACGATCGCGAGAATCGCTCTTCGATCGTAGACCTTGATCAGATGCGCATCGCCACCCCAACAGGTGACAAGGTACCGCTTCAAGAAATCGCTACCTACTCTATTGAACGAGGAGACGTAGCAATTAACCATTTAGACGGGCAGCGCGAGATTCAACTAAATGCTGATCTTGATAATCCCGACGAGTCTACACCCACCGAGATATTAGATTGGATTAAAACCGAGGTAATGCCTGATATAACGGCGCGTTATCCGACCGTCTCTCCATCTTATGAAGGGCAAAATCGAGAGGCCGGAAAGCTGATCGATTCATTGCGATTAGTAGGATTCACAGCGCTATTCTTAATCTTTGTAACCATTTCTTTCACCTTTAGAAGCTTCTCTCAGCCCTTACTGTTATTATTACTGGTTCCGTTCAGTATCACAGCCGTTGGCTGGGGGCACAAGATTCACGGCTTTCCGCTAAATATACTTTCACTCTTAGGAATCATCGCACTGATTGGAATCATGGTTAACGATGGACTGGTTCTCATCGGAAAATTTAATACGAACCTCAAGCGCGGTATGCGATTTGAAAAGGCGTTGTATGAAGCAGGGCGTTCCCGTTTTAGAGCGATCTTTTTAACCTCTTTGACAACCATTGCTGGACTAGCTCCCTTGCTGTTAGAGAAAAGCAGACAGGCTCAATTTTTAAAGCCGATGGCCGTATCGATTGCTTATGGAATAGGCTATGCAACCATATTGACGCTTATTATGCTTCCCCTATTTCTGACTTTCAGTAATACGGTTAAGATCTATGTAGTTTGGCTCAGAACCGGGGTAATGCCTGATCGCAGATCAGTCGAGCGTGCCGTAAAAGAACAACAAGACACTCATGAATAGGTATATTTTTAGTTTTTTCGCCACCTTCTCGGTCGCACTTAGTGCCCAACAGGTTTTGCAACCTGAAGAGGCCATGAATATGACATTGGAAAATAATTTTGGCATATTAGTTTCCAAAAATGATCAGGCGCAGGCAAAGAATAACGCCTCAATTCTGAACTCCAATTTTCTGCCTGCAGTAACGGCAACTTCAGGCGCTAATATAGCCATTGACGATCAAGAGGCCACCTTTCAAGACGGGCAAGTGCGCACCATAGACGGCGCAGAGACTACGCGTTACAACGCCTCGGTAAACATGAGTTTCACCTTGTTTGATGGAATGGGTCGCGTGTACAACTTTAAGCGCTTAAGGGAGCAGTATGAGCTGTCTAAATTGGGCGTACGCCAAACCATCGAACAGACACTCATTCAGCTTTTCTCGGCCTACTACGAGGTGGCACGCCTTGAAGAGGGGGTGCGCATCTTAGAACAAACCTTCGAGAATTCAAAGCGCAGACTTGAGCGTGCCGATAGGCGATTTGAGTATGGATCGTCTACTCGCCTCGACCTTTTAAATGCTCGTGTTGACCTCAACACCGATAGCATCAATTTGATGCAGCAGCGACAGGCACTTATTAATGCTAAACGCAATTTGAATGTGATTTTAGCCAGAGATCTAGAGACCGATTTCACTGTTAACCCTATGGTGCGATTTTTGGACGATGAGCTACTTTTAGAAAAGCGCGAAGAATACACCGCAAAGAATGTGCGTCTGCTTCAAGTACGCTCTAATGAAAAGATAAATACGCTGAATTTGAAGGAACAACGCTCAACTCTGCTTCCGTCTTTAGCCATCAATTCTGGATACGGTTACAGTGAGGGCGTTTTTCCGGCAACGGGATTCTTAGCCTCGAGCCAAGTGACTGGTCTATCAGCCGGAGCCACCTTGAGCTGGAATTTATTCGGACAAGGTCGTCAGCAAGTAGGTATAAAAAATGCGAAGATTGCCTTGGCTTCTACTGAGCTGCAAGAAAAGCAAATAGAGCAAGAGGTACGTAGAGACTTACTCAACGCAGAAGGAGCCTATCGTAACGCGATAGAGGTTTACCGATTGCAGCAAGAAAATGTGGTCACCGCCAAAGACAATTTTGAACGCTCTAAAAATCAATTTGACCTAGGTCAGATCACTTCTATTGAACTTAGACAGGCGCAGATCAATCTGCTCAACGCCGAGCTTACAGGCGTTCAAGCCAAGTTTAGCGCAAAGCTAGCTGAGCTCGAATACCTCAATCAGTGCGGAGCCTTGCTCGATGTTTCGTTAAATTGAATGGCGGTATCGATTAGCGCTAAATGAGAATAGGCCTGAGGGAAGTTTCCAAGTAGGCGCTTCGATTCAAAATCGATGTCTTCACTGAAGAGTCCTAAGTGGTTGGCATGAGTCAACAAGCGGTCGAAAAGTGACTTGGCCTTATCGATTTCTCCGATTTTAACCAGGCTTCGAATAAACCAAAAGGTGCAGATCGTAAATGATGAAGACATGTTTACCTACTTGCCTGCTTCGACGGTCACCATTAAGGTCGGCAATAAGCCAACTGCAGCCCATTACCGAGTGGCCGACTCAACGGTCTTCATTGAATTTTTGGGGCTGCTTTC
>Ga0222714_10007272_pt1 | contig 10177 bp, 11 predicted proteins | sample C33_3DmetaG_FD_165048 | JGI IMG/M metagenome (GOLD analysis project Ga0222714, IMG submission 165048) | Estuarine water microbial communities from San Francisco Bay, California, United States - C33_3D | ecosystem: Environmental > Aquatic > Marine > Unclassified | place: USA: California... | reverse complement strand
TGAGTTTCATTCATGCTTCGCTGTCTCTTTCCGTCCCTTGCAGTTTGTGAACGTTGTAAGGAATTTACTGGAACATAATACCGACGATGAAATACAACACCGAGGGACCTAACAAGCAACCTACGCCAGTATAAAAGGTTGCTGTCATGGCGCCATAAGGCACCAGTTTCGGATCGGTGGCGGCGAGTCCGGCAGCGACGCCGCTCGTCGTGCCCATGAGTCCGCCGTACACCATGGCTGATTGCGGATTGTCGAGACCGATGTAACGAGCCACCAGCGGTGTACCGATCATGACGAGAATCGACTTGACGAGCCCGGCTGCCACACTCAGCGTGATCACGGCATCGCTGGCGCCAATGGCTTCGCCAGTCACCGGACCGACGATGTAGGTCACCGCACCGGCACCGATGGTGGTGATGTCAGCGGCATCGGTGTAGCCGAACACAATCGCCACGGCGGCGCCGACGATGAACGAGACGATGACGCCGGCAAAGATCGAAATGACGCCGGCGACGCCGGCCTTCTTCAGCTCTGAGAAATGCACACCGAAGGCAGTCGCGACGATGGCGAAATCCCGCAGCATGCCGCCGCCCATGAGGCCGATGCCGCTCAGAATGGCAATATCGGCTACACCCTTGCTGCCACCGGTAGTGACGCCACCGATGTAAGCGGCGACAAGACCAATGGCGATCGCGATCGCGGAACCGTGGATGCGGCCAGCAGTGAGCTTGTTGGCGAGCAGGTAGGAGATCCAGATCGTGACCCCCACCACCGAGAACGCAACGATAAGATTATTACGAACGAGTACGGTTTCGATGAGTTCCATCAGAGTTTACTCCCCGGCTGTCCCTGTCCAGGTGAGGCCTTCGTGTCGGCGCCGATCTTGCTGAGCACCGGCACCAGCGCGAAGCTGACAACGACCGCAGCGACGCCAGCGATGATCGCGATCATGCCGCCTTCGGTCGCCGCGGCGACATTTTGCTGTGCCGCCATGGCCACCACGATGGGGATGTACATGGCACTCCAGAACTGAATGCCGGCACCGGACGTACCTTCAGTTAGGGACTTGAAGCGCTTCGAGTTGCTGGCCATGACAAGAAACAGCATGGCGATACCGACGCCACCGACATTGGCATCGACGCCGAGCACGACCCCGAGCACTTCTCCAATTAACATGCCCAGAATCAGGCAGACAGACAGCAGAGCAACACCGTAGACAATCATTATTATTATTCCTTCATCAGTGCGTAGCGGTTTGCGAACAGGGCCTGATGATATGATGCAGCCGGTCAGAGTGCAATTTGCACGCATGCCGGGAAGGCCCGCGACGCAACGGCCACAACTGGTCTCAAGGGGGCCGGAATTCAGCGGGGGCGGTTTGACAGTCGCCCCCGGTTTATAGGTTAATTGGTCCCCCCGGGGCGGCAGGACAGGGACGCGCACAGGCTCGCCCGGCCCACCGTACACCAACACCAATGCACAACCTAGAAAAGGGCATGAGAGATGAGTAAACCAGTTCGCACCATCGCGGCATTCAGCGTGGGAGCACTCCTGTTCGCGGCGACCGCCGCCGCCCAGGATGTCACGACCGAAATCCTGACGAATGCCCAGAATTATTCCGATCGTTGGGTCACCTACGGCCGCAATTACGGGGCCTGGCGCTATATGCCGGACACCCAGATCAACCGTGACACCGTGGCGAATCTGCGACCGGTGTGGATCAAGCAGACTGGCGTCACCGGCGGGGCCTTCGAAGTCACGGCCCTCGTCAACGACGGACGCATGTATCTGACCACGGCCAACAGCCATCTTATCGTTGTCGATCCCCTGACCGGCGCCGAATTGTGGCGTTATGACCATGATTTCGAAGATGTGGACCTGTGTTGTGGTCCGCACAACCGGGGTGTGGCTCTGTATGAAGACAAGGTCTTCTGGGGCACGCTGGACGCTCACCTGATGGCCTTCGACGCCGCCACGGGCATTCAGCTCTGGGATGCTGAGGTCGGCGATCATCGCGAATCCTTCTCTGTAACCGGGGCGCCACTGGTCGTCAAAGACATGGTGCTGATCGGAGTTGGCGGCGGTGAATTCGGCATTCGCGGCTACATCGATGCCTATGACGTCAACACGGGCGAACGCCGCTGGCGCTTCTACACCACCCCGGCCGAAGGCGAGCCCGGCAACGAAACCTGGGAAGGCGATTCCTGGAAGACCGGCGGCGCCCCGACCTGGGTAACCGGCACTTACGATCCTGAAACAGACCAGGTGTTCTGGGGCACCGGCAATCCCTGGCCCGATATCAATAATAATGCCCGCGTCGGAGACAACCTCTATTCCAACTCGGTTGTGGCACTGAACCCGGACAATGGTCAGCTACGCTGGTATTTCCAGACTTCGCCGCGCGATGAGTTCGATCATGATTCCACCTCGGAGCCGATGATCATCGAGGAGATGGTGAATGGTCAGCTGCGCAAGCTGGTGGTTCAGGTCTCACGCAATGGTCACGTCTATGCACTCGATCGCATGACGGGTGATTTCGTCTACGCAGCCGAATACACGAAGGTGAACTGGGCTGAACGCGACGAGACGGGCAAGCCTGTGCTCAAGCAGGAAATGTATGAACCCCGCAATACAGTCGTGTTCCCCGGCCTGTACGGTGGCAAGAACTGGCCGCCGGCTTCCTATAGTCCGGATACCCACATGCTCTATATTCCCACTACAGAATGGGGCACTACCTTCATTCGCCGTGAGGGAGAGGGTCGCCCCGGTTCCATGGACCTCGGCGGTATTCCTCGCTTCGATACCCAGGGCACGGGCTATGTCGTTGCCTTCAGCATGCTTACCGGCGAAATTGCCTGGCAGCACGAGGTGCCGGGTAGCTTCAACTGGTCTGGCACCCTGGCCACTGGTGGCGGTCTGGTCTTCGGCGGTGGTGCCGACGGCTATCTGTACGCCTTCAACGACGAAACCGGTGAAGTATTGTGGATGTTCCAGACCGGCAGCGGTATTTACGCGCCCCCGACCAGCTTTACCATTGATGGCAAGCAGTACATCGGGATCGCCTCCGGTACCCGCGACCCGGTAACCCGGGCCGGCGTGGCGACTGGCATCGCGCCCGGCAATTACATCCTGTTCAGTCTGTAAGCGGGAGCACAAGGGATTCATGCGGATAGCACAACGATTCACTGCTTTTTGTTTCACCGCCGCACTCGGGCTGCTGCCGGTTATCTCCCTCGGTGGTGTCGGGGAAGGCCAGGAGTTGTATGAGGCCTATTGTGTGGTCTGTCACGGCGGACTGGGCGAAGGCCAGACCATGGGCAAACCATTGACTGACTCGATGGCGAACCGGCTGAGTGACGAGGGCCTGATCGGGGTCATTACCAATGGTCGCAGTGGCACCGGCATGGCCTCCTGGGGTGGAACCTTCAAGGAACAGGAGATTCTCGATATCGCCTCGTATGTGCGCATGTTGCAGGGAAAACCCGGCCTCAGTCTGGCGGAAGATAATGCGGCCGGCAATGCCAACGACCCGGCAGTGCTGGCAGGCAAGTCCTTGTTCGAGGGCGTGGCCGGCTGTGTCACGTGTCACTCTTACAAGGACCAGGGGGGCGCGGTAGGTCCGGCTCTGGATGGAATTGGTTCGCGGCTGAGTGATGCTGCCCTGCAGGAAGCCTTGCTCAATCCCTCTGCCTCAATCGCCTCTGGCTATGCGGCGAAGGAAGTTGAACAACAGGATGGTACGGTGATCCGGGGACGATTCCGCAATGATTCCGCGCTCGCCATCCAGCTACAGAGCGAAGATGGCAAACGCTGGGTGACGTATTTCAAGGATCGGGTGAAAGCCGTGCGTGACACGGACGAGTCCCTGATGCCTGACGTCTTCGCGACACTGAGCGCTGCACAACAACAACAGCTGATGGCGTTTCTGAAGTCACTCTGAATCCATCCTTGTCTGCGTAGCCAGACTATGAAGATGCGCGTCGGAAGCAGCAACTACAAAACCAGCCGGGGCAGGTCGTAATGACCCGCCCCTTTTTTGTTTTATTTTTCAGTCCTTTTCGCCAATGAGGAAGCCACATGGAATTTGATACCGCTACCATCACCACGTTTGCTGTGGATTACGGGATAAAGATCATCGCTGCGCTGGCGACACTCGTCATCGGGCTGTATGTGGTCAGCATCATTCGCAGTGTGATCATGAAGGTGTTCGAACGCAGCAAGGTCGACCCATCTCTGCGCACTTTCCTCAGCAGCATGATCGCAGTATTGCTGAAGGTGTTGGTTTATATCACGGCGCTCGGTGTACTGGGTATCGAGATGACCTCGTTCATCGCAATTCTTGGCGCCGCCGGCCTCGCGGTGGGCATGGCACTCTCCGGCACACTGCAGAATTTTGCGGGTGGCGTGATGATTCTTCTTTTCAAACCCTACAAGGTCGGTGATGTTATCGAGGCGCAGGGCTACGTTGGTGCGGTAAAGGAAATCCAGATCTTCATTACAGTCCTGACCACACCCGATAACAAGACAGTCCTGATTCCGAATGGCCCACTTGCCACCGGCTCCATGATCAATTACTCCACACAGGCGACGCGTCGTGTCGACTGGATTTTTGGCATCTCCTACGGAGATGACATCGACAAGGCCTATGCAGTGCTGAAGCGCTTGATTGCCGCCGACGAGCGCATCCTCAAGGATCCGGAACCATTCATGGCGCTGCACGCACTCGCTGACAGCTCGGTAAATATCGTGGTCAGGGTGTGGGTCAATTCACCCGACTACTGGGGCGTGTTCTTCAAGATGAACGAAGAGGTCTATCGCACATTCGCCAAGGAAGGACTCTCAATTCCGTTCCCGCAGATGGATGTGCATCTGCATAAAGACTGAACGTTAGAACAGGAAGAATAACACCGCCGCAAAAGACAGCATGCCGGCCGCCGTCACGATGGCATAGAGAATTGCCATCGTGACGAACTTCGCCGCGGTAATGCCGTAGCCCTGCCCAAAGAAATTCTTCAGACTCAGGAACAGATAGACCAGCATCCAGAGCAGCCTATCCGCCACTCCCATAACCGGCCCGAGCAGGTTTGCATTGAGATTGCCCAGTGCGGTCGTGAGGTTCGACAGAAACATCGACAGCACCAGAAACGCATGGTTGTGCAGGGTGAGAATCAGATGTTCGACGTAGTAGCGCTTTGAGAACAGGTAGAGCAACTTCTGGATGAGGGCCAGTATTGGCATCATCAACAACATGAACACCGTGATGTAGTCCAGGGAGTCGAAAAAGAAACCGGACGGATCTTCGCCGATGGCGGCGAGATTTTTCTCACTCTGGGTGTGCATGTAAAGGCGCAGATTCTCGTTGCGTCGCTCGGAGAGAAAGCTGAGATTGAAGTTATCGATCAGCCCCAGCAGCTGGTTCAATTCCTCCCGTCCTTCCTCATCCAGAATCGGCGCGGGTGCAGCGGCTGTGTCCGACCCGGTGGTGGGCGCCGGATTGCGGATGGTGTCGCGCATGGACTGCAGCGAGTTATAGGCAGACAGAATCAGGAAGAACGAGATGCTGATGACCAGGAACAGACGTAGCGGCGGCGTGTAGCGGGCGCGGCGACCGGACAGATATTCCTGGCTCAGAAAGCCGGGACGCGTGAACAGGGAAAATACGGTGCGGAAGGCTCGGCCATCGAGTTCAAACACCGAGCTGAAGGCATCACGCAGCAGGAAGAAAATCGGACGCCGGATTTCCTTCACTTCCTGGCCGCAGTGGGCACAAAAATTACCCGTGAGAGGGTGCTGACAGTTCTTGCATGTGGGGACTTCGCTGATTGCCGTGTCTGTCACGATAGAGAGGCCTGGGGGGAGGTTCCGTATCCTCTACGGACTGATCAAGGTCACGTAGAGGATAGGAATTCTCAAGGAGCGCTACTAATGCGATAGCAAGTGGGTAAAAATCGCACCAGAAGTACTGCAACGGCGCAAAATCCTTCATGCTGTGTTGCGAGGGTGACAATACCACCATATATAGCGAATCACAAGTCACGGGGGAGACCGGATTCGTCGCGCCAGAAAGCGGCGATCTGGCACGTCCGTCCTCTGACTCTGATGAATACTATTAGTAAAGCAATAACTTTACTAAATGGTGGAGCTCGATAGATTAACTGGTTGAATAGACTGGATCGACTCACGCTAGCCCCGTCACCGGCATCCAACCATCCGGAACGAATTGGGGCAGGCTACGGTCTAGTACCTGAATCTCACCGTACCCAGACCCACAGCCAGGATGCCGTCATGACCCAATCCCGATTCCAAACTGCTCTGCCTTGGGGACTCGCTCTGTTTATCGCGATCGTCTTCATTCAGTCCCTGTTTTTCAAATTCACCAATTCTTTCGAGACCCAGTTCATCTTCGGCACTATCGGTAGCTGGATGGGCAGCATCGGCCTGCCGGCGGCAGTGGCCACAAACTTCGCGCAGTACGGGGGATACACGATCGGCACACTGGAGCTGATCGCCTCGGGGTTGTTGCTCACCCCGAAGAGTCAACCGTTCGGTGCAGTGCTGGCATTCGGGGTCATTTCCGGCGCCATCTTCTTCCATCTCTTCACGCCACTGGGTGTCAGCGTCGTGATCAACGAAGCCGGTGATCGCGACGGAGGGCAGCTGTTTGCGCTGGCTGTCGGTGTCTGGATTTCTGCACTCGTGATCATCTGGCTGCGACGCCAGACCTTTGCCGCGCTGCTCGGCAACAGCTCCCAGGCCTCACTGCGGGAGAAACGCGCATGAGGCCGCAACGGTGGGTGCAACTGATTGTCTGCGGTTTGTTGCTGCTACTGGCTTCAGGCGTGCGTGCGGGTGTGGATCCGGTCTATACCGGCTTGTTCAACAATACGGCGATCAGCGGCTACGACGCGGTGGCGTATTTCACCGAGGGCAAGCCGGTACGCGGTAGCGAGTCCTTTACGCTGGAGTATCAGGGGGCGATCTGGCAATTCAGCAGCGCCGAACATCGCGAGATGTTTCGCGAGAATCCAGAGGCTTATGCGCCGCAATATGGCGGCTACTGCGCCTATGCAGTGGCGAATGGCGATACCACCAGCGCTGAACCCGATCTCTGGACGATCGTCGAGGGCAAGCTGTACCTGAACTACATCCGTCGCATCAACGCGCGCTGGCGGGAAGATATGGCGAATTACATCAATCAAGCCAACACGAACTGGCCGGCACTGCTAACAGACTAGACTCAGGGCGTGCAATCGGGATTCAGTCCGCTGGCAAGCGCCGACTGGTAGAGTGCATCTGCCGGGCCCATCAGCCGATTGAGCTCGCTCATGCGCGACGCGGGTGAGGGGTGGGTGGAAAGCAGTTCAGGGGGGCGTGAGCCTCCGGTCGCACTCATGTTCTCCCACAGTGTGATGCTCTGTTTGGGATTGAAGCCTGCCCGCGCCATCAACAGCACGCCGATGGCATCAGCCTCACTCTCCTGGGTGCGGCTGAACGGCAGAAACAGACCCAGTTGGGTGCCGTAATCCAGCGCCTCAATCGTCGCGTCCGACGCGCCGAGCACCTGGGCAGTGACCAGGCCTACCGTACGCAGGGTAGACTGGCTCGCACGTTCGTTGCTGTGGTTCGCCAGTACGTGACCGACCTCGTGAGACATCACGGCCGCCAGTTGATGCTGGTTCACGGCAACATCGAGCAGACCGTTGTACACGCCGATCTTGCCCCCCGGCAGGGCGAAGGCATTGGCTTGCTCGTTATCAAAGACAGTCACTTCCCATTGCGAACGATCCCGCTGCTCCGGTTCCAATGCGGCAATCACGTAGTTGGCGACGCATTGCACGTACTGGGTTTCACGCTGATCGTCAGAGATGGGGATCTCCGCTTGCATCTGCCGGTAGGCCGCCTCTCCCTGCCGCGCCATCTCGGCATCGGAATAGAACACAACCTGCCGACGATCCATGGGTGAACTGGTGCAGGTGGCCAGCAGAGCGAGACTAGCGAAGGCAAGGATTCTGGGTTGCATGACGAATACCGGTTCGGCCAGCGCCGTAGAACGGGACCTTAGCCGGTGTGCTGGGCGCTAGAAACGGCACTCCGACGCGTCCAATTGTACGCGAATCTCCTTGCCGGCTTCATCTCTCTCGATCTCGAAGCAATTGCCATCCAGATCCCGTAACAGGCGTCGCCCTGTGGACGAGGGCGTGACGCGGTCAGCATCACGAACCACGATCACTTCGGGACGTTGAACAACAGGAACAGAGCGATAGATAACCCGCTCGGGCGGTCTGCTGTAATACGGCCGGGTGAGCAGTGAGCCCAGAACGAGTCCGCCGACAAATATGCCGGCCTCATTGTCGCGATGTCGGTAGTAGCGATTGTTGTAGGAGAAATCGAAGCCGCCACGACGGGAAACGCCATAATGATAGGGATTGGCGCGGTACGACGAATAGTAGCGGGAGCTGTAGCGATCGAATCCGCGATAATGTGAGCCGAAGCTCGATCCGCGATATGAGCGGTGATGGTCGCGACTGTCCGCGGCCGCCGTCTGACTCAGCCCAAGACTGACCAGAAGAATCACGCCGGCGAGGTATTTTTGCATGGTTTCCGTCTCCCTTTTGAGCACGACTGAACCGCCAGTATAGGCGCACCGTATGAACCCTACCTGAATAGGGAAAACCACGCGTGACGTGGCTCGCAAGCCTGTCTGGCGTCCCGGTGCGGACCGGGACGGCGGCGGCAGCGCTTGAATTTGCACGGGTGGACCTCCATATAGGCGATCCGTTGACCAGGAGAATTCACATGAACACAGCGAATACTGACAGACGAGTGGAAGAAGTCCTGCTGGCCCGCGCCGCGAGTGACGGCGACGGAGTTCAGCTCAAGCGCGTGTTCGGCGGCAATAACCTGGAACGATTTGATCCGTTTCTGATGCTGGATGAATTCGGTTCCGACAAGGCAGCCGACTACATTGGCGGCTTCCCCTCCCATCCGCATCGCGGCTTCGAGACCGTGACCTATATGCTCGAAGGCCTGATGGAGCATCGTGACCACATGGGTAACGTTGGCTTGCTGCAACCCGGCGACGTGCAATGGATGAAAGCCGGGTCCGGCGTCATCCATTCAGAAATGCCCAAGCAGGAAGAGGGGCATATGCGCGGTTTTCAGCTGTGGGTGAACCTGCCGGCAGCGGAAAAAATGACACCTGCCACGTACAACGACATCGCCGCTGACCGCATTCCCGGATACACCGTAGCGGGTGCGCAGATCAAGGCGATCGCCGGTGAACTGGCCATTAATGGCACACCGGTCAAGGGAGTCGTAACCGGACTCAGCACCGATCCGGGGTATCTGGACATCGCCCTCACTGACGATTCAGAGTTGCACGTGAGTGTGCCGGAGAATTACACCGCTCTGGTGTATATCTACGAAGGCAACCTCACCATTGGCAGCGGCGGGTTTCCGCTCAGCAAGGGCCATCTGGCACGCCTGTCCCGCGGCGACAAGTTGGTACTGAAAGGCAGCGCCGATACACGCGTACTCGTCATCACCGGGAAGCCGATTGGCGAACCGATCGTGCACTATGGTCCGTTTGTGATGAACAGTCCCGAGCAGATCCACCAGGCAATCAATGACTACAACGCCGGTACGCTCGTCGCTTCCACCTCAGCGTAAGGTGACTCAGCGTTCGACGCGATACGTCACGTCAAGGCTCTGATACTCGCCAGATTCGGCCTGTAACTTCACGCGTTCGCTGAGGCTGTAGTCGATGGCAATCTTGGATTGTCGATCGAACAGCCCGACACCGTAGTGAATAAAGATATCCGGCGTCAGATATTTACCGATTGTCAGCATACTGCTGTTGATGTTGCCGGTACTGTTGATGCCGAACGTATCCAGGCCCAGAGTGTCGCGAATCTGGGACGTCAAACCCTGTCCCTTGTCGAGACCGAGCGCGGCGATCGCACCAATCACGGCGTTGCCATCCTGTTCGCCCATCTCGGAATAGGGACGGCCGGTCACCAGAACGGCGATGATGTCGTTTTCCGGCAAGGCAGGCGTGGAAAACAGCTGAGATCGGATGTTCTTGAGTGTGCCGTTCATCAACACTCCCACAGTCACCCCTTCCACTTCCCGTGTCGCCCGAATATCCAGCGCGGGATTATCGCCAGCACCGAAGAAC
>Ga0222714_10007271_pt1 | contig 10177 bp, 8 predicted proteins | sample C33_3DmetaG_FD_165048 | JGI IMG/M metagenome (GOLD analysis project Ga0222714, IMG submission 165048) | Estuarine water microbial communities from San Francisco Bay, California, United States - C33_3D | ecosystem: Environmental > Aquatic > Marine > Unclassified | place: USA: California... | reverse complement strand
GCAGTTCAATTAGTTAAACGTTTCTTGCTCGTTTACCAATAAGTGCAAAGATATCCCCTATGTCAGAAGAGACCACCGCGATTTTCATACCTCCCAGCGAGCATGAACTACCCGCGGATCGATTTCTCGAGCGCGAGCTCAGCTGGCTAGATTTCAACCAGAGAGTTCTGGAGCTAGCCGAGGATGAAAACATCCCGCTTCTGGAGCGGGTCAACTACCTCTCGATCTTTGCATCCAACCTCGACGAATTCTTTATGGTGAGGGTTGCCTCGCTCAAGCGAAGAATCGCAACCGGCATTGCCGTGTCATCTCCCTCAGGACTTAGCCCGCAAGAGGTGCTGCAGCAGATAGCAGATCGAACCCGCGAGCTCCAAAGCCGTCATGCAGAGCTCTTTGCCAGCAAGGTGTCCAAGGAGCTAGCTGAGCACGACATCCAGGTTGTGCACTGGTCGACATTGACACCCGAGGAGCAAGAGGAGCTGCACTCCTATTTCTCCTCTCAGGTGTTCCCGGTGCTTACCCCGCTTGCGGTCGACCCCGCTCACCCGTTTCCCTACATCTCCGGACTCTCGCTAAACCTTGCCGTGGTTCTAAAGAACCCGAAGACGCTGGCAGAGCACTTTGCAAGGGTCAAGGTGCCGCCACTACTTCCAAGGTTTGTATTGGTGCCCGGCTCAACCTCGAGGTATGTGCCTCTAGAAGATGTCATGGGCGAATTTATTGGAGAACTATTCCCGGGCATGGAGGTGCTCAAGCACCACACCTTCAGGGTCACCAGAAATGAAGACCTCGAGGTTGATGAGGATGAAGGCGAGAACCTTTTGGTTCAGCTTGAGAAGGAGCTATTGCGCAGGCGGTTCGGGCCTCCGGTGAGGCTCGAGGTTGCCGAAGATATCGACCCACAGGTTTTGTCTTTGTTGCAGCGCGAGTTGGACATGAATGAGCAGGATGTCTTCCCGCTGCCAGAGCCGCTAGATCTCAAGAGCCTCACCGCATTTGCCTACCTACCGATACCCGAGCTGCACTTCGAAAAGCACCAGATAACTACAAATCGCTACCTCGAGGCGGACGAGGACGAAGCCGCGGACATTTTTGCCTCGCTTCGTGAACGTGAGGTTTTGGTGCACCACCCATACGAGTCCTTTGCAACCAGTGTCCAGGCGTTTTTGGAGCAGGCCGCCGAAGACCCTCAGGTTCTGGCCATAAAGCAGACCCTCTATCGCACCTCAGGTGACTCACCCATCGTCGACGCTCTCATTGACGCCGCAGCTGCCGGCAAGCAGGTACTGGCGCTGGTTGAAATCAAGGCAAGATTCGATGAGCAGAACAACATCGGTTGGGCACGAAAACTAGAAAGCGCCGGAGTCCACGTCGTCTATGGCCTCGTCGGCCTCAAGACCCACTGCAAGCTCTCACTGGTGATTCGCCAGGAGGGTGACCAGCTCAGGCGCTACTGCCACGTCGGCACCGGTAACTACAACCCGAAGACCGCAAGGTATTACGAGGACCTCGGACTCTTGACTGCAAGACCGCAGGTAGGCGAAGACCTCTCGCAGCTTTTCAACCTGCTCTCCGGCTACGCCAGCGAACCTACCTATAAGTCCCTTCTCACCTCACCCGTTGGTGTCCGGGAGGGCCTGACCATGCGCATCAGGCGCGAGGCCCAGCTCTTCACCGAAGGCAAGCCCGCAAGAATCGCGCTCAAGCTCAACTCCCTGGTCGACGAGCAGATCATTGACGAGCTCTACCTAGCCGCCAAGTCGGGGGTCCCGATCGACATATTGGTGCGGGGCATGTGCGCACTGAGGCCAGGAGTCCCCGGGCTTAGCGAAAGCATCAGGGTTCACTCAGTTCTGGGACGCTATCTCGAACACTCCAGAATTTTCTACTTTGAAAATGACGGCGACCCAGATGTATTTATTGGCTCTGCCGACATGATGCACAGAAACCTAGACAGGCGCGTGGAGACGCTGGTGAAGCTGGTGCAGACTGACCACATTCGGGACCTAAAAGACATCATGGACCTTGGAATGAGCGAGCGAGTGGCAACCTGGGTGCTTGGTCCTGATGGCCAGTGGACCCGCCGATCGGAAGACGAAGAGGGGAACCGCCTGCCCGACATGCAGGATGAGCTGATGCAGCTCACGCTCAACAAGAAGAGGATTCGTTAGTGACGGTTTACGCAGCGGGAGTTGTTTGCTGGCGTGAGGCGGGTAAGGACATCGAGGTCCTGCTTGTTCACCGCGAGCAGTATGACGACTGGGGCTTTCCCAAAGGTAAGCAGGACAAGGATGAGCTTCTGCAAGAGACTGCCGTAAGGGAGGTCGAGGAAGAGGCCGGCATCAAGATTCGGCTCGGTAGAAAGCTCGACGTCATCCACTACAAAGTCGGCAAAGGCGAAGACAAATACGTCAGCTATTGGGCAAGCAAAGTCCCGCACAAGATCTACTCAAAATCACGGTTTAAGCCAAACAAAGAGATTGCTCGGGTGGAGTGGCACAACCTCAAGGACGCTAGCAAGATGCTGAGCTACAGCCACGATAGGGAACTGCTGCAGAAGCTAATTGAATTTCACAACGCTGGCCAACTCGAGACAAGGTCGCTCATTGTCCTCAGGCACGCCAAGGCAACTCCGCGAGTTGACTGGACAAATGGTGAGGCGACTAGGCCTTTGCTTCCGGAGGGAGAGGCTCAGGCAAAGAGACTTGTGAAGCTTCTTAAAAGCTATGGTCCAAAACGGTTGATCACCTCCCCCTGGCGCAGATGCCATGACACGGTCAAGCCATACTCAAAAAGTTGCAAGCGAAAGCTTGTGAAGCGCTCGCAAATTACAGAATTCAAGAGCAAGAAGAATCCGAAGCAGGCTAGGCAGCTCATGGAGGACTTGTTCAAGGACACCAAAAACGCGCTCGTTTGCACTCACAGGCCCGCTCTGCCTGAGGTCCTGGCAACCGTGTCCCAGCACGCCGCAGGAGAGATGGCCGGACCAATTCGCGAGGCAGCGTCACTGTCGCCGTCTGACTTTCTTGTGGTTCGGCTGAGCCTGGAAAATAAGCCACGAGTGTTGGACTATGAACTGGTGAGCCTGAGCCAAGCCAAATAAGTCTCTGATTTGTTTTCCCTTTGTTTACCCAATTAATACTGGGCTTTCAACCAACCTCAACAGACTTGCCCTCGAGGCAGGCCCGCTGTCTTCCAAAAATCGTCTCGAGGAGAATCAACTTGAAGAAAAAGCTACTATCGCTTGCCGCCATCGCGTCGGCATCCGTTCTGGTACTCGCAGGTTGCGCCACAAATGAAGCAGGACCTGCAGCTAACGTGACTGAGTCTGCTGGTGGTTCAAGCACCGGGGGGTCAGTGGTCGCACTAGAGGGAACCCTTGATGGTTCGGGTGCTTCCTCAATGGCAGCTGGTCAGGAGGCATGGGTTGCTGGATTCCAGGCTCTGAACCCAGGCGTGACTGTCAACTACAACCCAACTGGATCTGGCACCGGTCGTGACCAATTCGAAGAGGGCCTAACCTTCTTCACCGGTTCTGACTCAGCGCTCAAGGACGAGGAGATTGCTACCCCTCACCCAAACTGCTCGCCTGCTGACGGTCCAATGTTTGAGTTCCCAATCTGGATTTCCCCTATAGCCATCATCTTCAACCTTGAAGGTATTCAGTCTCTGAACATGACTCCCGATACCGTCGCCCAGATCTTCACCGGTGAAATCACCAACTGGAACGACTCAAGGATTGCCGCTGACAACCCAGGGGCTGACCTACCAGACCTAGCCATCACTGCGGTTCACCGCTCGGATGAGTCGGGAACGACTGCTAACTTCACCGACACAATCGCCAAGGCGGCGCCTGACACATGGCTACTAAATGGTGAGAACGCAGGCAAGTTCGAGAAATGGCCTGCTCAGTGGGGCGGTGAGGGCGGCCAGGGTACCTCTGGTGTTATCGCTGCCATCGCAGCCGGCAATGGAACCATTGGTTACGCTGACGCATCCCGCGCAGGTGACTTCGGAACCGTAGCCTTCGGTGTTGGTGATGAGTTCGTCCCATACTCCGCTCAGGCTGCTGCAAAGATTGTGGACGTATCTCCGTTGAAGGAGGGTCGCCCAGACTCGATGCTTACCTATGACCTAGACCGCGATACCACTGAGTCAGGCGTTTACCCAGTAGTACTAATCTCCTACCTACAGGGCTGCATGGACTACGCGGACGATGCAAAGGCTGAGCTAGTAAAGGCCTACGCTTCCTACATGCTCTCAGCTGAGGGCCAGGAGTGGGCATCTCAGACTGCAGGTAACGCCCCGATCTCTGAGGACCTTCGCCAGAAGGCCCTCGCGATCATCGCCCAGGTTAAGTAAACAGCTGGAAAACTAATTGGATTAGCCCGGGCTCGGCTACCCGAGCTCGGGCTAATCTATTTTTCACCTCAATAAAAACTGGGAGTCAATGTGAGCACGCCAGGAATCAAGGGCAAAGGCAAAATTCGCCTTGGCGACTTGATCTTCTCTAGAGCCGCCACATTCGCAGGCGCTGGGATTCTCATCACATTGGCCGCGGTGGCCTTCTTTCTTTTTTTGCAAGCTCTCCCGGCTCTAAATCCCAACGCCGACTTCGATGGCAAAGCTGAGAACCCACTTAGCTACATAGCGCCATACATTTTTGGAACCCTCTACGGTTCGCTTATTGCTCTGGCAATTGCAACTCCACTAGCTATTGGCATCGCGCTCTACATCTCACACTTTGCTAACCGGAGGTTTTCTCAACTTCTGGGTTACGTCATGGACTTGCTGGCCGCAATCCCCTCCGTTGTTTACGGCCTCTGGGGCATATTGGTGCTGGCTCCCTTCTTGAACCCAACATACGTCTGGCTAAACGAGAATCTGGGTTGGATTCCTCTTTTCGAGGGACAGGTTTCCGCCACTGGTCGCACCATGCTCACAGTCGGAATAGTTCTAGCCATCATGGTCCTTCCGATTATGGCTGCCCTAATCCGCGAGGTTTTTCTCCAGACGCCAAGGTTGCATGAGGAGGCCGCGTTGGCCCTTGGAGCCACTCGCTGGGAAATGATCAAAATGGCTGTGCTCCCGTTTGGTCGTCCCGGCATCATTTCCGCGATGATGCTCGGTCTGGGGCGGGCACTGGGTGAAACGATGGCCGTGGCTCTGGTTTTGTCCCCCGCTTCAATCATTAACTTTGCGCTGTTGACTTCGCAAAACTCGAACACAATTGCGGCGAACATCGCTCTTCAATTCCCAGAGTCTGGCGGCGATTACCGCTCTTTGTTGATTGCAACTGGTCTGATGCTCTTCTTCATAACGATGGTCATCAACCTCATTGCTCGATACATCATTAGCCGTCGCGCTGAGTTTTCGGGAGCCAACTAATGACCGCACCGATTTCAAATCTCCAGGCTGCCGCATCCCTGCCTAGGTGGTACACGCCAGCCGCACTGCTGGTTTCCTTCTCGCTGGCCCTTGCCTCCTTCACACTCTCAGGCTTCACCAACCCAGACGGTGCTCCCAATCTTGTCGCGGTAGGTGTCCTCGGTTTCACGATTTTCATGCTGGTCACCTACCTAGTTTCGAGAAGTGTAGAAGGTAGGAGAAAGGCCACCGACCGCATGGTCACCGGTTGGGTCACGGCAGCGTTCTCGCTTGCGGTGATTCCACTTGTCTCTCTGACCTGGACAGTTGTCGAAAAAGGCCTCAACCGACTAGACGCTGATTTCTTCTCGCAGTCCATGCGAAATGTGGTGGGTGCAGGTGGTGGTGCTTTGCACGCCATTGTTGGAACCCTGGAACTTACTGGAATCGCAACCGTGATTTCAGTCCCGTTGGGCATTTTGACAGCCATCTACCTTGTTGAGTACGGCCGTGGGCGTCTTGCAAAAGCTGTCACCTTCTTCGTCGACGTGATGACAGGTATTCCGTCGATTGTGGCAGGCCTCTTTGCCTTCTCCCTCTTCCTAATTATCCTTGGCCCTGCAAGTGCGATCAATGGTTTTGCCGGCGCTATCTCTCTCGCGGTACTAATGACACCGGTTGTAGTCAGGGCCACAGAAGAGATGCTCAAGATTGTTCCAAACGAGCTACGCGAAGCCTCGTATGCACTGGGAGTGCCAAAGTGGCTAACCATCGTGAAGGTAGTCATTCCAACCGCTCTCGCAGGCATTGCAACCGGTGTAATCATCGCGATTGCGAGAATCATTGGAGAAACCGCGCCGCTGTTGTTGGCGGCCGGCTTCACAACCTCCATGAACTACAACCCGTTTGCCGAAAAGATGATGACCCTTCCGGTCTTTGTCTACACCTCCTATGCAATCCAGGGCACCGACTTCCAGGCATATGTGGATAGGGCCTGGGCTGGTGCCCTAACACTCATGATCATCGTCATGGTGCTCAACCTGGTTGCCCGAATTATTTCCAAGCTGTTCTCACCGAAGGGATAACCGATGTCTAAGCGAATCGAACTGAACTCACTGAACGTGTACTACGGCAGCTTTCTTGCTGTTGAGGACATCAACATGGTCATTGAGCCACGCGCCATCACAGCTTTCATCGGCCCATCGGGATGTGGGAAGTCGACCCTGATTAGAACCCTTAACCGCATGCACGAGGTCATACCCGGTGCCTACGTCACCGGCTCTATGAAGATGGATGGAGAGGACATCTACGCTCCTGATGTCGACCCAGTGAAGGTTCGTCGCCAGGTTGGCATGGTTTTCCAGCGTCCAAACCCATTCCCCACGATGTCTATCAAGGACAATGTGCTCTCCGGCTACAAGCTCAACAACGCCAGGATGTCGAAGTCAGAGGGTGATGACCTAGCCGAGAAGGCTCTGGTCGGAGCGAACCTTTGGAATGAGGTAAAGGACCGGCTGAACCTTCCTGGTTCCTCGCTATCGGGAGGCCAACAGCAGCGCCTGTGCATCGCAAGAGCAATCGCGGTTGAGCCTGATGTGATCTTGATGGACGAGCCGACCTCTGCGCTAGATCCGATTTCAACGGCAGCCATTGAGGACCTAGCTGTCGAGCTCAAGGAAAAATTCACCGTTGTGATTGTTACCCACAACATGCAGCAGGCCTCTCGAATCTCGGACCAAACCGCTTTCTTCAACATTGCCGGTACTGGCATGCCGGGCAAGCTCATCGAATACGACAAGACCGAGAAGATTTTCTCTAACCCATCAGAGAAGCAAACCGAGGATTACGTCTCCGGCCGCTTCGGCTAGAAACAAATTTGCCTAATTTTGGGTTGGCCCTCTCATGATTGAGACAGTGACCTCAGACCTAAAGGTTCTTCGGTCCAAAGATAAGAAGCCTGCGAGGGTTTTGGTTACCGGAGCCACCGGGTATGTCGGCGGCAGACTGGTTCGAGAGCTGGTCGCCCACAAATACAGAGTCCGGGTGCTAGTTCGCGATGCCCACAAGCTCCAGGACTACCCTTGGCGCGATCAGGTGGAGATCGTTGAGGGAGACGCCCTTGACCCAGAGGCTCTAAACATTGCCCTTCAGGACATTGATCTTGCCTACTACATGCTCCACGCGCTAATGGTTTCAAAGAATTTCGAGCAGATGGAAGAGGATCTTGCTCGCAACTTCGGCAAGCTAGCTATGCAAAACGGCGTCAAGAGAATCGTCTACCTAGGCGGCATCACCTCCTCTGATGACTCGCTCTCCCCCCATATGTCGGCCAGAGCAAAGACCGGTGAGATTCTCCGCTCGAGTGGAGTGCCAACAATCGAACTTCGAGCTGGTGTGGTGATTGGCTCCGGCTCCGCTTCTTTTGAAATGCTGCGCCACCTAACTGAGCGACTACCAATCATGGTTACTCCGAAGTGGCTCAAAAACAGAATTCAGCCAATTGCGGTTCGTGACGTGCTGAGATACCTAATCGGCTCGGCCACCATCGACAAGAAGATAAACGATGTCTTTGACATTGGCGGGCCAGATGTCTTCACCTACATGGAGATGATGCAGATCTATGCAGAGGTCGCAGGTCTTAGAAGAAGAATCATTCTTCCGCTACCTGTCCTCACACCTCGCCTTGCCTCAGGCTGGATCGGTTTGGTGACGCCGGTTCCCGTGACCCTTGCCAAGAGATTGGTTGCATCGCTCAAGCATGAGGTGGTTGCAAAGGACGATCGCATCAGAGAGCTAGTCCCTGACCACAAAGATGGCCTCACCGACTTCCGCAAAGCTGTGTCACTAGCCCTAACTCGAATCAAGCAGCTCGACGTTGAGACTCGCTGGTCTAACGCGCTAACTCCCGGCACTCACTCACAACCACTTCCCACCGACCCGGATTGGGCTGGAGGGTCTTTGTATGTGGACCTCAGGCAGTATGAGTCAGACGACAGCCAAGCTGAGATCTGGAAGCGCGTTGAGTCCATTGGTGGGCAGAACGGTTACTCGACAGCAACCTGGGCCTGGGAGCTTAGGGGCCTCATGGATCGAGTTGTTGGCGGTGTTGGGCTCAGGCGCGGAAGACGCGACCCAAACAAGCTTCGCGAGGGCGAGGCCCTCGACTTTTGGAGAGTGGAGGAGATTCAGAGGCCAAAGCTTCTTAGACTTCGCGCTGAGATGAAGATGCCTGGGCTTGCTTGGCTGGAGTTCAAAGTCGGCGAGACCCCCGAGGGGAAGTCCCTGGTGACCCAGAGAGCGCTGTATCACCCGAGGGGACTATTTGGGCACGTCTATTGGTGGATGGTCTTCCCCATGCACGGGATCGTCTTCCCCTCCATGGCCAAGAAGATGGCCGGGCCTAGTGCCAAAAAATACGTCGAACACTAGTCTTTCTCAGTGACCACAACCCGCCTAGCCGTGATCGCGCTGCTGGGCGTTGGTTTTACCTGGGGTGCTGCCTTTGTTTTGATGAAGGATGCGATTGAGCAGCAGCCCTACATGGACTTTCTAGCAACCAGATTCACCATTGCCGCTATCGCCATGGTGCTACTCAGGCCAAAGGTGGCGCTGGCTTTCAAGACGGGAGACATCAGATTTGGTGGCCTTATCGGAGTGGTCTTGGCCTTTGGCTACATCACTCAGACCATAGGACTCGAGCTCACCACCGCCGCCACCAGCGGCTTCTTGACTGGCCTTTACGTCATCCTCACACCGCTGATTGCCTGGCTCTTTGTTAGGCAAAAGGTTAGTAAGCGGGTCGTGGTCGGGTTAACCATGGCGATGTTTGGGCTCGGCATTTTTTCAGGGGCTGCGGCCGACATTGAGTTCCAGGTGGGACAGATCTGGTTGGTGGTGTGCGCAGTCCTGTATGCCGTTCACATCCTCCTTTTGGGCCACTACGGAAAAGGTAGATCCTCCTATCGCTTTGCGATGTTACAAATTGCCTTTGCGGCCATTGTCACCTGGGGCTTTGCTCTTTTAGATGGCTACCAACCTCCCCCTAATGCGGAGGTTTTGTTCGCGATTTTGTTCACTGCCCTGCTCTCCACCGTGCTCGCTTTTTGGGTGCAGACCTGGGCCCAGACTCTAATCGAGCCCTCGCGCGTGGCCTTGCTGATAACCAGCGAGGTCGTCTTCACGGCCATCATTGCGGTGTTTGTCGGCCAAGAGCCGTTGACCTTGGCGATTATCTTTGGCGGAGGATTGCTGTTTGCGGCGATGTTGGTTGTTGAATGGCCCTCGAAGAGACCAGAGACTCCGCTAGAGCCCCAGCTCCACGAGTAGCTTCTGGAGCTTCTTGTTTGACGCGATTTCTTTTTCGCCTCTAGCCATCATGACCGGCAGTCTCCTGCGAAGTAGGTCCTCGCGGGTGACGACGTCTTCACTTTCGGCGATGTAGGAGATCTCTTGGGTGGTAATGCCAAGTCCGTCGAAGATATCTTCCAGCTTCTGCTCGCCGATGATGTCGAAGGCCTTATTGCCGTGGCGGCGCCAGAGGCCAGTTGCAATTAGATCTTCGTTGCCGGTTGTCTGTGATGCGATCTTGGCAAAGAACTCGGTCTTGCGCTCCTGAGAACCCTCTCCAAACCAGGTGCCGGGATCCTCGAGCTGCATGCCAAAGCCCTTGAGCTCGTCAATTACCTCTTCGCCGACGTTTAGGCAGTCGGTTAGCTTGCCACCCAAAATGGTTACAACCTGCTTGTCTCGGTTGGCCTCGATGGCGTGCTTACGGCTAAGTGCATGCCAATCCTGGTTCCTGCCGCTGTCT
>Ga0222714_10007270_pt1 | contig 10178 bp, 6 predicted proteins | sample C33_3DmetaG_FD_165048 | JGI IMG/M metagenome (GOLD analysis project Ga0222714, IMG submission 165048) | Estuarine water microbial communities from San Francisco Bay, California, United States - C33_3D | ecosystem: Environmental > Aquatic > Marine > Unclassified | place: USA: California... | reverse complement strand
AACTGTTTTGCTGGGCTTCCCATGCGTAAGCCAAGACCCGAAAATCAGCCAATTTGCCTCGTCCGGCCACATTTCCGAAAGGCTCAAAATCAGCCCCATCAGGAATGACGACATCTACGTCTGAAAAGGGGACTTCCAGTGAAAAAGAACGCATGCGCTGCTCACCAGGGGCCAAGATTTCATGCACATTGCTGATGCTGGGCTCATCGCCACCAAAGAGACTGGCCAAAGCAGCACGCTCATGGGTATAGCCCACCATGGGGTTGTTTTTGCCAAAGAATAGAGAGTTGCTATCGGTGGTCCAGGCGCTTTTGACCGACTGATTGAACCCAAAGCCCAAACCGCGAACGCTGGTTTCCAACAAACTACCGCCAATGTGTACTTCATCAGCCCAACAGTAGTTGCGGGCCGTCACTTTCACATCGCCGGTCATGATCTGGGTCAAGGTATCGTACTGCAAATTCAACACTTCCACATCAAAGGTCTTTTGCTTGGACTGCCAAGCAACTTGCATGGCACCTTCTACCCATTGGTTGGGAGCCATGACAAATCCAGGACCAAAGGTGGGCATGCGATTGATGAAAGCAGACGGGTATTCTACTGGATAAAACTCCGAAATAGGCAGGCCCGAATAGCGCTGAAGTACCGGTGACAAACTGGGTTGAATGCCATCGTAACTGTGGTGCTGAATCCAAGTAATTTGACCAGGAAAGGCACGCTCCAAACTATCCATCCAGTAATCTTGAGCCATGGGGCATTCGCTGCACCAAGAAGCGGTAAACGATTCCAACAGAAGCTGACCGGTGTCAACAACGCCCGTGCGAGAATCTCTGAACACCAAATGCTGACGAACCGTATCATTGAGCGCATTATTGTCTCCATCTACGCTCAGGATGTGCATGATTTCATACTCTTGCCCTAAGGTCAATTTGGCAGGGTCAAACTGCGGGTAAAGGCTGTACTCATATCCCTCGCCCAAGAAATCATTGGTTGCTAAGGGTATGCTCAACAAGGCACTGTCCACCCAAACCCCGTTGGCATAGGTATTGACCATCAATTCACCACCACCCTGGTAACCCAAGGCTTGCACGCGAACGGGAATTCCAAAGGGGGATGAAGATGTACCCGAACTCAAGGGGTATTTGCTCAGGTTTTGGTTGTACAAGCCGATTTGCCAATCGTTGGAATAGGCCCCGCTCCACTCAAAGGTTTGATAACGGTTGTCATGGGTAAAACGGGTGCCATCGTAAATCCAGGCATTGTTTCCCCATAGCTGAGCCGATTCCGTATTGTTCCATTGAAGGCCCGTACTCAAATAACGAACCGTATTGCTCATGTCAGCCATTTGCTCCACCACGTGCACCCGGTAGCTGCTTTCTTCCAATACGATGGAATAGTAAGCATAGCGATTTTGACTGCAAGAAGCCGAGTGAAAACGAATCCACAACTGGCGATGAGGAAAGGTTCCAAACACCTTGGTATAGACCGCATCGTTGTCACCATCCAAATTCACCCCGCCCACATAAATCACCTTGCTGGGCAATCCAGAAATGGGCATGGTCAAAAATGTATCGACCGAAGGCTTAGGCTCACTTGTGGGCTGGCTGAAACTCACATAACCCGTACTGGCCACCCAAAACTCGCTGACGGTCGAACCGGCAAACGCGAAAGGAAACGGAATGGACTGCTGAGCGGAATAGGTTTGTTTACCCAAAGAATCGGCCAAGATTTTGGTCCAACCCGCTGATTCGGTTTCGTTGTCCAACTCTTGGTTGACAATCTGATTGACGGCATTGGGCGGGTTGGAACCACTACCCATATGAACGAGCCCATACGACTGGGCTTTCAATGGCAAGGCGGCCAGCAGGCTGGCTACCACGATCATTCCTTTTCTCACAGGGACTTGACCTCCGAAACTAATTTTTGCAAGCTGTCTTTGGCATCTCCAAAGAGCATTCCGCACTTGGTATTGTAGAACAAATCGTTATCAATTCCGGCGTAACCTGCCTTCATGCTGCGCTTCAACACCACAACCTGTTTGGCATTTTCTACATCCAAAATGGGCATGCCGTAAATGGGACTTGTGGGATCTGTTTTCGCCGCCGGATTGACCACGTCATTGGCCCCAACCACCAACACCACATCGGTGGTAGCGAATTCGGGATTGATGTCTTCCATCTCGACCAATTTGTCATATTCCACGCTGCTCTCCGCCAATAATACGTTCATGTGACCCGGCATTCGACCGGCTACAGGGTGAATGGCATACTTCACTTGGACGCCTTCGCTTTCCAACAAAAGTTCCATTTCGTGGCACACGTGCTGAGCTTGAGCAACCGCCAATCCATAACCTGGAACGATCACCACTTTCGAAGCGTACTTCATCATGATGGCCACATCTGTAGCTTGCAGTTCGCGAATGCTTCCGCCGGCAGAATTGCCCGCAGAAGCGGCGGCTGAAGCACCGCCTACCTTGCCCAACAATACATTGGTCAAAGAGCGGTTCATCGCGTTGCACATGACAACCGTCAGGATGGTACCGGCCGAACCTACCAGGACACCGCCCATCAACATAACATTGTTGTCGTACAAGAACCCGCCGCAAGCAGCGGCTACACCCGTAAAGGAATTCAGCAAACTGATCACTACGGGCATATCAGCGCCCCCGATGGGAAGCACAAACAGAATTCCGTATACTGCAGCAATCACTAGCACGATGTAGAACCAAAAAGTTCCATCCAAATAACCCAAGGTATGACCGGCCGCTAAGCCCACTACCGAGGCAAGCAGACCCAAGTTGATGAATTGTTGACCGGGCAAAGCCAAGTCTTTGATCTTGCCTTCCAATTTGCCATAGGCAATCATGGATCCTGCAAAAGAAACCGTTCCGATGATCAAACCTGCATAGATGATGCCCAACTGCGTTTGCATTTCGGCAGCCGCACCGGTCAAAGCCATGACCGCAGCCACAAGGGCCTGCCCACCTTCTGAATCAACCGAAGCGAAGACGGCCGTCATCTCATGAAATTCCATCAAACCAATCAGGGCCGCACAAGCGCCACCCATACCATTGAACAGAGATACCATTTGGGGCATGGCCGTCATTTGCACTTTCTTGGCCATCATGGTTCCTACGATGGTACCCAAGGCAATGGCACCCAGAATCAAGGGCACGTTGTGCAAGTCTTCGCCTTCTTTGCCGAAAACCAAGGCGGCCACCACAGCGAAAATCATCCCAATGGCGGCGATTTGGTTACCTCTGCGAGCAGTATCGGGCTTACCCATCATCTTCAATCCCACCACAAAACCGATGGAACCGAGGAGATAGAACAACTCCTGAATGGGGAGAGCTTTGGTCTCATCGGGGTTGAGCATGTACCCACCGCCAACACCAATCAAAAGGCCCAGGGCCACATTCTCTAAAGTGAAGTACTTTTTCATGCCTTGCCTCCCTTGTCTTTCTTCTTGAACATTTCGAGCATGCGGTCCGTTACTACAAACCCGCCGACGACGTTCAGGGTACCCAAAACCACACCGACAAATCCCAGCACCAAACTGAAATAATCGTCAGAGTGAGCCTTTCCCAGCACCAAAATGGCACCGATCAAAACCACACCGTGAATGGCATTGGCACCGCTCATCAATGGCGTATGCAACACCGAAGGAACGTGTGAAATCAACTCGATTCCCACGATGATCATCAGAAATATCAAATAGATAAATTCGATATTCTCGTATATAAAATCCAAAATCATACGGGTCTAATTATTTGCGGGCTGTGCCGTTTTGTACGATCAAACATCCGTCGACAATTTCGTCGTCGGTATTGAATTCAATTTCTCCTTTGGGGCCGATCAATTTGAGCAGTTCCCAAATGTTGCGGGCGAACAATTCAGAAGCATTGGTCGACAAGGTTGAGGGAAGATTGACCGCCCCTACAATGCGGGCATTGCCCAAATCAACCACTTGGTTCGCTTGGGTCTTGGAGGTATTGCCACCCTGTTCAGCCGCCATATCCAGCACCACCGAACCCTGTTTCATCAAGCCTAGCTGCTCATCGTCAATCAACAAGGGCGCCTTTTTACCGGGCACCAAAGCCGTGGTGATCACCAAGTCGGCTTGAGCCAATGACTTGTTCACGGCCTCGCGCTGGGCTTTGCGGTATTCTTCACTAGCCTCTTTGGCGTAACCGCCTTCAGAGCCTACTTCTACCCCTTTTACTTCGATGAACTTGCCGCCCAAACTTTCTACCTGCTCTTTGGTCTCGGGGCGAACGTCAGTAGCCTCAACTACGGCACCCAAGCGCTTGGCGGTAGCAATGGCTTGCAAACCGGCAACCCCTACACCAAACACCAAGACCTTGGCCGGCGTTACGGTTCCCGCCGCCGTCATCAGCAAAGGAAAAATACGATCCAAATGTCCAGCACCTTCAATCACGGCGCGGTAACCCGCCAAGTTGGCTTGGGAACTCAACACGTCCATGCTCTGGGCTCGAGAAATGCGGGGAATGGCGTCCAAAGAAACTGCGCTTACCCCTTGGGCCGCCAAGGCTGAAACCGTTTCCGAATTGGACAAGTGGTACAGCTGAGAGATCCAAGTACTGCCTTTTTGCATGTGGCCGCATTGCTCCAAGCTGGGTGGATTTATCTGAACCAAGCAGTCAGCCTTGTAGGCTTCTGAGCCACTTACTATACTGGCCCCTGCTTGCTGATAGGCCTCATCCGAAAAGTGGGCTCCCTCGCCCGCATTGGATTCTACTTGCACCGAAAAGCCCATTTTAATGAGCTGGGCCGCCACGTTCGGAGTCAAGGCTACGCGCTTTTCTCCGGAACGAGATTCTTTTAAAACGGAAATTTTCACTGGTTTCGATTCTTCCTTGATAGAGAATCCGAATTTAGTGATTTTTCAGCCCCTAAACTACTGCAACTGCAGGCTAATTTGCTGTTGCCGATCGCCACATTTGAGCAGGTACAAACCCGGCTGAAATTTCGCCAAATCAACCCGACGCGTACCGGCTGGCCACTCGGCAAGTCGCTGCCCCGACAACGTCCACAACTCTACAGGGTGCTCCGGGCTCAAGGCTTCTAGCATTAGCTCTCCAGCACTGGGATTGGGATAAGCCCAAGCTGCAGAGCGCTGCAAAGATGGAACATGGGCTGCCTGAGCATTGTAATAACGAACCTGGGTAGCGGTAAAACCGCTAGACCCCGTGGGTGTGCCAGAGATCTCTAAAACGGGCAGTCGTTGATCGGCGCTCAACCACTTGAAGCTGACCTGATTTCTCGGCAAAGGAATTTGACCAAATTGGGTGGTTAGGGTATCTGTCTCGAAAATGACAGATTTCACCAAGAGTGCATCGTTGGCCGTGTAACCCGGCAACTTCAACGAACCATAGCCCACCACATAATTCATACGCACCCCTTGCTGCACCAAGCGAAAAGCGTTGCCGGGAACTTCAAATACAAACCGAAAGGTTGAGGTGTCTTGGTCGCCATATTCCAACGGAAACTGGTAAATTTCATCCTCATCTTCGTAGTTGGCCGCCAAAGGAAATCCGGAAAAACTGTACCCAATTCCTTCGGCCCGAAAAGCCGAATTGGAAACCGAATAAAAGCTGTAAACGTTTTGGAATTGAATGGGGCCTGCACCCAGAGAATCGGCAGTCTTCAACCCTATTTGACCGAAAAAGTAAAAGGCATAAGGCGTTTGCAAAGAAGATTTGTACTCCACCAAGGTTTGGTTCTGACCGCTCAGGGCAGAGAAATCCCAGGTTTGGGAAGCCCCCACTTGTTTTTCCCAGCCCTTTGCAAGGGCCGTTGGCGAAGCGATAGAATAACGCATGCTGTCACCGGCTTTGGGCATATTGGTTCTGCCAATGCTGATTTGCGCCTGCGATGAAAAGCTCAAAACCGCGGCGACTGCCCAAGTGCCAAAACGTTTGAATTCCTGCATAAGTCAAAGGTATACATTCGATTTTGATAAGTTCATGAACAGGGTTTTCTATGCGAGAAAAAAACGCGATTTTTGCACTCTAATGAAAACCCAATGGCGTGCAAAACCTACTCCCGATTCGGAAACAGTTGCAAGCCTGTCCAAGGAGTTGAATATATCTCCTGAACTGGGTTCCATTTTGGTTCAACGCGGAATCGACACCTACGACAAAGCCCAAGCCTTTTTCCGCCCCAAACTGAGTCACCTGCACGATCCTTTCCTGATGAAGGACATGGACAAGGCGGTAAAACGCATTCGCCAGGCCGTACAGGACAAGGAAAACATCTTGGTCTATGGCGATTACGACGTAGATGGCACAACCGCAGTAAGTGTGGTGTATTCGTATTTCAAGAATTTCAATCAGAACATTGAATATTACATCCCTGACCGCTACAAAGAGGGATACGGGATTAGCCTAGCAGGCATTGAATACGCCCATCAAAACAACTTCAAACTGATCATCGCCCTAGATTGCGGTATTCGCTCCAACGAGTTGGTGGCCAAGGCTGCTGAATTGGGAGTAGAATTCATCATTTGCGACCACCACCTTCCAGGTGAGACCGTACCACTGGCAACCGCCATCTTGAATCCCAAGCAGCACGACTGCACCTATCCCTACAAAGAGTTGTCTGGGGCGGGTATCGGCTTCAAGTTGATTCAGGCGTATACCGAAAAGGAAGGTCTGCCTTACGAGACCATCATGGACTACTTGGACTTGGTGGCCGTTTCAATCGCCAGTGACATGGTCGACGTTCGCGGTGAAAACCGTGTATTGGCTTATTATGGCCTGAAAAAACTAAACGAGAACCCAAGCATTGGCATACAAGCCTTGCTCCAAGACGCCCAACCGGGAAAGACGTTTTCCATGATGGACATCGTCTTTGGCATAGGCCCAAAAATCAATGCCGCTGGGCGTATTGCCGATGCCAAGTCTGCCGTCAAGGTGCTGATTGAGCGTGATTACAACACCGCCAAAAAGTTAGCTGTGGTGCTGAACGAACGCAATCACGAACGCAAAGGCTTGGACACCGATATCACCAAAGAAGCGGTTGAGCAAGTGGAAAACAATGCCGAGTTTCATCAACAACAAAGCATCGTGCTGCGCGGAGATGATTGGCACAAAGGTGTGATTGGAATCGTGGCTAGCCGCATGGTGGAACAATTTTACAAGCCCACTATTGTATTCTCTGAAAACGAAGGCATGCTGACCGGATCAGCGCGAAGCGTACGCGGTTTCGACATTCACGAAGCCATTGGTAAGTGCAGCCAATACGTCGCTCAGTTCGGTGGTCATAAATACGCCGCTGGCTTGAGCGTTCCCATCGAAAATTACGATGGCTTCAAAACCGCCTTCGAAAAAATCGTCAATGAAACCATTGAAGCCGAAAGTTTGGTACCGGTGGTGGAATACGACTTGGAGCTTGACCCCTCTCAGGTGAGCTTGAAAATGGTCAATATTTTGAATCAAATGGCGCCCTTTGGCCCCGGCAATCACATGCCTGTGTTTCGCTTGAACCATCTCAAGAGTCAAGGAACTGCGCGCATTTTGAAAGAAAAGCACCTCAAACTGAGTATGGGCCAAGCCCCCTACTTCTTTGATTCCATTGGATTTGGAATGGCTGAGCTGTCTTCTTACGTAAAACTGGGCAACTCCTTTGACGCCTGCGTTTCATTGGAAGAAAACCATTTCAATGGTAGAACCAATCTTCAGCTCAAGCTTCGGGACATCAAATCGACCGAAGCCTAATCCTTCACCCAAACTCGAACATCGTACAACGAATCAGAAGGGCTCAGAAATTGGGCCACTTCTCGATATTGAGTCAAGGCCTGCAAATCTGAAAGGGGCATAGGCGCATCGCGTCGGGCATGAAAATTATCCCAGAGCAAAACCGCTCCTGTGGGCATCCAATCCTGCCCCGGGCGTTTGTCAATGCTCCACATATAAAAAGTTTTAGCCTTGTCGGGGCTCGCCCAGGGGTCCAAATCTAGACGAACATTGAGCTCTGGCAGTTGATGCACCAATACCGCTCCTGTCTGTTCCAAGAGCCGTTCTTCTTCTATGAAGGTCAAGGCCTGATCGATTTGAACAGACCCTTCATAGCCCCCAATTGGGATTCCCTTTTGCCACGGATAAGGAAATCCGGACCCCGGATAAGCCGCTGCTGCCATGGCCAATAAAACTCCAATCTTGGCACTTCTGTTGAGAATAGCGATGTCCAAGATCATCAATCGATGCAAGCTGTAATGGGCCAAGAAAGCCGCCAATGGGGCAATGACCACAAAGGGCCTCAACAAGCCGTGAGAACCATAACTGCCGCTGTACCATACCCAACTGTGGGCCAAAAAGAAAACGCCGAACATGGGCCACCAAAGCCACAGAGCCATTTGGGAGAGCTCACGCGGGGTTTTATTCTTGATGCGGGAGAACACATAAATCAACACCAACACCAAGGAAACCAGCATGAGCCCAAACACCAGTGGGCCCCATATCTCCCTTTGGGCCTCGGCATAATGCCAAAAGTTACCGTGACCCGGATCAAATCGTTTTTCTACTTCTTGCTTGACATAAGGATTCTGGCGTACAATCCAGGCCCAATCGCCCGAAACCATCGCACCTAAAACCGCAAACAACACGGACCCGATCATCAAATGCGGCCACAATTTATTGCGTGATCGAACCCAAAGAAACAGGGCCAAAGCCCCCAACAAGAGAAAACCTTCGGTTCGCACATAAGGCAAAAACGAGCCTGCAATGGCGGCTGACATCAAACGCTTGGACGCTAACAAGTACACAATGGCCACCAAGATCAAGGCATTGGTTGGCTCAGTCAAAGCAGAATGAACATTGGCCAAAACCAAGGGCTGCAAACCAAACAGTGGAATGAACATCCACGGGTTGCGCAGGCCCAAACGGCGGCAAGTCAAATAGCCCAACCAGGCAGTGGCAAGCGTAGCCAATAGATTCAAGACATACAATCCCTTGATACCGAATGGCGCAAAGGGCAAAGCCAACAAGGTGAAAACAGGTTTCCCCCATTGATCCAAAAGAAGTGTCGGATGAAAGGGCGCCCAACGAGCATACAAAAAGTGATTCCAAGAATCTTGGCCTCCTGCAGGGCCTTCAGCCTGAAACCAAAGCAAGGCATAAACCAGCAGCAGCAAGCCCAAGGAGGCCCAAGCGGCCCAGGCATTGCGGCGAATGATGGCAGTAGCTTGCATAGGCGCAAAATAAAAAGGGGAAGCCACATTCGCCTCCCCTTTTCCATTAAGATTTCGTTTGATTAGAAAGTGCTGTGCACCAACATCATGTCTTGAATGCGCTTCTCAGCATGGCGAATGGCCGCTTGCTGGTTGTTGATGTTCATGGCATCACTCATGTTAATGATGTCCAAGATGGTGGTGTAAATGTGCTCGGTTTGGGCCAAGGCACGCTCACGTACATAACCGGTATACTCGCTATACACGTTGATCAATCCACCGGCGTTGATGACGAAGTCAGGAGCATATACAATGCCCTTGGCTTTCAAAGCATCACCGTGAATGGTTTCGTCTTCCAACTGATTGTTCGCCGCACCGGCTACGATTTGGCATTTCAAACGCCCAACCGTGTCATCGTTCAAAATTCCACCCAAAGCGCAAGGAGCAAAAATATCAACCGACAAGTCGATCATGTCTTCGCTGCTCACCACAATGGCACCAAATTCCTGGGTTGCTTTTTGCAAAACGCTATCGTTGATGTCGCTGACGTACAACTTGGCGCCTTCCTTGTACAAGTATTCGCACAAGTGCCAGCCGACTTTACCAATACCCATGATGGCTACGCTTTTGCCCGAAAGGCTGTCGTTGCCCCAAGCCTTTTTGGCGCTGGCTTTCATGCCCATATAAGTACCGTAAGCAGTAACGGGTGAGGGATCTCCTCCGCCGCCCATGCTTTCAGGTAAACCCACCACGTGATCAGTTTCCATGTTGACATATTCCATGTCTTTGGTGGTGGTTCCCACGTCTTCAGCCGTGATGTACTTTCCGTTCAAGTTCTCGACAAAGCGTCCAAACTTGCGCATCAACGCTTCGCTTTTCATGGTCTTGGGATCACCGATGATGACAGCTTTCGCGCCACCCAGGTTCAAACCAGCCACAGAAGCTTTGTAGGTCATTCCACGAGACAAACGCAGGGCATCGCGCACCGC
>Ga0222714_10007268_pt1 | contig 10179 bp, 10 predicted proteins | sample C33_3DmetaG_FD_165048 | JGI IMG/M metagenome (GOLD analysis project Ga0222714, IMG submission 165048) | Estuarine water microbial communities from San Francisco Bay, California, United States - C33_3D | ecosystem: Environmental > Aquatic > Marine > Unclassified | place: USA: California... | reverse complement strand
GATAGGCCTCGGTGCAGCTGAAAACAAACTTGCCGTTGGTGATATCCACCTGCCCGCCTCCGAAGCCGACCGCATAGATGCCGTACCCAAGGTCGGCCACCATCGCCGCCGGATCGGCTTTGCCGGAAAGCATGTAGGTATTCGTCATCCGCGGCATCGGGGCATGGGCATAGCTTTCGCGGCGGCCGTTGCCAGTGGCCGCAACACCCATCAGCCGCGCATTCTGCCGATCCTGCATATAGCCCACGAGGATACCGTCCTCGATCAGCACGTTCTTCTGGCTCGGCGTGCCTTCGTCGTCGACCGTGATCGACCCGCGACGGTCGGGGATTGTCCCGTCATCCAAGACAGTCACGCTCGGCGCGGCGACCCTCTGGCCCAAAAGCCCGGCGAAGGCGCTGGTGCCCTTGCGGTTGAAATCACCCTCAAGCCCGTGGCCGACCGCCTCATGCAAAAGGATCCCCGGCCAGCCATTGCCCAGCACCACATCCATAACCCCGGCTGGCGCAGGCTCCGCCTCGAGGTTGACCCGTGCGATCCGCAGCGCCTCGCGCACATGGCCCTGCCAGACATCGGTGGCGATCACGCCGCTCAGGTCCACCCGTCCGCCGCCGCCCGCGCCGCCGCTTTCGCGCCGCCCGTCTTTTTCGACGATCACCGAGACATTCAGCCGCGCCATCGGCCGGATATCGGTGACAAGCGTGCCTTCGGGGCGCAAGATCACAACTTCCTGAAGCGAGGCCGCGACCGAGGCCGAAACCTGCACGACGCTCGAATCAAGCCCGCGGGCATAGGTGTCGATCTCGGCCAGCAGATCGACCTTGGCGGGAAAGCTGACCCCCAGCATCGGATCGGCATCGGTATAAAGCTTGCGGTTTGTCGCGCGCGGGGCCTCGGCCAGAGTGCCTCCGCCGCTGCCCACGGCCAGCCGCGTGGTGGCCACAGCGCGCTTGAGCGCCTTTTCATCCAGCGTGGTCGAATGGGCATAGCCGGCGGTCTCGCCACGCACTGCCCGCAGGCCAAAGCCTTCCGAGGCATCAAAGCTGGCGGTTTTCACGCGACCGTCGTCAAATGAGATCACTTCCGAGCGCCGCCGCTCAAGAAAGAGCTCGCCATCGTCCGCGCCCTCAGTGGCCTGGCGCAAGAGCCTGAGCGCGCTCTCCTGATCCAGGGCGGTTTCAAAGGGGCGGAAAGCGTCTGACGACATGAGAGATTCCTCAAATTTACGGGCACTCGATGCAAAAAGCGTCCGTTTGCCGCAATTGCAGTTCTTGAGTTGTGCGTCAGGATATGTGAGATGCATTCGCGGATACAACGGGATTCCGCCCCGTGTTTCGGTGCGGATTCCTAATTGGGCGTGATAGCACGCCGTCAAGAACAGGGTATGACATGCGACTGACCAACCTCGTCACCAAGCTTTCGGCCGCAGCCGGGCTGATCTTTGCCGCCGCTGCCGCCAGCGCGCAGGCCGTCAACCAACAGCTCGAGATCATCGGCGCGCCGAAGGATCAGGGTGTGGGCTTCCAGCCTGCCGCCTCCGAGCTTGCCCGCGATCTGCAATGGCTCGACGGCATGATCCTGATCATTATCACCGGCATCGTGATCTTTGTGGTCGGCCTTCTGGCGTTCATCATCGTTCGCTACAGCCGCCGCGCCAACCCGAACCCGGCCAGCTTCTCGCACAACTCGCCGCTCGAGGTGGCCTGGACGATCATCCCGATCCTGATCCTTGTTTTCATCGGTGCCTTCTCGCTGCCGATCCTGTTCAAGCAGCAGGAAATCCCCGAGGGTGACATTCATATCAAGGTGACGGGTAACCAGTGGTATTGGAACTATGAATATTCCGACGAAGGCATTGCCTACGACAGCTTCATGATCGGCTACGGCGAGGGCAACCTCAACGCCTCGATCAGCGCCCAGCTCGCCGAAGCTGGCTATACCGACAACGAATTCCTTCTGGCGACCGACACCGCCGTCGTGATCCCTGTCGGCGCTGTGGTTGTCATGCACGTGACAGGTGCGGACGTTATCCACTCGTGGACCATTCCGGCCTTCGGCGTGAAGCAAGATGCCGTTCCGGGCCGGATCGGCCAGCTTTGGTTCGCCGCCGAGCAGGAAGGCATCTATTTCGGCCAGTGCTCCGAGCTTTGCGGCAAGGACCACGCCTATATGCCGATCACCGTCAAGGTTGTCAGCGAAGCGGCCTATGCCGAATGGCTGGCCGCCGCCAAGGAAGAGCACGGCGTCTGATCGCCGCCTGATCCCTGACAGGGCGGGCGCTGCCTGCCCTGCGTGTTTGGGCCCGCTTGGCGGGTCCAGTCACTTCTGACGGGGCCTGCCCGTCGCCTATTGGAAGCATGATGACCGACGTGAGCCTAGAGCAGACATCACATGAAGCCGGGATGGGCGATTACTTTGCCCTTTTCAAGCCGCGCGTGATGTCGCTGGTGGTCTTTACCGCCCTGGTCGGCCTCGTCGTGGCGCCGGTCCCGGTGCATCCCTTCATCGCCTTCGTCGCCATCCTTTGCATAGCCGTGGGCGCGGGTGCGTCGGGCGCGCTGAATATGTGGTGGGACGCCGACATCGACCGGATCATGCGCCGCACCGCCAAGCGGCCGATTCCCTCGGGCAAGGTCCAGCCGGGCGAGGCGCTTGGCCTCGGGCTGACGCTCTCGGCCTTCTCGGTGATCCTTCTGGCGCTGGCGACCAACTTCCTCGCTGCGGGACTTCTGGCCTTCACCATCTTCTTCTACGCCGTGATCTATTCGATGTGGCTCAAGCGCTCGACGCCGCAGAATATCGTGATCGGCGGCGCCGCCGGAGCCTTTCCGCCGATGATCGGCTGGGCCGTGGCCACCGGCGGGATCAGCCTTGAATCGATCCTGATGTTCGCGCTGATCTTCATGTGGACCCCGCCGCATTTCTGGGCGCTGGCGATCTTCGTGAAATCCGACTACGGCAACGCCGGCGTGCCGATGCTGACCGAGACCCACGGCCGCCGCGTGACCCGCAATCACATCATGGGCTACATGATCGCACTGGTTCCTGTCGCGCTTGCCATTTCCTTCACCTCGATCGGAGGGCCGATCTATCTGGCGACGGCCGTGGCCTTGAATCTTTGGTTCCTGCGGGCCTGCTTCCGCGTCTGGCGGCGCGACGAGGCCCAAGCCGAAGCCGACAACTTTGCCGCCGAAAAGGCCGCGTTCAAAGTCTCGCTCTACTATTTGTTCCTGCACTTCTCGGCGCTGCTGGCCGAGGCGGCCCTGCGTCCGTGGGGCTTTGGAGGTTGGTAATGTCGATCAAGGTTGAACACGAGCTGCACCAAAGGCGCAAAGGCCGCAATATGGGCCTTCTGGGCCTTTTGTTGGCCTTCGTCGCCTTGGTCTTCCTGCTTACGGTGGTGAAGGTCCAGGAACTGGGCGACGCCAGCAAGTTCCAGGGCTATGACCATGTCGTGCAGCCCGCGCTCGTGCCGCTCGAGGGCGAAGAGGGGGCTGTCGTCTCCCAATGAGGCTCTTCGGCAAAGAGATCGACGGACCGCGGAAAACAGTGTTCCAGACTGTTGGCGTCGTCGTTGTCATGGGCGGGCTCGCCTGGGCCTCGGTCCCGTTCTACGATTGGTTTTGCCGAGTCACCGGCTTTGGCGGGGTCACGAATACGGCCGAAACCGGCAGCGATGTGGTTCTCGACCAGACAATAACCGTTCGTTTTGATGCGTCATTGGATCGCGGTATGCCGTGGGAATTCACCCCGATGCAGCGCGAAATGACGCTGCGGATCGGTGAAACAGGGCTCGCCTTCTATGAGGCGCACAATCCGACGGATCGGCCCGTCGCTGGCCAGGCCTCGTATAACGTGACGCCATATGAGGCGGGTTACTTCTTTGATAAGATTGAGTGTTTCTGTTTCACCGAGCAGGTGCTCCAGCCGGGTGAAACGGTCGAGATGCCGGTCAGCTTCTATGTCGATCCGGCCATCGTGAACGACCGCGACGCCAAGTATGTGCACACGATCACCCTCTCTTACACCTTCTACGAGATCGACCTGCCGGACGAGCAGGCGGCTTTGACAAATCCGGCGTCAGACGCCATAGAAACCAACTAAAGACCAAGCCACAGGGAAGACCGACATGGCGCACGCAAAGAATCACGACTACCACATCCTACCCCCGTCGATCTGGCCCCTTGTCGGGGCGGTCTCGGCCTTCATCATGCTGTTCGGCTCTGTCTTGTGGATGAAGGACAGCGGGCCCTACATGTTCCTGATCGGCCTCGCCGGTGTTCTTTACACGATGTTTGCCTGGTGGTCGGAAGTGGTTAACGAAGGTCAGACCGGCGATCACACTCCGGTTGTCCGCATCGGCCTGCGCTATGGCTTCATTCTCTTCATCATGTCCGAGGTGATGTTCTTCCTCGCCTGGTTCTGGGCCTTCTTCAAAAGCGCCCTTTACCCGATGGGGCCGATGTCGCCGATCGTCGATGGCGTCTGGCCGCCGGCCGGAATCGAGACCTTCGATCCCTGGCACCTGCCGCTGATCAACACGCTGATCCTGCTCCTGTCGGGCTGCGCCGCGACCTGGGCGCACCACGCGCTGACCCACGACAACAACCGCCAGGACATGAAGACCGGCCTGATCCTCGCGATCGCCCTCGGTGCTCTGTTCACCGTCTTTCAGGCCTACGAATACAGCCACGCCGCCTTCGGCCTGTCGGGCAACATCTATGGTGCGACCTTCTTCATGGCGACCGGCTTCCACGGCTTCCACGTCATCATCGGCACGATCTTCCTCTTCGTCACGCTGATGCGCGTCTACAAGGGCCACTACACCCAAGAACAGCATGTCGGCTTCGAAGCCGCCGCCTGGTATTGGCACTTCGTTGACGTCGTGTGGCTCTTCCTCTTCGCCGCCGTCTACATCTGGGGCCAGTAACAGCGCCTTTGGCCGGGCAGGGGTTGACCCTTCCCGCCTGATGGAAAACAAACCAAACGCGCGCGGTCCTTCGCGCGCGTTTGTCGTATCAAAAGGGTCAGGCGATGCGCCGCTATTACTTTCCGGTCCTGTTGGGGATTGTCGGTACGGGCATCCTTCTGAGCCTGGGCGTCTGGCAGGTCGAGCGGCTCGACTCGAAGCGCGGCATCCTGCACGAGATCGAAACCCAGTTATTGGCTCCGGCGGTTGCTCTGCCTGCCGATCCCACCGAAACCGATTTCGAATACCGCGCGGTCGCGGTCCACGGCACGCCTACGGGCCGCGAGCTTCATGTTCTCTCCTCCGGCACAGGCGCCGGCACCGGCTATCGGGTGATTGCCGCCGTCGAGACAGATAGCGGCCGCGCGATCATGGTCGATCTCGGCGTCATGCCGCTAGAGGCCAAGGGCGCCGCCCCCGACCTCACCCCAACCGAAATCCTTGGCAATCTTCTCTGGCCCGACGACAAGACCCCGTCGACGCCCGAGCCCGATCTTGCCAGGGGCATCTGGTTTGCCCGCGATGTGATCCCGATGGCCGAGGCGCTTGGAACCGAACCGATCCTCATCGTTTTGCGGCAAGCGTCGCATTACGATCCCCGAATGACGCCGGTTCCCGTAGACACGGCGGGCATCAAGAACGATCACCGCGAATATGCGATCACCTGGTTCCTGCTGGCCGCCGTCTGGACGGTCATGTCGATCTGGCTGATCACCCGAATTGCCCGCCGAAAGGAGTAACCCATGCGCTATGTCTCGACCCGGGGTCTGGCCCCAGAGCTGAGCTTCGAAGAGGCGATGATGACCGGCCTCGCGCGCGATGGCGGGCTTTATGTGCCAAAAGATATCCCGACCCTCAGCGCCGCCGAGATCGCCGGCATGGCGGGCGACAGCTATGAAAAGATCGCCTGCAAGGTGATGCGCCCCTTCATTGGCGAGACCTTCACCGACGCCGAATTCCGCGCCCTGATCGCCGCCGCCTATGCCGGCTTCGGCCACGCCGCCCGCGCGCCGCTGGTGCAGCTTGGCCCCAACCACTTCCTCCTTGAGCTGTTTCACGGCCCTACGCTGGCGTTCAAGGATTTCGCCATGCAGATCATCGGCCAGATGATGCAGGTAGCTCTGGCGCGCTCGGGCAAGCGCATCACCATCGTCGGCGCGACCTCGGGCGATACCGGATCGGCGGCAATCGAGGCATTTCGTGGCCTGTCGAACGTCGATGTGTTCATCCTCTTCCCGCATGGCCGCGTCTCCGAGGTTCAGCGCCGGCAGATGACGACGCCCTCCGAGGCCAACGTTCATGCCCTTGCCATGGATGGCGATTTCGACGATTGCCAAGCCGCGCTGAAGGATATGTTCAACGATTTCGCCTTCCGCGACGAGGTTGGCCTTGCGGGCGTCAATTCGATCAACTGGGGCCGGGTTCTGGCGCAGGTGGTCTATTACTTCTCCTCCGCCGTCAGCCTTGGCGCGCCGCATCGCAAGGTGAGCTTTACCGTGCCCACCGGCAATTTCGGCGATATCTTCGCAGGCTTCGTCGCCCGTCAGATGGGCCTGCCCATAGAGCGTCTGGTGATCGCCACCAACCACAACGACATCCTGCACCGCACGCTCAAGACCGGTCTCCAGAAAAAACAGGGTGTGACCCCCTCGATCAGCCCTTCTATGGATATTCAGGTCTCTTCCAATTTCGAGCGGGCGCTGTTTTATGCCTATGGCTGTGACGGCGCCGCTGTCGCCACCCAGATGGCCGACCTCGCGTCCAGGGGTGAATTCACCGTGAGCCAGGGCGCGATCGACTGGCTGCGGGCCGAGTTTGCCTCGGGTCGCGCCTCGGAAGAGGAGACGCTTGCCACCATCGCCGCACAGCGCACAGCCTCGGGCGAAATCCTCTGCCCCCATTCGGCCGTTGGCGTGAAGGTGGCCGAGGGCTTCCTGTCGGACGTTCCGATGATCACGCTGGCCACAGCCCACCCCGCCAAGTTCCCCGATGCGGTCGAGACAGCCACTGGCATCCGTCCGCCTCTTCCCCCGCGCATGTCAGACCTGTATGACCGTCCTGAACGGGTCACGCGGGTCGCCAACGATCTTGCCGCCCTGCAAAGCCTCATCCGGGAGCGCCACTCGCGTTGACAATCGAACTTCACACCCTCTCGAACGGGTTCCGCATCGTCACCGAGCATATGCCGGGCCTGAAATCCGCCTCGGTCGGCGTCTGGATTCTGGCCGGCGGCCGGCATGAGCGGCTCGAGCAGAACGGCATCGCCCATTTCCTCGAGCACATGGCATTCAAGGGCACCAAGACCCGCAGCGCCTTGCAGATTGCTGAAGAGATCGAGGATGTGGGCGGCTATATCAACGCCTATACGAGCCGCGACACCACCGCCTATTACGCGCGGGTCCTGGAAGATGACGTGCCGCTCGGCCTCGATATCATCGCTGATATCCTGACCAACCCGCTGTTTGACCCCGCCGAGATCGAGGTTGAACGCGGGGTGATCTTGCAGGAGATCGGGCAGACCTTCGACACCCCCGACGATGTTGTGTTCGACTGGCTGCAAGAGGCGGCCTATCCCGATCAGCCGCTCGGCCGCACGATCCTCGGCCCCGCCGAACGCGTGAGTTCCTTTACCCGTGCCGATCTTGCAGGCTTTGTGTCTGAACATTACGGCCCCGGCCAGATGATCCTCGCCGCCGCTGGTGCGGTTGATCATGACGCGATCGTGCGGCAGGCTGAGCGCCTCTTTGGGCACCTCTCGCCGATCATCAACCCGGTGGTCCCCCTTCCGGCCCGCTTTCAAGGCGGCGAGCGGCGCGAGATCAAGGCGCTCGAACAAGTCCACTTTACCTTGGCGCTCGAAAGCCCGGACTACCGCGATCCCGCCATCTTTACCGCTCAGGTCTATTCCACCGCCCTCGGCGGCGGCATGTCGAGCCGGCTGTTTCAGGAAATCCGCGAAGTGCGGGGCCTGTGCTATTCGATCTTCGCCCAGACCGGCGCCTATGAAGATGCGGGTCTGACGACGATCTATGCCGGCACTTCCGGCGAGCAGATCGAGGAACTGGCCCTTGTTACCATCGACGAGATGCGCCGCGCCTCCGACATGACCGAGGCCGAGGTCGCCCGGTCCCGCGCCCAGATGAAGGCTGGCCTGCTTATGGGCCTTGAAAGCCCTTCAGCCCGCGCCGAACGGCTGGCCCGAATGCTGCAAATCTGGAACCGCATCCCCTCGATCGAGGAAACCATCGAAAAGATCGACGCCGTCACTACCCGCGACGTGCGCGATTTCGCGATCCGGACAGCAACGAAATCCGGCGCTGCGCTCGCGGTTTATGGCCCGGCCGACAAAACGCCCGCGCTTGCCGCCCTGCGCAAACGGCTCGCCGCCTGATGCTGGGGCTGCGGCGCAAGGTCCGGCTCGAAACCGAGCGGCTGACGTTGCGCCCGCCGATGCACGGCGATTATCGAGCCTGGGCCGATCTGCGGTTGCAAAGCCGTGACCATCTGTCCGCCTGGGAGCCGACATGGTCTGCCGACCATCTGACGCGCAAGGCCTTTACCAATCGCGTCTACTGGGCGCAGCGATCTATCGCCAATGGCTCGGCCGTGCCGCTCTTTCTGGTCCGGCGGGACGACGAGGCTTTGATTGGGGCGATCACCCTCGACAATATCCGCCGCGGCCCGGCCCAATCCGGCACCACCGGCTATTGGGTCGGCGCGCCTTATGCCCGCTCCGGCTATATGCGCGAGGCGCTTCAGGCGGTCGTCCATCATGCCTTCACCACCCTCGACCTCAGCCGTCTTGAGGCCGGGTGCCTTCCCGAAAACGCCGCCTCGCGCGGCCTTCTGGAAAAATGTGGCTACAAATACGAAGGCGTGGCGCAGAGCTATCTCCAGATCAACGGCCGCTGGCGCAACCATGTGCTCTATGCCAACCTCCGGGGCGACAGGCGCGGCAAGACCGACGCGAGCTAGGTAATCGCACGGCAAGGGGCGGGCATGACGATCTGGATTGCGTTGATGCGCGGGGTAAACGTCGGCGGCACCGGCAAGCTGCCTATGGCGGCGTTTCGCCAAATGTTGACAGTGATGGGTTTCGAGATGGTTCAAACCTACATCCAGTCAGGCAACGCGGTTTTTCGCGCGGGTGCGGCCTCGGCGGCGGCGCTTGGCGAGGCGATTTCGGACGCTGTCGAGCGCGACTTTGGCTTTCGGCGCAAATGCCATGTGCTCAACCATGAAACACTGGAGCGGGCATTGGCCGATTGCCCCTTCTCGGTCGCAGAGGGGCATGGAAACGCGTTGCACTTTGTCTTTATGGATCCCAAACCCAGCCAGATAGATGGTGCCGCCCTCGATGTCCTTGCCGCGCAAGGCGAGAAATGGGCGGTGCGGGGCGATGTGCTTTACCTGTTCACACTGGCAGGGCTTGGAAAATCAAAACTCGCTGCCGGATACGAGAGGGTGCTCAACACGGATGTGACGGCGCGCAATCTCAACAGTGTGCGTGCGTTGGCCGCGCTTGCGGCAGCCTCGGCCTCGGTGGGATGAGCCAGATGACACTGAATCCGGCAGACGAAACCTTCATCACGACGCTGCGACAGGGCCTGCCTGACGCGGCCTTTCGCGAGGCGTCGGATGCCACCCTGACCGAACCGCGCGGCAAGTATCGCGGCAAGGGCGTGGTGATCGCCCCGGCGTCGACCGAAGAGGTGGCCTTCGTCGTCAGGGCCTGCGCCAACGCCCGCGTGGGCACCGTGCCGCATTCGGGCGGCACAGGCCTTGTCGGCGGACAGGTGCTGCCCGAGGGGCCGGTGCCCGTGGTCCTTTCGCTGGCGCGGATGGGCCGGATTCGCGGCATCTATCCGGCCGAAAACGTGCTGGTCGCCGAGGCCGGAGTGATCTTGGCGGATGTTCAGGCCGCCGCCGCCGGGATCGAGCGCCTCTTCCCCCTCTCGCTCGCCTCCGAAGGCTCGGCCCGCGTCGGTGGCCTTCTGGCGACCAACGCGGGCGGCGTGAATGTCCTGCGCTATGGCAACGCCCGCGCCCAGTGCCTCGGGCTCGAGGTCGTCATGCCCGATGGCTCGATCTGGAACGGCCTCACGCGGCTGCGGAAGGACAACACCGGGTATGACCTGCGCGATCTGATGATCGGCTCAGAAGGCAGCCTCGGCATCATCACCGCCGCCGCGCTGATCCTCGCTCCGCGC
>Ga0222714_10007266_pt1 | contig 10180 bp, 9 predicted proteins | sample C33_3DmetaG_FD_165048 | JGI IMG/M metagenome (GOLD analysis project Ga0222714, IMG submission 165048) | Estuarine water microbial communities from San Francisco Bay, California, United States - C33_3D | ecosystem: Environmental > Aquatic > Marine > Unclassified | place: USA: California... | reverse complement strand
CACAGTACTAGAAAACATAACCCTCGGAAGAGACTATGTCAGTTTCGGGGAAGTGCAACATCTTTGCGATCGACTAAACCTATCAAAACAAATTCAATTTTTGAAGGAAGGATATGATACCTTATTGAATCCTGAAGGACATTTTTTGCCCAAAGATTGCATTCGAAAAATTCTACTTGCTCGGGCGCTTGTAGGGTCTCCTAAACTCGTTTTATTGGAAGAGCCGCTGCATGATATTTGTCTTGAAGACCGTCAAACCATCATCGATGTAATCGGAACGTTTAATGAAACTACCTTTCTAATTCAGTCTGTCGAAACTGCGCTGGCTCCATTGGCAGTAAGAACGATTACCATAACTCAGGGTAGAATCAACTAATACAAAACACGTATGTTAAACATTTCACCAAACAATAAAAACGTAATTGATGAAAATCAATTTGTTGCTTATCAAAAAGTAAAACAGGAGGATTCTGCCCCGAAATTAAGAAGAGCACTATACATTATAGGAGGCTTGGTCCTGATCATCATGTTATTGCCTTGGACTCAGAACATTCGGTCCAACGGGAAAATAACAACACTTCGGCCTGAGCAACGACCACAAACCATTAATTCAATCATTGCAGGACGCATTGAAACGTGGTTTGTCAAAGACGGAGACTATGTACGTAAGGGGGACACCATTGTGATTATTTCGGAAGTTAAAGATGGATATTTTGACCCCCAATTAATAAACCGAACCCAAAAACAAATTAAAAATAAAGAACTCAGTGTTATTTCCTATGAGCAGAAAGTAAATGCGTTGGATCAGCGAATTGATGCATTAATTGAAACGTCTCAATTAAAATTACAACAGGCAAGAATTAATTACCGACAAGCACGCCTTAAAATAACAGCCGATAGTATTGAATTTCAGGCAGCTGAGACCAATTATGAAATTGCTAATGCTCAGTTATCTCGCTTTGAAAAACTACTCAATCAAGGATTAAAATCCCAAACAGAGGTTGAAACCCGTCGAATGGCTATGCAACGTGCCCAAGCTTCAATGATTTCAGCTCAACAAAAGCTCCTCCAAAGTAGGAACAATTTAATCGATGCGAGAGTTGAAGTGGGATCAATCGAAGCTAAGTACCGAGATGAGATAGCAAAGGCAGAATCTGAAAAAATGTCGGCCATGACTAATATGTATGATGCGGAGGTAGATGTAACAAAGCTTCAGAGCCAAGCCGCTGGATATTCAATACGTAATGGTAATTACTTTATTCTTGCCCCACAAGATGGATACGTAACTAAAATTTTAAGCAGTGGAATTGGTGAGACTATTAAAGCCGGTCAAGAACTTGCGACCATTATGCCGCAAAATTATGATCTAGCCGTGGAAATGTATATCCGTCCAATGGATTACCCTTTGGTCCAAAAAGGTCAAACGGTTCGCATGCAGTTTGATGGATGGCCAGCTATTATTTTTTCAGGATGGCCCAATAATAGCTATGGCACTTTTGGAGGTAAGGTGTTTGCAATCGATAACTTCACTTCCGAAAATGGGATGTTTAGAATACTAATTTCGCCTGATAAAAAAGACCACCCATGGCCGAAAGCACTCCGTGTAGGCGGAGGAGTAAATGCTATGCTCCTTCTTCAAGACGTAGCCATTGGTTATGAATTATGGAGAAATATCAACGGGTTTCCTCCTAATTTTTATTCAGAGAAAGAATCAGTGCAACCAAAATCTACTCAAAAAAAATGAGGTATTTCTTTTTAAGCCTTCTCGTATTTTCTTGTGTTATTCATGCCCAACAACCGCTCACGGAGGAGGCATTCATCTCCATGGTTAAACAGAATCATCCCTTAATTAAACTGAGCGCACTTCAGCCAAAATATGGAGATGCATACCTACTAAAGGCGAAGGGGAGTTTTGACCCAAAGGTATATGGAAGCATAGACCAAAAATATTTTGATGGTAAACAATATTATTCAGTTGTCGACTACGGCATTAAATACCCTACATGGTATGGACTTACCCTTAAAACAGGGGTAGAAAGCAATAGAGGATCCTTTCTTGACCCTCAGGCAAAAACACCCAGTGGCGGCCTTTTCTATGGTGGAATCGGCGCAAACCTTGGTCAAGGATTGCTTATTGATCAGCGAAGAGCGGATTTAAAAAGCGCTAGAATTAATCAAGAATTGACGGAAGAGGAACGACTATTACAAGTTAATAATTTACTCTATGAAACAGGTTATTCATATTGGGAATGGTTTTTGGCTTATCATTCTCGTGAAATTCTTCAAGAAGCCTATAACATAGCCCTTCAGCGTTTTCTTGCTGTTCAACAAGCGGCCATATTAGGAGACCGTGCGTACATTGATACTGTTGAGGCTGGACTTCAGGTACAAAATCGCCTTAGCATGTTGCGTGACGCGGAAGCTAATTATCGAGATAAATGCAACCAACAATCCACTTTTTTATGGACGGAAAATCAGGAGCCGTTGGCACTCGGTGAAAAAACTTCTCCCCTCCTTCGCGCAGAATGGAATCCTAGTGCCGAAGTCCAAATGATTCAAGATTCACTACTAGAAAATCATCCTTATTTGAAAATCACATGTTTCAAACGAGACATATTAACCATTGATCAAAAACTAAAAGCTGACCGATTAAAACCGTTGATTCAATTGAATTATAACTTACTAAATGAACCCGTGAATTACAATCCCTTCAGTGACCTAGATATAAACGACTACAAATGGGGAATCTCGGTAGAAATGCCTTTATTTCTCAGAAGAGAACGTGGGGATCTTGCTTTGGCAAAATTGAAGGTGGAAGAAACCGAATTGACCATTTCCCAACTTCGCGCCCAACTCAACATGAAGATCAGTAATGCACGCATTGATTTAGCTAATAGTTTAATTCAATTGGAAATTTACCAGCGAACAGCCATTGACTCCAAACAACTGTTGGATGCTGAACGGAATATGTTTGAAAACGGAGAAAGCTCATTGTTCCTAATCAACATGCGTGAATTAAATTACATTCAATCCCAACTAAAATACCTAGAATGGCAAGTAAAAAACAAACAACATGGCTACAGCCTTGGATTTGCAACTGCAACCTTGTTTTAATTTTCTTACTTATAAAAAACGCTTTAATGTCCGCCATCATGAACCAGATCACATACAACAATTTCAACGCTGCGCCTTGATTGGTGATATTATTTTATTAGTTTTGAAGGAATGGCCAAACCTGGATTAAATTTCATTCATTTTGTTTCAGTTTTCGGATTGTTTTCGGTTTGTACAATGCTCTTGATATTTTATAATGGCCTTATTCCCTTTTTAGCAATTTCGATTTGCTTTTTCGGTGGAAGGTTAGGCATCAGAAAACTAACGGGACATACCACCAAAGGACCAGGACTGCTTAAAAATGTGTTTCTCGCACTATTTTTTATCAGTGGTGGTTTCTTGTTTAGTTTGGTACGTTCAGAAACTAACTATGCCTATTTCCTCGACCGAACTCCGTCGGTAAACATACAAGAAAATGGCTCTTGGACTCCACTTGATAAAGCTATTAAGATAGATGTCAGCGAAACCTATTCAAGCGCCAATGTGCAAATTCATTCTATTAAAATCAAACGAAATCAAGCGGGTTTTGCAAGACGGCTTCTGAATTTCATCACTTCCCAGCGGGTAAATGTATTTGTTTTTAGTAATAAGAGTGATTTTTTTCTAATAGCAGACCCAACAAAGAATTTTGCTCCGCTTTCTGTATCTGAAGCAAATGAACGAAAAGAAAGTAGCTTTTTAATTAATGCAAGCTTTTACGATCCTTCCAATCAGGCCCTTGGCGAAGTGATTTATAGCAGCCAACAATATCAATCCAAAAGTAGTTCATCAGGCTATTTCAAGGTAATCGATGGAATTCCGCATGCAGGTCCTCGTTCAATTTTTACGCCATATAAAAACACTCCGCAGTATTCTTGTCAAGCACACCCATCTACTATGAAAAATGGCGTTATTTTCGAATACATATTAAACAATTCTTTTTTAAAATGGAGGCAACGTACATATCGCAATCTTGTGGGAGAAAAAGCCGATGGCAGTATCGTATTCATTGCTTCAGGTAACGGCGGGTTATTAGACGTTAAAGAAATCACGCAAATCGCAAAACTTATTGGGGTAAAGCACGCGACTTTGTTTGATGCAGGAATTGCATTACAATATGCATTCAATAATCCCGATTATTCAATGGAGTTCTCTGCTTTCAACAATTTTGTGGATGCAGGAAGTTTTGTAGACAAGGTCGGAATGGAACTATTTCGCAAGAATTTTATTCAACGATCCCCGATCTATATAGGGGTAACCTTAAAAGAATGAAAAAGCTTTTCGCTTATGTCCTTATTTTTCTCTGTTATTCAATAGTTATAGGACAAGAACGTGCCTTAGAAGTCAATCATCAAGAGGGTCTAAATAAAGCAAGAGAAGGGGATTATATTGGTGCAATAGAATCATTCACAAAAGCAATTGAAATACTACCATTGGATGCATATGCTTGGTATAACCGAGGCATGGCGAAAAATATGATCGGACAGTATGAAGATGCACTTAATGATTTTGGAACCTGTATTGGACTAAACCCGGCATACGGAAAAGTCTGGTTTAATCGGGGATTAACGAAAATATATCTCGGCCGTTATGATGGTGCAATTATCGATTTAACACAAGCTATTCGAATCGAAAGAGAATATGCAGCAGCCTACTACAATCGCGCCTACTTGTATGAGTTAAAAGGACTTTTCGATTTTGCGTGCACAGATTATAGAAATGCTCAAGCAAAAGGCTATGATGTACCCCGCTATAAACTTAACGCGTGCATTGATACATTGTATTCAGGTTTTGAGAAAAATCCAATGTTGCATTTAACAATTAAAAGCAAATCAATATGCTATGGATTTACAAAAAGGAATCCCATTAAAATTGGAAATGAATCAAACATGCAGCGATATCTTCGTTTGTTAAGGGCTCCAGACGGAACATACGTTTACAATACAATTATATCAAGTGAAACGTTAAATACGGTTGAAATCAAGTATAAAAAGCGCGGGAAAGAAAAAACGAAACTGCTATATTTTGACTTAAGGTCACTTGAACAACCAAAATTAATAAAAGGGTTTACAACATTTAAATTGCCGGTAACGGAAAATCATCCATGACCATACGCTCAATTATTTTTGCACCACTAACAGCTAATGGGATGCCTCCACCGGGGTGCACAGTTACTCCGGCAAAATAAACGCCTTTCACTACTGGTGAATGATTAGGATGACGATAAAAAGCAGCTAACGAAGAATTTGAGCTATTACCATAAATAGATCCTCCTTTGCCATTATAATATTGCTGAAGCTTAATTGGATTGTTGATATATTCGGTCACAATGAAAGGTTCAAGTTTAACCCCCAAGATTGTAGATAACTTATTAATCGCATTATTTCGAAGATTTGAAACTAACGAATTCCAATCTTGTCCAACATTCACAGGTGCATTAACCATCACAAACCAGTTCTCACAGCCATCCGGCGCATCATTAGAATCCACTTTTGAACTTATATGAACATAAATACTTGGGTCATCAATAAGGGTTTTTGTTTCGAAAATTGCAGTAAACTCTGCATTTAAATCTTTTGTGAAAAACATATTGTGTATGCCCAATTTGCTAAATTCTCGATTTATTCCCCAATAGAAAACAACAGCAGAGGATGATAATTCTTGATTCAGTATTTTTTTTGGCCTTTTAACCTTAGGCATCAAGTGCTCATACGTATAGTGAACATCAGCATTACTAATCACAATTGAAGCCGGCACGAAAGAATTATTAACAATCACACCTGTAGCACGTCCATTCTTTATTTCTATCGATGTTACGGGACAGTTAGTATGAAATATAACACCCAGCGAATTTGCTGTTTCTTCCAATCGTTTCGTGATAGAAACCATTCCTCCTTTCGGAAAAAAAATGCCTTCGTTAAGTTCTAAATGTCCAATAATACTTAGCAATCCTGGTGTTTTATAAGGGTCGCTCCCATTGTAGGTTGCATATCGATTCATTATTTGAATCGAATTTGGATGCTTGAAAAATCGCTTTGAAAACCCATTCATACTCGTAAGCAAACCGTACCAAGGAATGCGAAGAATAGCAGGAATTAACTTTTTACTTAAAAGATGATCAAAGCGATGAAGCGATGTCTCAATAAATACTGGTTTTAATAATTCGTAATTTTTTTTTAGGCGCTTAAAATAGTTGCGCACAAGACGGGGATTTTCATTAAATTGATTAACTAAAACCTTAACGGTTCCCTGTGTACCTGTTGGCAAGGTACAGGACGTACCATCAGAAAAAAAATACCGAAAGGATTCGGGCAGCGCATGAAATTCTAAGGGCAATTGATCAACTCCAAGTGCAATAAGATCATCAATTAACTGTGGCTCAGTAAAAATGGATGGCCCCATATCAAAACGATAGCCTTCAAAAAAACGAGAATTAACCTTCCCGCCAATAAATTCATTCTTCTCGTAAACAGTTACTTTATTCCCTAATTTTGCCAACCGGATTGCTGCCGCTAATCCACCTACACCGCTTCCAATTACGATAACCTCTTCCTTCATATGCTAGTTTGGAACAACAAAACATGAAAACAGTTTGCTATTTATGCTACGTTTTCAACAAAAATATGGTTTTTTCAACATTTTCCTAGATTTTTCAAGTGTTTCGCGTTTGTGGGTAAGATATTCAGATATATTTGTCTCGTTAAACGTTTTTATTAACCTTTTAAAAAAAATTAATTATGAACAAAGCAGAATTAATCGATGCAATGGCAGCTGCTGCTAATTTGTCAAAAGCTGATGCGAAAAGAGCGCTTGACGCATTTGTTGATGTTTCAACAGGAGCATTAAAATCAGGCGATCGTATCTCATTAGTAGGATTCGGTTCTTTTTCAATTTCAAATCGCAAAGCGCGAAACGGAAGAAACCCAAAGACTGGTGCCGTTATTAAAATTGCTGCTAAAAAATCAGTTCGCTTCAAAGCTGGTGCTGAATTAAGCGGAAAAGTAAACTAATTATAGATTGCTTTAAAATAAAGGGGGCCTAAGGGTTCCCTTTTTTTTGCCTTAATGCTATTTATTCTTTTACAAAAGTACGAACCACTTCTTGGCCTGAAATTAAAAATAACCGTACAACATATTGCCCTGCTGTTAAACAAGAAATTTCGATTGAATTGGTATATCCGCCTTTTAAAATCGTTCTTCCATCTAAGGCATAGATGGTATAGGTTGATACTTGATTCAGCTTATTACCTTTAACAAATACTTTTTCGTTACTTGGATTTGGAAACAACTCGACATTTATGTCCACATTATCGGGTATTCCTACCCCTGTACATTCCCCTTGTTGAAAACTTGTAATCCCAAAGTAATTTACCGCAATACAAGAGTTTTGGTAGTTTACGGAATCGCAGCCACATACAGGATCAATTACCCCTGGACATAACACATCCCAATCAATTAAAGAAGTATCGATGCAGGATAGTGAAATCATTGTATCATTGATACAAGCGGCATTACATCCAAATAAACTATTATAAAAATATCCACTGTAATCCACCCCATTACTACCAATCATACTACATCCCGAAATAGAAAAGCAAGAATCATTTTGACGTATCACACCCAATGCCATCGCACAAGCACCAAAATCAATGCCTAATGGAATTTCCATGCAAGTATCTAATTCTGCGGGTTGACATGGCCCTAGGGTCCATGAGGTAACACCGCCCAATGTGACCGCTATACAATCATTTTCATAGGTAATATCATTACAGCCACATACTGGATTATATACCATAGGACATATTGCTGTAGAATCTATCAATGAAGGATCCACACAAGGTTGGCCAAATGCAGAAGACCCTACAAACACAAACAATCCGATTAGTTCTCTCATTTATTAATATGTTCTAATTCACCTTCGGAACGTGCAATTACTGCGGTGGCAAGACAATTCCCCAAAACATTTACAGAAGTACGGGCCATGTCCATAACGGCATCAATCCCTAGAATTACACTTGCTTTTTCAGGGTCAAGGCCCATGGATGCTACCGTACCTGCCAAAATCACAAACGAAGCCCCCCTTACCCCTGCTACACCCTTACTAGTAAGCATTAAAACCAAACAAATCGAAATCTGTTCGCCTATGGTTAAATTAATACCGGACATTTGGGCAATAAACACAGAAGCCAATGATAAATACAAGGTCGTACCATCTAGATTAAAACTATATCCGGTTGGAATCACGAATCCTACAATGTGCTTAGGTATGCCAAAATGCTCCATTTTTTCCATGGCTTTCGGGAGTGCAGCTTCACTACTGGCAGTGGCAAAAGCCAAAGAAACTGGCTCCGAAACTGCATTCAAAAATCTACGAATCGGAATTTTTGCCAACAGGGCAATCGGTAAAAGTATTACAAGGATAAAGACCACTAAGGAAGCATACAAGGTACCAACTAATTTCATTAGTGACATTAACACATCCACTCCAGATTTTGCCACGGTTGAAGCCAAGGCTCCAAATACAGCTAATGGGGCCAAATACATTACGATGTCGGTAAATTTAAACATGACTTCCGCCAAACTTTCATTCATGCGCAACATGGTTAATTTATGTTGTTCATTTTTTACCATACCTAACCCTATGGCAAAAATTACAGAAAATACTACAATTTGAAGCACCGAATTTTCGGAAATTGATTTTGCGATATTTTCCGGAAAAATTTCCACAATATGATCTTTATGTTCCGCACGTTGAGCTAACAATTCTGTAGATTTTTCTTGAACTTTTTGATTCACCTTAACACTCACCCCTTTTCCTGCTTGCGTAATATTAATGGCCATTAATCCAATAAATAAGGCCAAGGTTGTGACGATCTCAAAATAAACTATGCTTTTTAATCCCATACGACCCACTTGCTTGAGATTGCTATGTCCTGCAATCCCGACGACCAAGGTTGCAAAAATTAACGGTGCAACTAATGTTTTTATGAGACGAAGGAAGATCTTTGCTAAGCGTTCCAATTCGAGTGCAAACATTGGAAAATCAATACCAACCTCTACGCCTAACACCATAGCACTAAAAATCCACAACGACATCTTCCTTCGAATAAACGAAATAAGAAACAGCAAGATAATTAATACGAATCTAAGGACTTCAAATGCGCCAAAAGGCGATGTTTTTATATACCCTGGAAGAACAAATGCTGCTATAAGCAGTCCAAAAATCATCAAATAAGCTCTTATATTGGCCAAGCCTTTTATTGTATTCCACATGTGGTAAAGGTAAGGAATTCGAACTTTGATTCCCAATACGTATCTTTGCTAAAAAAAACCATGGCTATTTCAAACAATGAAATGGAATTCAATTTCAATGTAGATCGAATGCGGCTTCGGATTCGAAACCTAGAGCAAGAATTGGAAAAAATATATCTTGGTGGTGGCAAAAAACGGATTGAAAAATTGCATGAATCGGGTAAACTTACCGCACGAGAGCGCATTGATTTATTACTTGACCCAAATACGGATCGTATTGAAATTGGCGCCTTTGCCGGACAAGGCATGTACAAAGAACATGGTGGATGTCCTGGAGCTGGTGTAGTAGTTGTTATTGGATATGTGGAAGGAAGGCAATGTATAGTAGTAGCAAATGACGCTACGGTAAAGGCTGGTGCTTGGTTTCCAATTACCGGAAAAAAGAACCTCCGGGCTCAAGAAATAGCTATGGAAAATCGCATACCCATTATATATCTTGTTGATTCAGCGGGGGTATATTTACCAATGCAAGATGAAATATTTCCAGACAAGGAGCATTTCGGAAGAATTTTTAGAAATAATGCCATAATGAGTTCCGAAGGAATAGTTCAAATTGCTGCGGTAATGGGAAGTTGTGTTGCCGGCGGTGCTTATTTACCTATCATGTCCGATGAAAGTTTAATTGTAAATAAAACAGGTACGATATTTTTAGCTGGTTCGTATCTTGTAAAAGCGGCTATTGGAGAAAGTATCGATAATGAAACGCTAGGCGGAGCAACAACGCAAACTGAAATCTCTGGGATTTGTGACTACAAGGTTGAAAGCGATCAAGAATG
>Ga0222714_10007264_pt1 | contig 10183 bp, 9 predicted proteins | sample C33_3DmetaG_FD_165048 | JGI IMG/M metagenome (GOLD analysis project Ga0222714, IMG submission 165048) | Estuarine water microbial communities from San Francisco Bay, California, United States - C33_3D | ecosystem: Environmental > Aquatic > Marine > Unclassified | place: USA: California... | reverse complement strand
CCCCTCGATTTTTCCGGCAAGCGCGTGATGGTGATCGGTGGCTCGAGCGGGATCGGTAATGGCATTGCACGCGGATTTGCCGAGCGTGGAGCAGAGGCGCATGTTACAGGTACGCGGCCCGATGAAGGTGATTATCTGGAAGCTGAGGACAGCGATTTTACCGGGCTGACCTATCATCAGCTTGATGTGACTGATCGGGATTCGCCCGATGTGCTTGCGGCCAAGCTCGATCCCATTGATGTGCTGGTCCTGTGCCAGGGTGCGGTGCGATATGGACGCCGCGAGTTCGAACGTGAAGGCTGGGACGCGGGGATCGACGTGAATCTGAACTCGGTGATGGATTGTGCGCGCGCCTTTCATCTGGGGCTCGCAAAACGCGACGGTTCAATCATCATTGTCAGTTCGACCGGCGCGTTCCATGCCATGATCGGCAACCCCGCCTATGGCGCAAGCAAGGCGGGCGCCGCCAGTCTGGTAGGTTCGCTGGCGCAAGCCTGGGCGCGAGATGGCATTCGTGTGAACGGCATTGCGCCCGGTTTCGTGCCGACAAAGATGACAAAGGTTACAACCGAGAACGAGCAACGCCGCGATGGCGCAATCGCCCGCATTCCGTTGGGCCGGATGGGCACGCCTCAGGATATGGCTGGTGCGGCGCTGTTCCTGTCGTCGCCGCTTGCGAGCTACATTACGGGTCAATCGCTAATCGTTGACGGCGGCCTATCGCTGTAAAGGGAACATGATGAAGTTTACGAAACTGGGAACTTCGGGCCTGACTGTCTCGCGCCTTTGCCTCGGCTGCATGACCTATGGTGACACGACCAAGGGCTGGCATGGCGATTGGCTTTTGAACGAAGAGGAAAGCCGCCCATTCTTCCGCAAGGCTCTGGAATCGGGAATAAACTTCTTCGATACAGCCAATGTCTATGCGGGCGGAACCTCGGAGGAAATCACCGGAAAGCTGCTTAGGGAGATGGCCCAGCGTGACGAGATTGTGCTCGCGACCAAAGCCTATTTCCCGTGGCGCCAGGCTCCCAACGCGGGCGGCAATTCGCGCAAAGCATTGATGCAGGCAATTGATGACAGTCTGGTGCGGCTGGGTACGGATTATGTCGACCTGTTCCAGATCCACCGCTGGGATGACGAAACGCCGATCGAGGAAACGATGGAGGCGCTGCATGACATCGTGAAATCGGGCAAGGCGCTGCATATCGGCGCGTCGTCTATGTACGCGTGGCAATTCGCCAAGGCGCAGGAATTGGCGCGTGCAAATGGCTGGACCCGGTTCATCTCGATGCAGAATCAGCTCAATCTGCTTTACCGTGAGGAAGAGCGCGAAATGCTGCCCCTGTGCGAAGATCAAGGCGTCAGTGCCATCCCCTGGAGCCCGCTTGCGCGCGGCAGACTGGCGCGGGCCAATGATGAAGAGACCGTGCGCAGCAAGACCGACGGAGTGGGCAAGGCTCTCTACAAGGACGATGACGAGGCTGACCGAGCTATCATTGAGGCGGTGGGCGAAGTTGCGAAAACTCGCGGGGTCAGCCGTGCCAGTGTGGCTCTTGCCTGGCATTTCACCAAGCCTACCGTTGCGGCTCCTATTATTGGCGCGTCGAAGGAACATCATATCGATGCAGCAATCGCCGCGCTTGATATCGATCTTTCGACAGAAGAACTCGCGGCGCTTGAGGCTCCCTATAGACCAAAGTCGCCGACTGGAATGGGTATGGCATTGCTGCCTATGAACCAAGTTTCTGTAGAAGCCGGTTAATCATCAAATCAGGTAGTTATGAGGGTTGTGCGACCCAGTTGTGCAATTTTTGCGGTTTTTCGCAAGAAATCTATCTGGCTTGGTAAACCTGTTCTGTCACGTCACTGTCATTTGAGCTAAGCATTCGGGGTTAATGAATGGTCATGAGCTGATTCTCTTTCCCGTGCGCGGGCTATTTGCCGCAGGGCTGTTAAGCGCTGTTGCGATGGCAGCGCCTGCGCATGCCGATGTGATGGAGATCGGGAGCGATGGCGCGCAATGGATTGCTGGCGGCCCCATTGCCCAATCAGCCGTTTCCGCTCCGGTCGCCAAAGACTTATCGCTAGCCGTCGTCATTCCTGATCGCCCGCTATACTCGGTTAGCCCGGTAATGTTGGCGGAAGTCCTCGCCGTGGGGGTGCCGCAAGCCTATTCGGCAACTGTCGCTGATGTCTGCACCCGCTATGACCTCAGCCCGGCTTTGCTGGAAGCTCTGGTCTGGCAAGAGAGCCGGTGGCGCCACCGCTCGATTTCGCCGAAGGGAGCCAGGGGGCTTGCCCAATTGATGCCAGCTACCGCGCGATATCTGGGCGTCGATCCGGACGATCCGCACGGCAATCTGGAAGGCGGCGCACGTTACCTGCGCATGCAGCTCAACCGCTTTGACGGTGATCTGGTGAAAGCGCTCGCTGCGTACAATGCGGGTCCGGGGCGCGTCGAGCGCGCGAACGGTGTTCCGCAAATTCGTGAAACACAGAATTACGTTAGATCGATTTTGGGCCGTCTTGCGGCGCATCATCGCAATAGACAGAACGGGACGACCTAGATGTTTTCAAATATCCGCAACGCAATTGTGAGACTTTCAGCCGGGCTTATGCTGCTTGCTATGCCCAGCGCTGCTTTTGCGCAGCAGTTCCAGCAGAGCGACGATCCGATTACCAGTGCATTGGTCTGGATGCAGGGTATTCTGCTGGGCCCGATTGCGACGAGTCTGGCCGTGATGGCGGTGGCTGGCGTTGGCTTCATGATGCTGACCGGCCGGATGAACTGGCGCTATGGCGGCACGGTCATCATCGGTGTGTTCATTATCTTCGGCGCGCCGCGTCTGGTCGCCTCGATCGGGGGCTTTTGATTAGTTGATGAGCAATCTCGTTCGCCATAGCGTGCACCGCGCACTGACCCGGCCACAGATGTTCGCCGGGGTGACGATGAATTTCTTCATCATCAATCTGATGGTGACGACGATTGCGTTTCTGATCCTCAGCAGCCTGTGGATCATAATGGTGCCGATTGTCGTGCACATCATCGGATACTTCGCTTGTTTGAGAGAACCGCGCATTTTCGATCTCTGGATCACCAAGGTGTCGCAGTGCCCGCGGGTGAAAAATTACAAGCGTTGGGGCTGCAATAGCTACACGCCGTGACGCAGGAACTGATTTGATATGAGCAAATGGATCGGAGCGGCGGGCTGGGGCCCCAAGGAAGCCAAGGCTGGCGACCGTTTACCCTATCTGCGGATGGTCGACGAAAACACGCTGTTGTTGCGCGATGGATCGGTCATGTCCTCCATTCAAGTGCCTGGCCTGTTGTTCGAAACTGAGGACACAGACAGCCTGAATGCCCATGCGGCGACGCGCGAAGTGGTGCTGCGTTCGACGCTCGATTCACGCTTCGTGCTGTACCACCATGTCATCCGCCGCCGGGTAGAGGTAGAGCTGGATGCGAAATTCGATGATCCGCTCTGCCGTCATATCGATACGCGTTGGAAAGAACGGCTCGCAGGTGGTTCTCTGTTCATCAATGACCAGTTTATAACGCTGATCCGCCGTCCCGCACGTGGCAAGGCGGGCCTGGCAGAACGTGTTTCTCGCTTTTTCAATCGGGCGCGCAGCAGCGAAGTCGAAGCCGATCCCAAGGATGTTCGCACACTGAAGGCCGCGGTCACCGGGCTTGTCGCATCGCTGCAAAGTTACAGCGCGCAGGTGCTCGGCGAATACGAGGGGCTGACGGGCACCAATTCGGAAATGCTCGAGCTGCTTTCGGCGATCTACAATGGCGAGATGCGCCCCGTGCGCGAGCCGGACCATGACACTGACGTAGGTCAAATGCTGCCCTATCGACGCGCAAGTTTCGGTTTGGATGCGATGGAGCTTCGCGGTTCGGGCGGGGTAGAATTCGCAGCTCTTCTGGGCCTTAAGGAATATCCCGACGCGACATCGCCGGGTCTGCTTGATGGCTTGCTGCGCCAGCCGTACGAGATGATCGTCGCGGAAAGCTACGCGCCTACCGAACGGACCACGGCACGAGAGCGGATTGATTTGGCGCTGCGACGCCTGCGCGCGGTGGATGAAGAGGCAGCGGCCGAGCGAGCTGACATGCTTACCGCGCGGGACGAGCTGGGCAATGGATCGGTTGGCTTCGGCGATCATCATCTGACGGTGCTGGTCCGTGAAAGCAATCTGGCCCGGCTTGATGAAGCAACTGCTTCTTGTGCTGCGGCTTTGGCAGATGCCGGCGCGATTGCTGTTCGCGAAGACATTAATTTGGAGCCGGGTTTCTGGGCACAATTTCCGGGTAATGAGCAATATGTGGTGCGCCGCGCACTGATCAGCAGCGCCAATATGGCTGGATTCGGCTCTATGCATGGCTTTGCGCTGGGCAAAGCAAGCGGCAACCACTGGGGTGAAGCGGTCACTCTGCTGCAAACCACCAGCGCGACGCCGTTTTTCTTCAATTTTCACAATGGCGATCTGGGCAATTTCTCGGTCATCGGCCCATCCGGTTCAGGCAAGACGGTGGTGATGAACTTCCTCGCTGCGCAGGCGCAGAAATTCAATCCACGCACAGTCCTGTTTGACAAGGATCGCGGTGCAGAACTGTTCATTCGCGGGATTGGCGGGCGATATGACCGGATCCGCGCGGGCGAGCCAACCGGTTTCAACCCGCTCGCGCTGCCCGACACGGCAGAGAACAAGGCATTCTTGCGCGATTGGTTGGGTGTAATTCTGGAAGCGAACGGCCCGGAAGAGTTAGCCACGATTTCGGCTGCAGTGGACGCCGCTTATAGCAATGATGCATCGCTGCGCCGCTTGCGCCATTTCAAGGAATTGCTGGCCGGATCGCGCAGGCCGCAGCCGGGCGATCTGGCGGACCGGCTTTCGGCATGGATCGGTGACGGTGAACACGCCTGGTTGTTCGACAACGCAAGCGACAAGCTTGATCTGGCGAACCGTGTGCTTGGCTTTGACATGACCGCGCTGCTTGAAAATCCGCGCCTCCGCACGCCGACCATGATGTATTTGTTCCACCGCATTGATGAGCGGTTGGACGGCGAGCCGACCATGGTCCTGATCGATGAAGGGTGGAAGGCGCTGGATGACGAAGTCTTCGCTGCGCGTATCCGCGACTGGTTGAAGACGTTGCGTAAGCGCAATGCGCTGGTTGGGTTTGCCACACAAAGTGCCAGCGACGCGCTCGAAAGCCGGATCTCGGCCGCATTGGTGGAACAGACTGCGACAATGATTTTCATGCCCAACAGCCGCGCGCGAGCAGAGGATTATTGCGATGGCTTTGGCTTGACCGATCACGAGTTGGCGCTGATCCGCTCGCTTCCGGCACATAGCCGCTGCTTCCTAGTTCGTCAGCCCGACGCGAGCGTTGTGGTGCGGCTCGATCTGTCTGGTGCTCCAGAAGTTTTGATCATCCTGTCTGGCCGCGAAGCTTCAGTGCGCAAGCTGGACCAATTGCGCGCATCGATCGGCGATGATCCGGCGGACTGGTTCCCGCCGCTGACTGGCCGCGTGTGGCCCGAACATGCAGACAATGATGCCGGCGGCGAATTGCCGCTGTGGCAGGCGGCAGAGTGATGGCGGGGACTTGCGACAATGCGATTGAAGGCATGGGCGGCGGCATTGCGGCGGCCTTACAAGCCGTAGATTGTATGGCCCAGCAGGGTGCGGCCGGCATGTTTGGTAGCCTGTTCGCACCGGGCGGTGCGCTGGAAAAATCGCTGATCATCCTGCTCACCTTCTACGTCGCTTTTTTCAGCATCAGCCTCATGCTCGGACGTTCGAACATGAGCGTTCGCGCACTTTTGCCGCGCCTGATCCTGCTCGGCCTCGTCCTGACCTTTGCGACAAGCTGGTATGCGTTTCGCAGCATCATCTGGCCGATTTTCATCGAAGCGCCCGATTATCTGGCAACTTTGCTTTCCGGCACTGATCGTTCCGCGACCTTGGTCTTCGGCGAGAAGTTGGACGTGGTGTTCGAAGCGGTTCAGCAGGCGAGCCAGGGTCAAGAGAACTTTGAAGCCTTCTCTCCACCCGGCTTGATGTGGCTGGGAGCTGTTCTGCTGTTGCTGGGTACAGTGGGCGTGTTGGCTACATCAAAGATCGCATTGGCGCTCCTTGTCGCTCTCGGCCCCATTTTTGTCGTGATGGCGCTGTTCAACGGAACGCGCGGCCTGTTCACTGGCTGGCTCAAAGGACTGGTCATGCTGGCGCTGACTCCGCTGTTTGCAGTGTTGGGCGGGACAATCATGCTGGAGTTGGCAGTGCCGGTGCTGTCCGCATTGGTTGCCATACCCGGCGAAGTGTCACCTCGTGCGGCGATGGCGTTTTTCCTGATCGGTGCGGTACATGTCGCATTGATGTTTATGGTGCTCAAAGTGACCGGCACCATGGTTGCCGGCTGGCAGGTGTTCGGGCTTGCACCGCAAGGCGACACGGTGGATGCTGCGGCGGTCAGCACCTTTAACCAAACCTCGGCCCGTGTGGCTGAAGCGCGCAACGCAACGATAGCTGCAAACGCGTCGGGCGCTCGCCGTGTGGACGTTGCGGCAGCGACAATGACCAATATGGCCAGTGATGGCGGCGGCTCTGGCAGCACGGCAAGGGTGCGCGAAACACGGGTGTACGCCACATCCAGGGGCAGTGCAGCCCCGCATTCTGACACGAGACAATCCACGTCACGCACGCGCGGCATCGGCAATCGCTTCCGCCCTGTTCAAGCGCGCGCTTTGGCGCGCAAATCGGAGACTTCATCATGATCCGCGCAGCAGCATTTGCGCTCGCTCTTGCAACGGCAACGCTGACAACTACCCCGGCGATGGCTGACGATCCGCGTCTGGTTGAGCTGGAATATGATCCAGCACAAGTCGTGCGCATCAATGGCAAGGCGCGCGTCCAGGCGACGATCAAGTTCGCTGAAGACGAAGTGATCGAGAATGTCGCGATCGGGGATTCGCAAAGCTGGCAGGTCACGCCGAACAAGCAGGCGAACCTGCTGTTCGTGAAGCCATTAGCCGATAATGCCGTGACCAATCTGACGGTTGTGACCAGCCAGCGAACTTACTTGTTCGATTTGGTTGCGAGCCCGCGCGATCGCCCGGTCTATGTCATGAGCTTCCGCTATCCGAAACTCGAAGCGGCTAAGGCTGCTGCTGCCGAACTGGAAGCGCGACGTCAGGCAAATGTCAGTGAGATGGAGGCGGCGACCGATCCATTCGCAGTGCTCGATCCGGCTGATCTCAATTTCGCATGGGACAAGCGCGGCGATGCCAGCCTGCATCCGGTACGCGCTTTTGATGATGGCCGTGCCACATTCCTAAGTTGGCCGACTGATCGCGCGGTACCAGCCATTCTGATCACCGATACAGATGGGACCGAAGGCCCGGTGAATTTCACTGTGCGCGGCGAGACAATCGTGGTTCAGGCGGTGCCGCGCCAGATTGTGCTCAGGCATGGCGAAGAATCCGCTCTTTTGATCAACAACGGCCCGGTCCGCCCGTCGCCGCCGCTACGTGATGAGCCGGCGCTCGCTCAGATCGAAGCTGAAGCGCGGGAGAACAACTGATGCGTTTGGCAAGCCAAGTTACGGGCAAAGATCCGCGCGATCAGGAGTCAGCTGAAACTATCGATCTGGCTAGCCGCACAGCTTATCCAGCGGTAGCTCAACAAAAACCGCGCTCGGATGCCTTGGGGCTCGCCGCTGGTGTCGCCATTGTTGCCGGGCTTGGTGCGGTCGCATTCTGGGCGATGACATCGGCGGAACTGGAGGAACAGCCAGCTTTGTCCGCTGATCCCACCCCTGTTGCCGCGGTGCCTCAAGAAGTCCAAGCACCAGAACCTGTGCAAGCCGTGCCGCCGCCAATTGTTGTACCTGAACCCATTGATGAGAGCGGAGCGGCTGTCGCAATAGCGCCAAGCACGAATCCATACTCCAGTCCGACGGTGGTATTCGATTCGAGCGCGGGCAGAAATGCGGCAGAGGCTGTTGCGACAGACGCGGCCGTTGCGACAGGCTCGGCATCGCCAGCATCGACAGGCAATTCAGCCGCCGACTTCGCGAGCCGCATTGGCGGTGTTGGCGGCGCGCCTGCGCAAGCAACGCCGATGACCAACCCGTCCACCACGGTCACGCAAGGCACGTTGATACCGGCAATCCTTGAGACTGCAATCGACACAGATGTTCCGGGATTTGTCCGTGCAGTCGTGAGCGAGGATGTGCGTAGCTTTGACGGCACACGCATTCTCGTTCCACGATCATCACGGCTCGTCGGGCAATACCAATCCGGCCTGCAAGGCGGGCAAAAGCGCGCCTTTGTTATCTGGACGCGGCTGATCCGCCCAGACGGCGCTTCGGTCAATCTCGCATCGCCTGCTGTCGGCTTCGATGGCACCACCGGGCTTGAAGGCGATGTGAATTCGAATTTCTTCGGCCGTTTCGGTTCTGCACTTCTGCTATCCGTGGTTGATGGCGTTGCTGCGGTTGCATCAGGGGGTGCGTCTGTCGTGCTGGGCGGTGGCAAGTCGGCGGCAGCAGCTGCGATTGAGCAGGACGGCAAGATCGGCCCGACAGTCCGCGTCCGCCAGGGTGAACCAATCCGCGTATTTACATCGCGAGATCTTGATTTCTCTCAGGTTCCGAATTGAGCGAAAAGACGGTGTCCGCTGAAGTCCATCCTTTGCCGAATGACGTTAAGGCGCCTTCGGGTGAGCACAGTGTGTATCTGGAGGCGTATCTGGCGCCGTTCCGGCAATGGCTGGATCGCGACACAATAACCGAGATTATGGTCAATCGTCCTGGCGAAGTCTGGATCGAAGATGCCACAGATCCCGGCATGAAGCGGGTCGAAACGCCTGACATCGATGATGCGCTTGTTCAGCGGCTTGCGGAACAGGTTGCGCGGGTAAGCCACCAGGGGATCAACCGCGAACACCCATTGCTGGGAGCAACACTGCCGGATGGTGCGCGTATCCAGTTTTGCGGTCCGCCGGCGGCGCGTAAGCACTGGACGATGGCGATCCGCCGTCATCGCAGGCTCGATTTACCGCTAGATGCCTATGATGCCGGACCGCTTTCCAAGCCCGTGCCCCCGCAAATGCCTGACCTGCAAGCTGAGCCAATCGCCTATCTCCGCGAAGCGATCCGCCAAAGACGAACAATTCTGATCTCAGGCGGTACAAGCACAGGCAAGACGACTTTCCTCAACGCCATGTTGAAGGAAATCCCGCGCGATGAACGCGTGGTTCTGGTAGAGGACACACCGGAACTGAAACTGCCGGGAGAGAACGGTGTCGGTCTTGTCGCTGTGAAGGGCGAACTGGGTGAAGCCAAGGTGTCCGCCAACGAATTGTTGCAAGCCGCGCTGCGATTGCGCCCGGACCGGATCGTCTTGGGCGAGCTGCGTGGCCAAGAAAGCGTAAGTTTCCTGCGTGCTATCAACACTGGTCACCCGGGCAGCTTTTCTACGATCCACGCCAACAGTCTGCGCGGAGCATTGGAGCAATTGTCGCTGATGGTTATGCAGACTGGTATCGGCCTTACGCGCAGCGATACGATTGCCTACGCGGCTTCTGTAATTGATGTGATTGTTCAGCTTGGCCGCGACGGGACCGGCAAGCGCGGGATTACGGAAATTGCGGATAGCGGTACGCTTATCTGAATCCTTCGACAATGTATCGAGCGGGAGTTAGAATCGACCACCATGGGCAGCGAACCGGTCAATCTACAACAAAGCCGTCCCGCGGCGACCAGCGGCGATCTCTATTTCAACAGGGAACTGAGCTGGCTGGCGTTTAACGAGCGTGTTCTCGCAGAAGCGGGCAATCCGAACTATCCGCTGCTGGAACGCCTTCGGTTCCTGGCGATCGCCGGAAGCAATCTCGATGAATTCGTGATGATCCGCGTTGCTGGCCTTGCGGGACAGGTGCAGCGCGGTATTGAACGCCTGTCGATCGATGGCAGCACACCATCACAGCAGCTTGCTGCGGTGAGAGAGCGGGTCGCGCGGCTTGCGCTCACTCAGGAGAAGACCTGGCGAGAGTTGCATGAGCAATTGTCCGCTAACGGCATCCATGTAGCCGACGAGCATCAGATCTCGCCCGATGCAATTGATTGGCTCGAGGCATATTTCCTTGAGGAAATTCTGCCGGTTCT
>Ga0222714_10007263_pt1 | contig 10183 bp, 5 predicted proteins | sample C33_3DmetaG_FD_165048 | JGI IMG/M metagenome (GOLD analysis project Ga0222714, IMG submission 165048) | Estuarine water microbial communities from San Francisco Bay, California, United States - C33_3D | ecosystem: Environmental > Aquatic > Marine > Unclassified | place: USA: California... | reverse complement strand
GCAGCGGCGTTCTTTTCGGATGCCCTGGCAGCACAGGCGGTGGTCGACTCGGTCAGCGTCGGCGCAGGCGTCGCGGCTGTCTCGCTGCAGGGGATCGAGGGCACCGTCCTGGCCACCCGCCGGCTGGGAGAGGCGGGCCTCGGCATTTCTGCCATCGATCAGCAACTGCCGCCAGCCAGCGTGGCCATACCCCTCACCAGCGGCGGCGTGAACGTCGGCATGCTGGAAGTGACCCTGGCGCGGAATCATGCGCTGGATGCCGTGATCAAGCTGCTGCCGATCCAGGGTGGCATTTTCCTGCTAACGCTGATGATCGCCAGCGTTGGCACCCGCCGGATCCGCAACACCATCGCCACACCGATCCGGGAACTGCTCGGCACCATGGCCAAGGTCGGGCGGGACCAGGATTTCTCGGTACGCCTCGAACCCCAGGGACCGGAAGAGCTCGGCAGCCTCATTAACCGCTTCAATGAGATGATCGGCCAGATCAGCGTTCGCGACCAACACCTCGCCGAGCACCGTCGGCAACTCCAGGAACAGGTGGTGGAGCGCACCCGCAAGCTGCAGACGGCAGCGGCCAGCGCCGAACATTCCAGCCGGGCCAAAGGCGATTTCCTCGCCCGCATGAGCCACGAGATCCGCACCCCGATGAACGGCGTGGTGGGCATGGCCGAACTGCTGCAAAACACCCAGCTCGATGCCCGCCAGGTGCGGATGCTCGGCACGATACGCCGCTCTGCCGACGCGCTGCTGGAGATCATTAACGACATCCTGGATTTCTCCAAGATTGAAGCCGGCAAACTGGTGGTGCTCAACGAAGACTTCCCGCTGGTCGAGATGATCGAGGACGTCTGCGACCTGCTCGCGGCACGGGCAGAAGAGCGCAAGCTGGACCTGGCCTGCCACATCGATCCGCACATCCCGGAAATCGCCCGCGGTGACGTGATCCGCCTGCGACAGGTCGTCACCAACCTGCTGGGCAACGCGATCAAGTACACCGAGCAGGGGCACGTGCTGGTACGGACCCGTCTGCTGTCTGCCGAAGAGGAAGGCATTCGCATCCGCATCGAGGTGGAAGATACAGGGCTCGGCATCCCGGCCGAAGCACTGGAAAACGTGTTCGAGGCCTTCACCCAGGTCGATTCCTTCGAGACCCGCAAGCACGGCGGTACCGGACTGGGGCTGGCCATCACCAAACAGCTCACCGAACTGCTGAATGGCGAGATTGGCGTCACCAGCAAGCTCGGCAAAGGCTCCACCTTCTGGGTCGAGGTGCCGCTGAGTCACGCAGTGGAGGGGCAGGAGCGCCAGCGCTGGACGCTGCCGCCCGGCCAGTCGGTACTGATCGTCGAGCCCAGCGCGCCCACGGCAGATGCCATCACCGCCATGCTGAAGGTCGCCGGCGCCAAGGTCCATTGGGCCAATACCGCGCACCGCGCGATGGATGCCCTGCAGTTCGACGGTCCCTTCACGCTGATGATCGCCAACCAGCGCCTGCCCGACATGAAGGGGCCGGAGTTCCTCGACAGTGTAAGGGCTAGGCCAGGGTCCACCATGCCGGTCGTCATGCTGACCACCGTCAACGGTCGAGCCCAGGCCGATGATTTCGCCGCCACGGCGCCCGAGGAATGGCTGGTCCTGCCTGTGCGGCGCCTGCGCCTGATCGAGGCGGTGGAGCTGGCCCTCGGCCTGACCGGCGCCGAACAGCGCCGTCCCGGCAGTGAGCGCGACGCCCTGCGCAGCCTGAAGTTGAAGGTGCTGCTGGTTGAGGACAGCCCGGTCAATCAGGAGGTGGCCTGTGGCATGCTCGAGACGCTCGGCTGCGAGGTCACGGTGGCTGGCGACGGTTCGCTGGGTATGGACTACGCACTCGGGCGGCCGTTCGACGTGGTACTCATGGACTGCCAGATGCCACTGATGGACGGCTACGAATCCACCCGCCGGATCCGTGCCGGCGAAGCCGCGAGCGGCCGTAAGCCAGTGCCCATCGTGGCGCTGACCGCCAATGCCCTGCAGGGGGATCGCGAAGAGTGCCTGGAGGCCGGCATGGACGAGTTCCTCTCCAAGCCCTTCACCCTGCACAAGTTGCAGGAGATGCTGCAGTCCGTGACCGGCGTAACGGGTGAGATCAGCGCCCCGCCCCCGACACCGATCCCGGAGGCCATCCCACAACCACTCGTCGAGGAAGGCAGCGCGCCGGTGCTCGACACTACGCAGATCGACGAACTGCGGGCTATCGGCAAGCCGCAGATCGTTCGCCAAGCCATTCTGCTGTTCCTCAAACAGACTGCGCAGAAACTCGACGAGCTGGACACCGCCTTCGACAGCGGCGACATCCTCGCTGTCGAACACGTAGCCCATGCCATCAAGTCGTCCTCGCTCAGCGTGGGCGGGCGTCGCTTCGCGAACGTCGCCAGCGAATGTGAGGCGGCTGCCAAGGTCAAGGACGAAGCCGTTGCCCGCAAGGAGGCCAAGCAACTCCGGCCCGAGTTCCGGGTGTTGGTCAAGGCGCTGTCGGCCATCGCCCAGCAGGAGGAGCGGGTCGCATGAGCGACAAGCCCCGGATCCTGGTGGCCGACGACGAACCGGTCGCGCAGCTGTTCGCTACCACCGCGCTCGAGGCAGGCGGCTTCGAGCCAGTCATCGCCAACGATGGCCAGGAAGCCGTCGAGATGTTCGCCAGCGTCCAGCCAGACGTGGTGGTGCTCGACGTCATGATGCCGCGCATGAACGGCTTCGACGCCTGTGAGAAGATCCGCACCGCTTCCGGCAGCATGGACCTGCCCATCCTGATGCTCACCAGCCGCGACGACGTGGCCTCGGTCAGCCGCGCCTACGAGGCGGGAGCCACCGACTTCCTGGCCAAGGGTTCCAGTTATCGTCTGCTGACCGAGCGCGTGCGCTTCATCCTGCGTGATCGCGACAACCGGCGCGCATTGCGCGTCAATCGTGACCGGCTCGCGGCCGTGCAGGACATGGCCCGGATCGGACATTGGGAACTCAGCCATGCCGGCTCGAGCATCGACGTGTCCGGAGTGGTGACCAGCATTCTCGGTGGGGAAACGGTGACCTCCCGTGGCCTGGCTGGCCTGCGAGAGGCGCTCGCCATCGAGGATCGCGGCGCGCTCGACTACTGCATCGCGCAGTGGCAGCGGGACGGCGAGTCATTTCGCCTCGATTGCCAGTTGCTGGATGGAACCCACATCCACGTGCATGCGGCGACCAACCCCGGCGGCGATCCGGAGGGACGGCTGACGCTGGCAGTCCAGGACGTGACCATGCTGCGCGAAGCCCAGCAGGAAGCGGAGCGCCTGACGCTGCATGATGCGCTGACCGGGCTGCCCAACCGGATGAGCTTGCTCACCTCGCTGGGCGCGATCCTGAGTGGCCGTCGCCGAGTCTCGCCCATGGCCGTGATGGGCATCCACGTGCGCGGTCCGGAGCGTATCCTGGAATCCGCAGGGCAGGCTGGAGCCAATCGGGCGATTTCGACCGCTGCCCGCCGCATCATGCGCACCGCCGGCCCGGAAATCGTGACCGGCCGCGTCCTCTCGCACCTCGGCGGCGGAGACTTTGCGCTGGTGCTACCCGATTGCGACAGCACCTATGCCGCGGCCGCGATCGCTGAGGAAATACTCACCGCACTCAATCCGCCGGTCGAGGGTGCCCACTGGTCGGTCAACCTGGCCTCCCGCATTGGTGTCGCCTTCTGGCCCCAGGACGAGTCCGAGCCTGAGACGCTGCTCGACGCATCGCAAGCCACCGCCGCCAAGCTGCCCGAGGAGGGCGGCTCGGCTTACGGCTTCTTCACACCCGAGATCCTGGCCCGGGCACGCCGGCGCCTCGAGGTCGAGGCCGACATGCATGGCGCCCTGCGGCGTGGCGAGTTCCGCGTGGTCTACCAGCCGAGGGTTCACTTGTCTGACCTGTCGACCCGCGGCGCGGAGGCCCTGATCCGCTGGACACATCCGCGTCTCGGCAACATCCCGCCACTCGAGTTCATTGCGGTCGCCGAGGAGTCTGGGCTGATCCTCGAGATCGGCGACTGGATCCTGCACCAGGCCTGTGGCGAGGCCGCGCGCTGGCGTAAGGAGAATGGTCGCGAGCTGAACGTATCGGTCAACGTGTCGTCCCGGCAGCTGGCGCAGCCGCGCGTGCTGCTCAGCACGGTTCAGGAAGCGTTGGCTCGGCACGAGCTGCCACCCGAGGCCCTGGAAATCGAGTTGACGGAATCGATGATTATCCACGCCGGTGCGGGCCTGCTCGAAGTGCTGCAGATCCTGCGCAACTTGGGTATTTCAATCGCGCTGGACGACTTTGGCACCGGGTACTCGTCGCTCAGTTACCTGCGCACGCTGCCGGTGGACTGCGTAAAGATCGATCGGGCTTTCGTGTCCGACCTGGGCGACGACCGCGGCGCGGAAGGCGTGCTGGACGCGATCCTCGCGGTCGCCGGCGCTTTGGGTCTGCGCACCGTGGCCGAGGGTATAGAGACCGAGGCCCAGTATCGGATGCTGGCCCAGCGGGGGTGCCTGGAAGGACAGGGCTACCTGTTTGCCAAGCCCCTGGAGCCGGCAGGGTTCATCGAGCGGCTGGTGACCCTGCAGCATGCGGTGCTCACCGGCACGGGCTGACTCAGTCCTCCATTCCGAGCTCACGCAACTTGCGGGTGAGCGTGTTGCGGCCCCAACCCAACAGCCTCGCTGCATCCTGGCGCCTGCCAGCCGAACGAGCCAACGCGGCGCGGATCAGTGTCCGCTCAAACTCTGATACCGCGACCTCGAGCAGCGGCTCCTCACTGGCGGCAAGGTGGCGACGCGCCCAGCTGTCAAGTTCCCTCGACCAGGCGAGCGTGGCGGCTTCCGCGGTCGTGCCACCAATCTCCGCCGGTACGTCGGCTGAGGTGATTTCGCGTCCTGGAGCAGTGACCGTCATGCGTCGGGTGGCATTGACGAGTTGCCGTACGTTGCCCGGCCAGTCGAAGGCAGTCAGCAGCTGCTCAGCCTCCGGGCTCAGGGTTTTGGCCTCGACTCCCAGTTCCGCCGCCGCCGCCCCGAGGTAATAGCCGAGCAGTTCCCCAATGTCCTCGCGTCGCTCGCGCAGGGGGGGGATGGCGATGCGGATCACGTTGAGCCGGTGCAACAGGTCCTCGCGGAACAGGCCTGCCTGCACACGCTGCTCGAGATCCTGGTGGGTGGCGGCAATCACCCGGACGTCGACCCGCACCGGCTGACTGCCGCCGACCCGGTAGTACTCACCTTCGGCCAACACCCGCAGCAGCCGCGTCTGCAGTGCGAGGGACATGTCGCCGATTTCATCCAGGAACAGGGTTCCGCCATGGGCCTGCTCGAAGCGACCACGGCGCTGGGCATCGGCGCCGGTGAAGGCGCCCTTCTCGTGTCCGAACAGTTCTGATTCCAGCAACTCGGCGGTGAAGGCGGAAGTGTTGAGTGCGATGAACGGTCCCTCAGCCCGCGGGCTATGCCTGTGCAGAGCCCGCGCCACCAGTTCCTTGCCGGTTCCGGATTCGCCGGTGACCAGCACGGTCATGCTGGAGCGCGACAGGCGGCCAATGGCGCGAAACACTTCCTGCATCGCAGGCGCCTGACCGAGCATCTCGGGCATCCGGACCGGAGCGCCGGCGGGTCCCGCTGGTGCGGGCTGCACGGCCGCTGCCCGCCTGACCAGGTCGATCGCCTGGTCGATGTCAAAGGGCTTCGGCAGGTATTCGAAGGCGCCACCCTGATAGGCGGCCACCGCTGAATCGAGGTCGGAGTGGGCTGTCATGACGATGACCGGCAGCACGGGGTGACTGCCGCGCACGCCCTCCAGCAGCTTCAGCCCGGTTTGGCCGGGCATGCGAATGTCGGTGATCAGCACATCGGGGGCCGAGCGGGACAGGGCGGTGGTGACGTCGCCGGCTTGTTCAAAGGTGCGCGGGCGCATCCCGGCCTGGCGCAAGGCCTTCTCCAGTACCCAGCGGATGGATGCGTCATCATCCACGACCCAGACGTCAAGCTGCCGGTTCATCGCCCGTCACTCCAGCATGGGTCTGGTTAATCGGCAGGAGCAGCGAAAACACCGTACGGCCGGGGCGGCTGTCGAATTCGACGATGCCCTGGTGGCGGGTGGCGATGTCCTGTGCCACCGCCAGCCCCAGCCCGGTGCCAGCCGCGCGGCCTGTGACCAGCGGATAGAAGAGGGTTTCCCGCAATTCTGGCGGCACGCCCGGACCGTCGTCCTCGAACTGGACGGCGGCCACCACCCGATGCCTGCGTGCGCCGATGGTGGCGCCGGTCAGCGCGCGGGTACGCAGCACCAGCCGGCCCCGGTTGCCAAGGGCCTGAATGGCATTTCGCCCGAGGTTCAGCATGGCCTGGACCAGTTGGTCGCGGTCAAGGCGCATCACCGGCAGGCTCGGATCATAGTCACGCTTCACTTCGATGCCAGCTTCGGCTTCGGCGGACACCAACCGGTACACTCGGTCGAGCAACTCATGGATATTGACGGCTTCGGGCTGCAGGGGACGCAGCGGCCCTACCAGGCTGTCCACCAGCGAGCACAGGCGATCCGCCTCGCCGATGATGATCCGGGTGTATTCCTGTAGCGCAGGGTCGGGAAGCTGTCGTTCGAGGAGTTGGGCAGCCCCGCGCAAGCCACCAAGCGGATTCTTGATTTCATGCGCCAGCTGCCGGGCCATGCGCCGGCTGCCGCCGAGCTGCGCCAGCAGGGCCGTCTCGCGCGTCAGCCGTGACTGGCGGGTCATGTCATTCATCTCGACGATAGCACCCTGCGTCGTCGGCGTAACGGTGCAATCCACCAGGTAACGGGCCCCCGCGCGGGACAACGGGATCAGCTCACACTCGCGGCGTACCAGCGCCTCGCCACCGGCACGCGCGCGGGCAATCAGTTCGTCGACTTCCTCACCGCCAGCCAGCAGGTCCGCGAAGCGCTTGCCGCGGGCTGCCATGGTGCTGGTCGCCAGCAGGTCTTCGGCCGACAGGTTGAGCGAAGTCATGCCGCCAGTTGCGCCGGTGACGACGATGGCGGTGCTCAGCGTGTCCAGCAGCGTGGCGACCTCGGCATGCAACACGGACTGCAACTCGGCCGCCATCAGCAGGCGGCCCCGGTCAGCGTGAAACCTGCGGGCTTCAGCCCCGCGGCGCGGAGGGCGGGGTTGGGGGCCGCGGGGGGCGCGCCGTAGCAGGCGTCGCGACCGAGGGCTGGCGCACGTAGATGTTGATCGAGGACGAGGCGACCAACTCCCGCCCGGAACGGTCGAGCACGGCGGCGCGCAGGACATGAGTACCCCGCTCCAGTCCGGTCAGCGTGGTCGCCAACCCGTCGCCCGGTGCGCGCCGACCATCCACGAAGATTGCCACGGTATGCCCGGCTTGCAGCGCCGGCCGGAGGCTGAGGCTCACGGTCACGCTGACGCTGCCACCGAAGAAGGTGGCCTCGGCAGCGGGCTCGTCGAACTGCAGGGACTGGTAAGTCGCCTGGCCCGACCCGGACTGCCGGGCACGCACGGGTGGCGGCTGGAATGGCTGCACCGGAGGAGGAGCGGCGGGCTGGGCGCCCTGGCCGGGCAGAAAGACCTGTTCGGCATCGGCGTCGCCCGGCTGGTCGGCGTAATGCACCACCCCGGCCTCGTCCACCCAGCGATAGATCTCCTGGGCCCCGACCGGGCCCAGGAGAATCATCAAACCGAGCGTCAAGACAATCCGCATGCATCCAAGGATACCCCCTTTGGGGCTTCAGACGCTGTAGTACATCTCGTATTCGATCGGATGCGTGGTCATGCGCAGGCGGGTGACTTCCTGCATCTTCAGTCCGATGTAGGCATCGATCACGTCGTCGGTGAACACGCCGCCGCGCTTGAGGAACTCGCGATCCTGGTCGAGTGCCTCGAGAGCCATGTCGAGCGCATGGCAAACGGTGGGAATGTCCTTCGCTTCCTCCGGCTCGAGATCGTAGAGATCCTTGTCCGCTGGATCGCCAGGGTGGATCTTGTTCTGGATACCGTCGAGGCCCGCCATCATCATTGCCGCGAAGGCGAAATAGGGGTTGGCGGTGGAATCGGGGAACCGCACCTCGATACGCCGCGCCTTCGGGCTGGTGACGAAAGGCACACGGATGGAGGCGGAACGGTTGCGGGCCGAATAGGCCAGCATGACCGGCGCCTCGAAGCCCGGCACCAGTCGCTTGTAGCTGTTGGTGCTGGCGTTGGTGAAGGCATTCAGGGCACGCGCATGCTTGATGATGCCGCCGACGTAGTACAGGCAGGTGTCCGACAGGCCGGCATATTTATCGCCGGCGAAGATGTTCTTGCCATCCTTCGCCAGGGACTGGTGCACGTGCATGCCGCTGCCGTTGTCACCGACCAGTGGCTTGGGCATGAAGGTGGCCGTCTTGCCGTAACCGTGGGCGACGTTCAGCACGGCGTACTTGAGGATCTGCACCTCGTCGGCCTTTTTCACCAGGGTGTTGGCGCCGATGCCGATTTCACACTGGCCGCCGGTGGCCACCTCATGGTGATGCACTTCGACCACCAGACCCAGTTCCTCGCAGGCCATACACATTGCGGTGCGGATGTCCTGAAAGGCGTCGACCGGCGGTACCGGGAAGTAGCCGCCCTTGACGCCCGGACGATGGCCTCGGTTCATGCCGTCCAGTTCGAGCGACGAGTTCCAGGCGCCCTGGATCGAGTCGACCTCGGCGAAGCTGCCGTTCATGTTCGCGCCCCACTTGGCGGTATCGAACACGAAGAACTCGTTCTCGGGTCCGAACAGCGCGGTGTCGGCGATGCCCGTGGACTTCAGGTAAGCCTCGGCTCGCTTGCCGAGGGAGCGAGGGTCACGCTCGTAACCCTGCATGGTGGAGGGCTCGATGACGTCGCAGCGCAGGTTGATGGTGCGCTGCTCGAAAAACGGATCGACGATAGCGGTGGAGGCGTCCGGCATCAGGATCATGTCCGACTCGTTGATGCCCTTCCAGCCGGCAATCGAGGAGCCGTCGAACATCTTGCCGTCGGCGAAGAAATCCTCGTCGACGTAGCGAGAGGGAATGGTCACATGCTGTTCCTTGCCGCGCGTGTCGGTGAAACGCAGGTCGACGTAGGCGGCTTCCTTGTCCTTGATCAGCTTGATTACATCGGCGGGGGTCATCATCGGTCTCCGGTTGGGAATGGGCCTGGATCTATCCTGGTGCATAAGCCATGCCAGCGTCCTCTGCTTTCAAAATCAAAGAGTTAAATAGGCTTGAGGGTGTCGAGTTGGCTTTAATGCACTATTTTGGGGATCTGGTTCTGAATAATGCCCTAAAATTGTGCAATTGGGTCAATACCATCCCGGCCCAGTCAGCAGCGCGGCTTGGCTATACTTCGACCCCCGCCGAACGGCCGCCGTCCTAGCCTCATGCCCAAACAGGCCCCCATCCCGCCCCGTACCTTTCAGGACCTGGTCTTCGCGCTCAAGCGCTACTGGGCCGAGCAGGGCTGCGTCATTCTCGAGCCCTACGACCTGGAGATGGGGGCCGGGACCTTCCACGCTGCGACCTTCCTCAGGGCGGTGGGCCCGGAGCCATGGAGCGCGGCCTATGTGCAGCCCAGTCGGCGGCCCACCGACGGGCGCTATGGTGAGAACCCGTTCCGCCTGCAGCACTATTTCCAGTTCCAGGTGGTGCTCAAGCCCTCCCCGGACGACATCATCGAACGCTACCTCGGATCGCTCCGGGCGCTCGGCTTCGATCCCCTCACCCACGACATTCGTCTGGTGGAGGACAACTGGGAGTCGCCGACCCTCGGCGCCTGGGGACTGGGCTGGGAGATCTGGCTGAACGGCATGGAGATCACGCAGTTCACCTACTTCCAGCAGGTCGGTGGGCTGGATTGCCGGCCAGTCATGGGCGAAATCACCTACGGTCTCGAGCGCCTGGCCATGTATCTGCAGGGCGTGGACAGTGCCTACGACCTGGTATGGAGCGACGGCCCGCTCGGCCGCGTGACCTACGGGGACATCTATCATCAGAACGAGGTGGAACAATCGAAGTACAACTTCGAACAGGCCGACACGGCCGATCTGTTCCGCCGCTTCGAATCGCACGAAACCGAATGCAAGCGCCTGTTGGAGCTGGGCCTGGCGCTGCCTGCCTACGAGCAGATGCTGAAGGGCTCCCACACCTT
>Ga0222714_10007261_pt1 | contig 10186 bp, 12 predicted proteins | sample C33_3DmetaG_FD_165048 | JGI IMG/M metagenome (GOLD analysis project Ga0222714, IMG submission 165048) | Estuarine water microbial communities from San Francisco Bay, California, United States - C33_3D | ecosystem: Environmental > Aquatic > Marine > Unclassified | place: USA: California... | reverse complement strand
AATCCGGTCAAAGATAATCTAACCTCATCTTGGGTTTGAAGTGAAGTTCCTACGGAGATGTTACCTGGTCCGTAGTTTCTCTGCTTCTTACAAAAAGTAAGATACATCTCATCCAAAATGTTTTTGAATTCTTCGGTAGTTTGGGGATAGTTTTCTTCACAATATGTAACCGCAGATTGTTCTTTGACTCCACCATAGTTAGGGCGTTCTTCTTCACCAACCCACTCTACTTTGGTTTTTGCTTCTTTAATCATTTTAGCCATTTATCTATTTCTTTTGGGTCAACCCCATATTTAACAATTATTGATTTGATTTCATCCTTGGTAAGAATATCAAGGTAATCCAAAACTTCACGAGATGATACTTCATAGTATTTACAAAAATACTGAATTACATTTTCATGCCACTTATCTTCGGACTTACCTTTGATATACTTGTTGAATGATTTTTTCTTTGGTAGAATATCCAAGTAAAACTTGTAAACCTCTCGTGGGGTTAGCTGTCCATTTGTGTATTGATTTATAATGTTTACAATTTCAACATTATCAGCACCCATAGACAAAAATCTATTAACCATATAGGTTTCAAAAGATTTCTTATCCATCACGGACAAGCTCTCCCACGGAGTTTTAAGGTGAGTAATACCACTCAAGTGGTCAAATAACCCCTTGGCTTTTACTACACCTTCATCACTTTTCTTCACCACCTTCAAAAAACTCTTTTGGAGTAAACTTTGGGTGAACAGTTCCACATTCATTACATACAACCACAGGGATTGGTAACATTGATTGTTGACCATTGGGAGACATCACCGCTGGGATTTCTTTAAACATAGTCACTTCCGTGAAGAAAATACCTTCACAATTCGGACAAGTTACTGTTTTGAGTTTAAAGGGGTCAACATTTAATTTTGGTGCTTGTTGAGTTGGTTGTTGTTTACCACTCATTGGAATTACTTTACCTTTTGCCATTTTAGATACTTGTTATAATATTTAACATCATCGCCATTACATTGATTTCTTTATCAACGACCATTGCGTCTTTATACTGACCATCCGCGATGTTTAAGATGGTTTGTCCTACTTTACCTTTACCATAGTCATCTACTCTATCGTAAAGGGTTCTATACAAAGGTTCAAAGCTTTTAACACCTGAATCAGCAATAATTTGTCTGACATTAGTGAACTTTGTTTTTGCGTCATTATTAGACATCAATTCTTGCACCACTTTTTCGGTGTAATTTGCTTCAAGAGTTGATTGTTTATCAATCACCAATTTTCCGTTGATGACTTGTCGTTGAGCTGCGTTTAGAACTCTACGAATGTCCGGATATCCACTATTAACAAGCACAGCAAGGTCTGACATTTCAAACTCAATACCTTCGGTTGTTAGAATATCATTCAGTCGTTTTGCAACATCTTTTTTAGATGGTGGGGTAATTGCAAATGTCTGACAACGAGATTGGATGGGGTCAATTACTTTTTCAACAAAATTACAAGTTAGAATAAAACGAGTAGACGCTGAAAAGGTTTCCATTAAATTACGGAGAGCCGCTTGGGCGTTTTGAGACAAATAATCAGCCTCATCCAAAATAATAACCTTCCACTTTCTAAAACCCATAGATGATGCAAATCCACGAATCTTATCACGAACTGCGTCTACGGAGTTTTCATCCGATGCGTTGATATACATCAAATCACAATCAATTTGATTGGTGATGATTTTAGCGAGGGTAGTTTTACCTGTACCGGCTTGTCCATACAACAAAAGGTGAGGTACATCCTCATTCTGAATGTAAATCTTTACTTTTTCAAGGATGTGTTCGTTTCCTACATATCCTTCTAATGTATCTGGTCGGTATTTTTCAACCCATAGTGAATTACTCATCTTCCTACTTCTTTTAGATATTTTTCTTTACAATCTTCCCACGACATACCAATGATATCAAGGTAAAACAATGACTCTGGTTTGATACGACCTTCTTCATGTAGTTTTTCGTATCGTTTGATTGCCTTTGGCTTCCACCACTTCATTGTGTATTCATCACCTTCAACAAACTTATCTTTCATTATCAGTTGGTCTTCGGTAATCTCATTACGGAGAAACTCATTACCATTCTCATACATTTGTGCGAAATACACACCTCGTTTGAATCCGTGTTGGTAGTGAGAACCTTTTAGCCCAAGTTCTTTGAAAATCATATTGATGACTTTTTGCTTTACTCCGGTTGCGGGTCCATCTACACCCTCTTTTTCAGCAGTTTGAATAGCGTATTCTTCGGACTTATTTTCTTTAATCCAATGGTGCCAGGGTTCGTAAACCGAATCATCTGGCTTTGTAGCTACCTTACCTGCGGATTCTCCCAAGGTTTTGAAGTGGGGGATACCATTATATTGAGAGTGAATACCATACAAAGAAGTGGTTCCAACTGCAATCAGAGTTTGTCCGTACTTTTCTTTCCAATGTTTACGAACTATATCTGATGTAGCCATACAAGCAATCAACTTACCACCCAAAAAATTGTATCCCAAGGGTTGGGTGCAGACAATTGTGGATGCGATAGTAGTATGATTCAACTTACCATCTTTGTATTTGTTGTCTTGGGTCCATCCAATGTAAGTATCACGAACTCCCAATGATGTGACATCTGAAGCCAAGGAAATCATTCCAAGTATCTTACCACTAACCCTATCCTTAATGTAAATCTTTACATTACGACCAGGATTAGCATCAAAAGACATCGTATGAATTAGTTTTCGGATTTCAGTCCAACGAGTAGATTCTTTGGGGTCATCAACAATTTCTACATAAGGTTCAAGGGCTTCAATTTCTTTGATTGTTTGTTCCTTATTTTGAATGTCTTTCGGCATCCAAAGAGCATCATAGTGAAGAGCCAAACCCGCTTTTCTCTTCATAGAGGTAGCCAAGTCATAGTTCCACTCCTGCCACTTTTTGTAAAGTGTTTGTTCTTCTACGGACATAGAAGAAAGGTAGTCCATATTTTCAATGAACTTACCCTTTTCTACATCGTAGTCAAACGCAGGTTTCGCTGGTTCAGTATCCCAAAACATTACTTTACTTCTACGAGGTAGTAAGATGATTTATATCCTTCGTGTTCAAAAGAAACCGAAGCAAGACCTTGTGATGAGACCTTCATAGAAGATGCTTTAGCACCACGATTTGCATTCAAGATTTCTTTCAAGTATTTAGCAGAGAATGAAATAGGTTGAACATCACTTTCACAAACACAATCTACATTAATAGAGATTCGGTTAGAGTTGATTTTAGAATAACCCAAAACAATCTTACCCGCGTTTGATTCGCCGGTACAAGTAAAGGTAAAGGTATCTGAATCACTCAAAGCACCCTTTGATTTAATAAAGGTCCCAATAAATGCCTCATCCAAAGTGATAGTAGCATTAAAGTTGGGGAGTTGCTTGAGTTCTGGAACCGCTGGGATTACTGACAATTCAGCCAACACATAGTTTACCGAAGTTTTGGTGTCTGAAAATACCAACGAAGTTTCATTAGATTTTACATCAACACTTGCGTCAAGAACACCCAACAAACCTTTTAGTTGTGAAGTAGTGTAGATACCAAATTCACCATTAGGAAATGACTTATCTTCACTTTCTACAACACCCAAAAGGGTTTTGTCATCAGAGATGAAACGAACCGAAAGTCCTTCATCAGTTGAGACTACCTTAACGGATTCAACTTCACCGCCAAGATTATAACGAGAGACAAATCCCTCAAATGAACTTTTCTTCATACTTTTTAATTTTTAGTTTAGACAAATATACGAAATTATTTTGAATTATCCAAACCATTGTTGGATTTTTTGTTTTCTTTTTTTGAATCGGTAAATGTAAATGTTCTTTGTAAGAGTTTCTACATACTGAGCACTTCCATCATCCAATGCGTTTTTCAATTCAATAGCAACGGGCTTTAGTTTCCCATTGTGCTTGTTTCTTAAAGTTTTGTCGTGATACCTACGACCATTCCACATAATAACCCTTCCGGCTGATGTTTCACCCATACACTCAAAGTTTGTAGCTTTATAAACCACACCTTCGTGTCCAAATGTTTTATCAGCATATGAGATTATCATTTCTAAATCAGTATTTCGTTGTAACCACCGAAGCGTCCAACCTATGAAATAAGATTCAGTATTTTTTGGAGTATCATCAATACAAACGAGTCGTTTCAACTCTAAAATCTTTGATGGGTTAGAGGTATACTTCTCAGCAACCCCAACCATACCCAACGACCCATACACCATAGCACCAATCATAGTATCACCATCCATCAATTTAAAACAATATGAAATGTGTAATCCATTCATATTTTTTGAATAATGGTGGGTTTCCACAAAGTTTACGATTTCACTTCGCGGACATTGTTCTACTATGTAATTGGTTACGCTCATTGATTAGTTTGTTGATGGAACTCTTCCTCCAGCATCTCATTAATTTTTTCAATGGTATAACCATTTTGTAAAACCGAATCTAACACTTGATACGCGTCATCATCCGAAATGTCACCATATCGTTGAACATCATCAATGTGCCAGAGGTTGTCTACATAGTACCCACTTTGTCGGAGTACGTCTTTTGCGTCTTTAATAGTCATAATACAAATATACAAAAAATAAATTAAAATGCAAAGAATTGTGATGCTGCTGCGAGATTGGGATTTGGTTTGTCCCAATTCATTGCGTCATAAAAGTCGGTGATTTTATTCTCCAACTCCTTTTCCCAAATCAAATCAACATCAATGTATTGTTGAATGAATGTATTGATTTCGGGCGGGTCATTATGACCTGTAAATGCGGTGGCTTCTAATCCAAGTGGATTCTTCTTTAGGTATACCCACTTAATCTTGTCACCATCCTTCATAGGTTCGTATTTGTAAGGGGCGTTATAATGTTTCAACAACCTATTGTAGGTTATAGCAGCTTTTACGTGCGCTGGGGTTCCTTTCTCAAATTCACCCAATGCGTACTCCTTACGATTTTTTACATACTTGGACATATCCTTTACTGCAGAGTTCTTTGCAATATCAGTAAAGTTTTGGTCTGACATTTCTTTTTTATATTTGATGAGTTTATCATCAATTATGGATTTGTCAACACCCTTTAGGATATCTAACAAAACAGTTTCCATTACCTTCTTAAAGTAGGTTGGGAATGATGACCTACGAACATCCAATCCCTTAACATCCATCTTATCACATGGTACAGTATTGTCGTTGATAATCCATTGAGCATATCTCTTCTTTGATACCCAAAACCCACCCTTTGCGATGGTTTCTTGTTTGATATCAAATCGGTGAGAGTCTACATTGAATAACTTTTTAGACATCGTGTCGTAGACCTTATTGATGTGGGCTTGAACTTCTTGAGCAACCGATAGAATCGCAGGAACCATTTGTTCATCAGACTCTACATCAATTTGGGGATTTCTTGCTTTTACAAGCGGAGCTGCCTGATAGAATACGGAGTCGGTATCGGTATACACATTGTAGTCATCCTCTTTACCAATGATACTTTTGTAGTATTGGTTAGCAATCATTTCCGTAGTCTTAATTACCGTCTGACCCGTAATCGTGGTAGCTTCTGCGTTATCCACATCATAAAATCTGAATGATGGTAGACCCAATACACCATAAAGGGAGTTCAACATAATCTTTTGAACCAACTGGCGTTGAGAGTAAAACTTGTAAAGTTCGTTATTACCTTCTTTACCATATTTCTTCATCAAGTCCTTATACTCTACTCGTTTGTCAAACCAAACATTCAAGATTTCAGGTATTACACCAACTCTATCTTGCGTATACAATACACCATTTGATGATACCGAATAGTTGGATTCGGTGATTAGGTTTTGGAATTCATCACGAGTTAATGGTGGGAACTCACGACCATTATCATCCACGATTGAATACGACTCAATCTTGTTCTTCATATAATCTTCAGAAGAGAATGATTTGAGTTTACCAATCTTGGTTTCCGGTGACACATTCAAGGTCATAATAATAGATGGATACAGCGAAGTCAAGTCCAAGTCATATACCCATTTGTAAAGACCTGGTTTTGGTTCTTTTACATATGCGCCTGTGAACTTACCTTCACCATCAGACCCATCTTCGTTCTTTTCTGCTCTTCGTGGTTTGTCTGGCGCTACACGATTACTTCTACGCAAGAAAGTTAAGATAGCACCTTCCAACCACTTTGATGAAAATAGGAAATCTTCGTAGAACACATGACCGGCGTGACAAATCGCCTGAGCTAATTCAATGAACTGAAGCTTTCTATCCATTTCAACAACCAACTCCACATCCACCAAGTTATACTCAATGAACTTTTCCAAGTCATCTCGGAACAGCTGGTCAAGATTACCTTTGTATTCAATCTTACCCCTACCCAATACGATATTAGCGATGGTATCCAATCGGTAGTTAGGGAATTCTTGGTAGGTAAAGTTCTTGTAAAGTGCAAGGTAGTCCAAGCAACTTACCCCAGCGATGATATAACGATTACGATACTTGTTGTATCCAATCTTACCAATAGGAGAAAGTTTACTAGCCATCCTTTCACCCAATACATTCTTCAAACGATTGTATAGGTAAGTAATATCAAAGTAGTCAATATTCCAACCCGTAACAATAGTTGGGTTGATTTCTTGCCATTTGTTTAGGAATGCTTCAAGTAGGTCAGCTTCAGTTTTGAACGAGCGAACTTGAGCTCCTTTGATAGTCTTATCAACATAATTGTCTGATACAACATATACAAAGTAGTCGTTGGTGACTGAATCGTGACCTGCGATTGAAGTGATTGCATTACCTGCTTTATCAATATCCGGCAAACCACTATTCATCTCCACCTCAATGTCAAAGGTTAGAATAGTATGACCGGTAGATACCTCATCTGAATCACCATATTGGTCAATCAGAAAACGAGTCACTTCGTTTACATCACTTTCGTAAAGTTTGAGATTATCCTCTTGCTTCCAAAAGTTTATCTTTTTAAGACGCTCTCCGTGAATAGAAGTAAAAGCACCATTCCCATCTCTAACATATGCGTATCTACGGTACTTGCTTGTAAAATAACCTTTTTGGTCATCCCAGCAATGGATGATACCATTTTCTTTTTCATAGTATACATTTTGATACATTAAGCGCTTAATTGTTTATGTAGTTCTTGAATCATTTTATCTTCGTTCAAAGATAGTTCCATTGCTCGTTGGAGTGACATCTTGTCTTGTTCTTTTCTGAATACATCATTATCCAGCATCTTATCTAAATACCCAAAGAATTCTTTTTTGGTTTTAAAGAACATTCCGTTGGGGTCAATCTCATGGTAACAATCGGAGTCTTGCCAAATCATTGGAGTTCCGTTCATCATACAATCAGTACCACTTACCGACCACCCATAGTTGGTTTGTCTCATTTGAACACCAACCTTACAATTCTGAAGTCGTTGGTAATATTCATGTTTTGGAACTTTTGTGTTATCAATCCATGGATGTGGAGCATCACCTACTAATTGTGGAATCCATACCATAAAGTCTTGTCGTTGAGTACGATACTCTTCCATTAGTTCTATAAACTTTGGATATCCTTTGTATGCGGCCGCTCGGTGGTTGCATACGATGATATTGTCTTTTGTTTCTTTAATACTATCAACAACCCTATCTTGTGGTAGACCCAAATTCCATACCTTTAGAATACTATCTAACTTATGAACGAACTCCTTATTAAATGTTTCTTTCGCCTCATCCAATACTCTATTCTTTTGGTCTTGTGTATTGAGGTAACACACATCCATTTGTGATACTCCAAGAATCTCAATAGGTAGCCACAACCACTTGGCTTTTCCAGCTCTATTGTCAGGTCCGTTACACGATTTCATTTCCCACCAATGACAATAACCCACAATTTTAGTATCCATTGTCTTTTTGTATCTACCCACTTGTGGCCAATCGGGCAAGTGTGAGTAGATTACATCGTATTCAGTATCCTTTAATACTTTGATTAAATCAACTGATGGGAATGACCTCTGATTCATCATATCACCCGGAATGTGAATCTCAAGTTGTTTCACATTTGGTAGATTAAGTTTTTTTGTAGCATTACCTTTTGGAACTAATACATTCCAATAGTAGTCACCATACTTTTCTAATGCTTTAATATGATTGTAGATTACATCAATGAATGAATCTTTTTCAATATTAGAAGAGTTGGTGATATTTGGTATCACCAATACTTTTCGTGCTTTACTATAATCTATACTATCCCAAAACATATACTACAAATATACGAATAATTTTTTAATCTACCAAAAACTTACTTGATTTTCTGGCTCGTAGGTTTCGTATCGTTCAGCTTTTGGTAAGATGTCGCTGATATCCTTTGGTGGAGTTTCACACGGATGTTTAAGTGAGTTCATCAGTTTCTTCTTCTCACCTTTGTTTGTTGGTAGAATCTGAATGTATCTTAACTTGGACATTTCTTTTCTACGCCAGAACTCTTTATACCCATCCTTACCAATTTCGGTTTTGAGGTGTTCCAAGTTGTGACTACCCCACTTTGAAAATACAGTTCGTGAGTGTATATAAGTCCCATCTTCACCTTCTAATGAAATGCCATAGTTCGGCATCAATTGGATTTTATTGGTGTCTTGGAATAACCAATTGGTAGCACGATAGATACCACCCAAGTGACCCTGAAACGGGTCTGAATACGATAGTAACATTTTGATGTTGGGAGCGTTCTCCCTCATCCACTTAAATGTTTGCCCCAATGCGTATGATTCAATATTAGACCCATACCCATCGTGAATGAACAATCGTGTTAGCTCTAAACATTGGTCGTTACCCAACCCATCAATGATTGAGGTCACAGCCGACCTACCAACAGGAAATCCATACACAGCAACACCAATCAGCTTTTCATCATTACCAAGAATGTCCTTTTCATCGGTTTTATAGAAGATACCCAATGCGTATCTACACATAGTCCATGCGTGGGAATAGTGATAGGTCACAATCATATCCTTTGCAATGGCTTTGTTGATTTCACGAATGGTGACTCGTGAGGTGTCTACATATGTTTTATTCTCCTCTTTCAATTGGGTCTAATTTGTAGATTTCTTCTATGAACTCTTCGTTTTCAGTTGGATAGGGTAATGATGGATATTTCAAGTTCTTCAATATACGACTTTTTTTTGAATTATCCAAAATATAAACATACCGATGTTTGCGAAGTTCTTTTTTTATCCAAAATGGAGCGGTGGTCATTTCTTGGATTTTCTTTGGATTGTTGGTTCCAAACTTTACAAATGATGTTCGTGAATGTGTCCACTCACCACCCTCTTCCCACTTGAATAACCACGAGTCGTTAGGTCTGATTCTATTACCTTGATAAATCCAATTCGTAGACATATAAACCGTCCCCTTATGACCTACCTTTGGGTCGGAGTATGAAATCAACGCTCTAATGTGTGGGGCGTTTTCCCTTAACCACTTAAAGGTCTGACTAACAAACCAACTTTCTACATTACACCCATAGCCATCAAAAACAAATAGTCGTGTAAGCTCAAGGACTTCAGTTCGGTCAAGTAGTGGCGAAATAGATTGGCCGGAGTGTCTACCGATGGGGTCTCCATAAGTAGCAACTCCGACCAACTCTTCGTTGACTCCACTAAAAAATTGGTGTTCCGTTTCTGACTTATAAAAAAGCCCTAAAGCATAAGATACTTTTGTCCAAATACCACTATAATGGTTATTTACAATAATGTCCTTTGCAACTGATTTTGCAATAGGTCTTACTGAAAATTTAGATGGGTCAAAATATACTTTACCTTCTACTTTCATTGGTAGTCATTGAATTCACCAAAAAGAATATGAGTCCAAGTCTCCCCTTTAACAATCTTACGAATGTTAGCAGGCGATACACCATTATTTCGTGCAAGAACACGAATGTTTCGGTGTCCAATAGCCCACAACTTACGAATAGATTTTACTTGGTCTTCCGTTAGTTTATGTTGTGGGTGTGATTCTCCTCGTAACGACATTCTAAATGTTATCATTCATACATCATTTGTCCGTTGGAAACTCCAGACGGTAGAACATCCCACAAATTAATTGCAATTGCGTATCTCGTTCCACGAGTCACTTGAGTAACT
>Ga0222714_10007260_pt1 | contig 10186 bp, 8 predicted proteins | sample C33_3DmetaG_FD_165048 | JGI IMG/M metagenome (GOLD analysis project Ga0222714, IMG submission 165048) | Estuarine water microbial communities from San Francisco Bay, California, United States - C33_3D | ecosystem: Environmental > Aquatic > Marine > Unclassified | place: USA: California... | reverse complement strand
TGGGCGAACGGGGCATCAAGTACGATGCGGCCAAGTTCAACTGGATCGGCACGCCGATCCAGCCCGTCAGCGTCATGGTTGCCTGGCGCGCGGCGGGATTTACTTCGCTGATGCAGGCGAAGGATCGCGAAATGATCGTCGGCGCTACGAGCGCCACGGGCGCGAATTTCATTTACCCCGCGCTTGCCAATCACCTGTTCGGTCTCAAGCTCAAGATCATCATCGGCTACAAGGGCGGCCACGAAGTCGACCTAGCGCTCGAGCGCGGCGAAATCGCCGTGCGCGGCAGCGCCACCTGGGATGAGATCCGCGCCGATTACCCGCATTGGATCCGCGACAAGAAGATCGTGATCCTGATCCAGAACAGCCTGAAGAAGCATCCCGACCTGCCCGATGTGCCGCGCTTCGTTGATCTCGCCCAGACTCCCGACCAGCGCATGGTGCTCGACCTGATGGGGAAGGTCGCCGCCGTCGGTCGTCCGCTGCTGACCAACCGGGATGTTCCCGCCGACCGGCTGGCCGCGCTAAGGACGGCTTTCGATACCACCATGAAGAACCCGAAATTTCTGGCGGAGGCCAAGAAGAGCCGCCTCGACATCGATCCGTTGACCGGCAAGGAATTGCAGGATATGGCGGTGGAGCTGGTGGCTGCGCCCAAATCGGTTGTCGACCTGATGAACGCGGCCCTTGCCCGCGGCGGCACCCAGTGCGAACGCTTCACCGACGCCAAGTACTGCGCCAAGAAGAAAAAGAAGAAGAAAAGAAGCCAGTAGGCGGGCAGGCGGGCCGGCCGGGGGCGGCAGCTCTCTCCAAATACCTGCCTTTTTTCGAAATTTTGCGCTTAAGCGGCGGACAAAGAACGCTAGAATGAAAGCGTTCGATGTCTAATGGTTTGCCCCTTGCCGGGCGGCGGCATCGGACGCGGCGGAGACGGCGGCCCCCTGCGGGGTACCGTCAAACCTTTGATCCGACGGGGGAACCGTGAGCGATTCGAATACCTACCTGCCCAGGGACTGGGGGTTGCAGCCCCCGTACCTTTATGAAGGCTACAAATCGACCGTCGAGCGGTCGCCGAGGAAGCCGCTGGTGCCGCTGCCCCAGACGCTGTCGGAGCTGACCGGACCCGTTTACGGCCATGATGCCGTGCGCGAGATCGATTCGGACCTGACCAAGAACGGCGCCCTCAACGGCCAGCCGCTCGGCCAGCGCATCAAGGTGACCGGCCGCGTCACGGACGAAAATGGCCGTCCGGTGCCCAATGCCCTGATTGAGATCTGGCAGGCCAATGCCGCCGGGCGCTACGTCCACAAGGTGGACAACCATGATGCCCCGCTCGATCCCAATTTCTTCGGTGCCGGGCGCTTCCTGACCGGCCCCGACGGGCGCTACACCTTCCGCAGCATCCGCCCCGGGGAATATCCCTGGGCCAACCATCACAAGGCGTTCCGTCCGGCGCATATCCATTTCTCGCTGTTCGGGCCGAGCTTCGTCACCCGCCTGGTGACGCAGATGTATTTCCCGGGTGATCCGTTGCTGCCGCTCGATCCGATCTTCCTGTCGATCCCCGACGTGAACGCGCGCAATCGTCTGATCTCGCGCTACTCGGTCGAGGCGACGGACGCCGACTTCGCGCTCGGTTACGAATACGACATCGTCCTGCGCGGCAGCAAAGCCACGCCGATGGAGGGCTGATCATGGATAACCGCAAGATGCAGCAAACGCCCGGCCAGACCATCGGGCCTTATTTTGCTTACTGCCTGACGCCCGAGGGTTACGGCCGCAAGGGCATCACCAGCAACGTCCTCGCCGGTCCGGCGACCAAGGGCGAACACATTCGCATCACTGGCCGCCTGATCGCGGGTGACGGCTCGCCGCTCGACGATGCGCTGGTCGAGGTCTGGCAGGCCAATGCCGCCGGACGCTACGCGCATGCCGCCGACAACCGGGCGGATGTTGCCCTCGATCCGGCTTTCAACGGCTTCGGCCGCTGCCAGACCGACAAGGACGGCCGCTTCACCTTCGATACCGTGAAGCCCGGCCGCGTGCCGGGGCAGGGCAATCGCCTGCAGGCGCCGCACATCAGCGTCATCATCCAGTCGCGCGGCATGCTGTCGCACGCCTTCACCCGCATCTACTTCGGCGATGAAACCAAGGCGAACGACGAGGACCCGGCGCTCAACTCGATCGAGGCGGCGCGCCGGCCGACCGTGATTGCGCGGCGCGAGGACACGCCGGGTGGAGCCGTCTATCATCTCGACATTCACATGCAGGGGGACCAGGAAACCGTGTTCTTCGATGCCTAGGCATCGGGACGCGCCGTGTTCGTAAATGGCGAAAATCTGTTCACTAGCTGAAGCCATCGGTGAATTCCTCCGGGACGGCGATACCGTCGCCATGGAGGGATTTACCCATCTTATTCCCCATGCCGCCGCCCATGAGGTCATCCGCCAGAAGCGGAAAGACCTGACGCTGGTGCGCATGACGCCCGACCTGATCTACGACCAGCTGATCGGCATGGGCTGCGCGCGGCGCCTCGTTTTTTCGTGGGGCGGCAATCCGGGTGTCGGCTCGCTCCATCGTTTCCGCGATGCCGTCGAAAAGGGCTGGCCGCACAAGCTCGAGATCGAGGAACATTCCCACGCCGCGCTCGCCAACGCCTATGTGGCGGGCGCCAGCGGTTTGCCCTTCGCCGTCCTGCGCGGCTACACGGGTTCGGACCTGCCCAAGCACAATCCGCGGATCAAGTTCATCAATTGCCCGTTCACGGGCGAACAACTGGCGGCAGTGCCTTCGGTGCGCCCGGACGTTACCGTCATTCACGCCCAGAAGGCCGATCGCAAGGGCAATGTCCTGATCTGGGGCATCGTCGGCGTGCAGAAGGAAGCGGTGATGGCGGCGAAGCGCGCCATCGTCACGGTCGAGGAAATCGTCGACGACCTTGAGGCCGATGCCAATGCCTGCGTGCTGCCTTACTGGGTGGTCTCGGCGGTGGCCGAGGTGCCGATGGGCGCGCATCCGTCCTATGCCCACGGCTATTACGAGCGCGACAACCGTTTCTACACCGCCTGGGACGACATTTCCCGCGACCGCGACAGCTTCACCAAATGGATGGAGCGCCACGTCCTGGCGACCCGCGACTGGGCGGAATACCGCGACGTGCTGGCGAAGACCGGAGGCAAGGTCTGATGGCCGATTACACCACCAGCGAAATGATGACTGTCGCCGCGGCGCGGATGCTGGGCAACGGCACCGTGTGCTTCGTCGGCATCGGCCTGCCCTCGACGGCGGCCAACCTCGCGCGCCTGACCCATGCCCCGGAAGCGGTGCTGATCTACGAATCGGGCCCCATCGGCGCCAAGCCCGAGGTCCTGCCGCTGTCCATCGGCGACGGCGATCTCGCGGTCAATGCCGATACGGTCGTGTCCACGCCGGAAATCTTCCGCTACTGGCTGCAGGGCGGGCGCATTGACGTGGGTTTCCTCGGCGGCGCGCAGATCGACCGCTTCGCCAATCTCAACACCACGGTCATCGGTCCTTATGACGCGCCCAAGGTGCGCCTGCCGGGTGCCGGCGGCGCGCCCGAGATCGCAGCCATGGCGGGCGAAATCCTGATCATCATGAGCCAGGACAAGCGCGCCTTCGTCGACAAGCTCGATTTCATCACCACGGCGGGCCACCTGACGGGCGGTGGCTCGCGTCAAGCCGCGGGCCTGACCGGCAAGGGGCCGACGGCGGTGATCACCGATCTCTGCATCATGCGGCCCGATCCCGAGACGCGGGAACTGGTCGTGACCGACCTGCATCCTGGCGTCACCGCCGACCAGGTGCGCGAAAAGACCGGCTGGGATGTCCGCTTCGCCAACGACCTGCGCGAAACCGGCTCGCCCAGCGAAACGGAACTCATGGTGCTGCGCGATCTTCTCAAACGCACAGCCGAAGCCCACGGCACGGGTAAATAGGGGCGCGCGATGGCGGGCGGCGGACTCTTCGACCAGATCTTCGCGGGCCGCGCCATGCAGGCGGTGTTCAACGACAGGGCCCATGTTCAGGGCATGCTCGATTTCGAAGCGGCCCTTGCGCGCGCCGAAGCGGGGGCAGGCGTCATTCCGCGCGTTGCCGTCGGCCCCATCATCAATGCCTGCGACGCGGCGGCTTTTGACCTGGCTGCCATCGGTGCTGCGGCGCGTGACGCCGGCAATACCTTCATTCCCCTGCAGGCGGCGCTCGCAGCCAAGGTGGCCGCAAAGAACAAGACGGCTGCGGGCTTCGTGCACTGGGGGGCGACCAGCCAGGATGCGATGGATACCGGCCTCGTGCTGCAGTTGCGCGCGGCTTTCGCCATTGTCGAGGCGGACCTCAAGAAGCTCGAGCGCGCGCTGGCGCGGCTCGCCAAAAAATACCGCGCGACGCCGATGGCCGGGCGCACGTGGATGCAGCAGGCGTTGCCGGTGACTTTCGGCCTCAAGGCGGCGGGCTGGCTCGATGGCGTGAGGCGCCACCGCGCGCGGCTTGGCGAATTGCGCGCGCGCGCCCTTGTCCTGCAATTCGGCGGGGCCGCGGGAACCTTGGCCTCGCTTGGCAAGAAGGGGCCGCAGGTGGCGCGCAATCTCGCCCGCGATCTGAAACTCGCGTTGCCCGATGCGCCCTGGCACGGCAATCGCGACCGCGTGGTGGAAGCGGGCCTGTTTGCTGCTTCCCTTGCCGGAACGCTGGGCAAGATGGCGCGCGATATCGCATTGCTGGCCCAGACCGAAATCGGCGAAGTGGCCGAGCCCGCGGGACCCGGCCGTGGCGGGTCTTCCGCCATGCCGCAGAAACGCAACCCCGTGTCGTGTGCTGCCATCCTTGCCAATGCGACGCGGGCACCTGGCCTGGCCCAGACGCTTCTGGCCGCGATGCCGCAGGAAAATGAGCGCGGCCTCGGCGGCTGGCAGGCGGAATGGGCGGTGGTGCCGGAACTGTTCGCCCTTGCCGGCGGATCGCTCGAACAGGCGGTGTTCCTGGCCAAAGGGCTGGAGGTGTTCCCCAAACGCATGGCGGCCAACCTTGCGGCATCGGGCGGGCAGATGATGTCGGAATCGGTGAAGATGGTTCTTGCGCGAAAGATCGGGCAGGGTGCCGCCCATGCCGCGATCAAGCGCGCAAGTACGGCGGCGGTGAAGGCTGGAACGGACCTGCGTACCGCACTTCTCGCCGACAGGGAAATATCGAAGGCGCTGGCAGCGCGCGAGATCGACGCCGCGCTCAGGCCCGAGGCCTATCTCGGCTCGGCGCTCGATTTCGTCGATCGCGTTCTCGCGCGACGCAGTTAACCGGGGAGACCGTCATGGACGAAAAGGACCGCCACAAGCAGGGCATGGCGACGCGCCGTTCGGTGCTGGGCGATGCTCATGTGGATCGCGCCGAAAAGAACCGCAACGACTTCAACGCGGATTTTCAGGATTTCATCACCAAATACGCCTGGGGCGACGTGTGGTCGCGGCCGGGCATGGACAAGAAGACGCGCAGCCTCCTGACCATCGTCATGCTGATCGCGCTCAACCGCGAATCGGAACTGATCATGCATCTGCGCTCTGCCGCCAACACCGGCGTCACGCGGGCGGAGATCAAGGAAGCGATCCTACAGTCCGGTCTCTACTGCGGCCTGCCCGCGGCGAACGGAGCCATGCACCTGGCGCAGGAGGTGTTCGAGACCACCGAGGAATGGCGGGGGAAGAAGGACTAGGTCCTACTTCCCGCCGCGTCCGCCCGAAGCGCCGCGCGCGGCGATCTCCGCATAGCCCGGCAGCACACGGGCGTCGATCATGTAGCGCCCGCCCTTCCTGTAGGCCTTCTTGCCGCGCTCGAGCGCCGCGCGCAGGTCCTTGGTCGTCGACACCTGTTCCGCCTCAAAGCCCTGGGCTTCCGCCATCTTGCAGAGGTCCACGGCAGGCTTGTCGATCTGCTGTCCGATCCACTTGTTTTCCTTGGGCCGGTCGCGGTCGATGGCGACGCGCTCCTGATGGCCTTCGTCGTTGAAGTAGGAGCGGTTGTTGGCGACGACAAGAAGCAGCGGCAGCTCGCAGTGCGACGCCGTCCACAGTGCATTGACGCCCATCAGGAAGTCGCCGTCGCCGATGACGGCGATCGCCATGCGCTCGCTGTCGCGCAGCGCCAGCGCCGCGCCTACCGCGTGACCGGGGCCGGAGCCGACGGCGCCGCCCTGGTCGTTGCCGAGGAAGTCGAGCGGGTGGGTGAAGCGGCAGGCCTCACCCGGGAAGCCGAGCGGCGTGCGCGACAGTACGCCCGCATTAGCGCGCGCGAACGCAGACATCGTCAGTGCGAGGTCAAGCGGCGCCAGCGGCCCGCTTTCCGATGCTTTCAGCTTGCCGCCGGGGCCCTTGATCCAGTGGGTCGCCTTGCGCGCACCGGCAGGCAGGGGAGCGGTCTTCTTCGCTGCCGGTCCCATCGCGTCGAGCAACTGCCCGATGAAGACATCGGGATCGGCAAGCACGGGCACATCGACGGCGGGCAGAGCTTGGTGATCGGCGCTCCAGCCGTTGTGGATGAGGGAATCGAGGGAGCACGAGATCACGGTCTTGTCGACGGGGGCCTGGGTCTGCGAGGTGCCGAAGACATGGCGCAAGGTACCGGCGAGGTCGAGCCAGTCGAAGGAAACAATGACGTCGGCCTGTTTCATCAGGTCGGCCACCGGCGCATTCACGCGGAAGGACGGTGCGGCGACATGGTTGGGGTGTTCGGTCGGGAAGGCGGCGCCATTGTGCTGGTCGGTGATGACGACGACGCCGAGCGCTTCGGCCAGACGCACGCGCCGTGCCCAGTCGTCCTCGCTGCGCGACACGCGCCCCATCATGAACAGCGGAAAACGGGCCTTGCGCAGGATGGCGAGGGTTTCCTTCACGCTGTCGGCGGCGGCCGGCGGCGGCGGTGCTGCGCGAAAGCGCGCGGGATCGGGGAACAGCACCTCGCCGTCGAGCGGCGCTTCCTGCAGGTCGGCGTCGAGGCAGATATAGACCGGGCCGAACGGGCGCGTCGTCGCCATCTGGGTGGCGCGAAGGATCGATTCGACCGTCGCCTGCGGCGAGGCGGGCTGGTCGTCGAACTTGACGAAGGGGCGGATCATGCCGCCCTGGTCCTTGGCGGTATGGATCCAGTCGATCCACGGGCGGCGCTTGTCGGCATCGACCGGGCCGGTCGCACCGAAGATGACGACCGGCGTGCGGCCACACCAGGAATTGAAGATCGGCATGATGCCGTGCATCAGGCCGACGTTGGAATGCAGCGCCACGGCCATCGGCTTTTCGGTGATGCGGGCGTAGCCGTCGGCGATGGCGACGGCGTGCTCCTCGTGCAGGCAGACCATCATCTGGGGATTGGCGTTGCCCAGGTAGTTGACGATCGAATCATGCAGGCCGCGATAGCTGGCGCCGGGTACCAGCGCGATGTACTTGAGGTCGAGGCGGCGGATCGCCTCGGCGGCGACGTCCGAACCCCAGCCCATGCGCCGGTTTCCGAGGCCCTTGGGGCGGTCGAGCTTGGGAAAAGCCGCCTCGTTCTTCGCGGTGGCGGTCTTTTTGCTGGGCTTCTTGGACATGGTGTTCCTCGTATCGAGTGGGCAAATAAGAAAACGCGTTTCGGGTTCAGGCGCCGAGCGCCGCGGCAACCCCGGGCCAGGCGTCGTCACCTTTTTCCGCCATCAGGGTCAGGTATTTTTCGTCGAACCAGTCGCGGTGGGAACGGCCATAGGCCGGTCGTTCCTTTATGCGTTCGTACCAGTCCGCCACGCGCGGCTTGTCGTCCCAGACCCTGTGCAGTCGTAAATGTTCCAGTCGAGTGAGATACGGCGCGTAACCGATATCGGCAAGGGATATTTCCGGCCCGGCAAGCCACGGTCCGGCCTCAAGGGCATCGTCGAGCGCGCCGATCAGGAACGCGAAGCGCTTGATCGCATCGATGAAGAGCGGAGAGGCGGTGCCTTCATAGACGACGGACTGATAGCGCGCCCGCTTGGCGGGGTCGGGCATTCTCGCGATCAGCTCGTGCAGCTTGTCGGGGCCGAGGGCGAGCTTCTGGTGGCGGAAGGCAAGCGCGTTGGAAATGACGCCCGTATCGGCATGGATCCATTCATCGAGCTGCTTCGTCCATAGGCGCATGCGCGCGGCGGACACCGGGGCGGCGGGGCGCAGCGGTGGTGCAGGGGCGATGTCATCGAGATATTCGTTGATGACGGTCGATTCGGGGATCACGGCGCCATCATGGACCAGGGTTGGTACCACCCCCAGCGGGTTGAGCGCGAGATAGGCGGGCGTCTGCTGGTCGCCCGCGCGCAGGTTCATGTGCCGGTCGGTCCACTCAAGGCCCTTCTCCTCCAGGCAGAAGCGGACCTTCTGGCTGCAGGCGGACATGGCGTTGTGATAGAGCTCGAGCAGTCCGGCCTCCCCGCGCGGCCCGTGGCCGCATCTTTTGCCTGACGGTGCGCGACGGGGCCTGCCCTGTCCAGTCACAATGCCGGGGGTACCCATAAAAATAAGTAATAGATCGGGTTTGGATCGGCATTTGGCAGGCCTCTCTCAATTCCAGTCTTTTTATGTAAAACCATGTAGTTGCCGGCCATAACGCAAGACGATCCGGTGGTTACAAAATATTATTGGACCGCGGCGGGGCCGTGGACCAATTTGAGGCACGGCAAGAACGATAATCAGGGAGTCCCCAGCATGTCTGCCCAGTCCTTTTCCCACGCCATTCCCATCGAAAACCCGCGGATGCTGATCAACGGCAAGCTGGTCGAAAGCGAATCGGGGCGCCGCTTCGAATCGATCGACCCGGCCAACGAGGAAGTCCTGGGATCGGTTCCGGAAGGCTCGGCGAAGGATATTGCCGCGGCGGTCGAGGCGGCGGAAGCGGCGCAGCCCGCCTGGGCGGCGCTGCCGGTGCCCGAGCGCGCGCGCTACATGCGCAAGCTGGCCGATGCGCTGAAGGAACAATCCCAGCGCATCCTCGTCACCGAGGTCATCGACACCGGCAATACCATCGCCAAGATGCGCGGCGACGTGCAGATCGCCTATGACCAGCTCTATTACTACGCCGGCCTCGGCTACGAGATCAAAGGCGACACCATCCCGGCGACGCTGGAAAACCTGCATATCACCGTACGCGAACCCTACGGCGTCGTCGGCCGCATCATCCCCTTCAACCACCCGCTGATGTTCGCCGCTGCCAAGATGGCCGCCCCCCTCATGGCGGGCAACACCATCGTCGAAAAGCCGTCCGAGCAAAGCCCGTTCAGCGCCTGCATCCTTGCCGAGATCTGCGCGGACATCCTGCCGCCGGGCGTCGTCAACATCGTCACCGGCATGGGGCGCGAGGCGGGCGACGCGCTGGTTCGCCATCCGCGGGTGAAGCGCCTGGCCTTCATCGGCTCGGTGCCGACCGGCATGATGATCCAGCGCACGGCGGCCGAGGTCGCGGTCAAGAACGTGACGCTGGAGCTTGGCGGCAAGAACCCGATGATCGTCTTCCCCGATGCCGATCTCGAAAAGGCCATTCCCGCCGCCATCAACGGCATGAACTTCGCCTGGCAGGGCCAGTCCTGCGGCTCCACCAGCCGCCTGTTCCTGCATGCCGACATCTATGACCGTTTCCTCAATGATCTCGTCGGCCGTATCGCCAAGATGAAGATCGGCGAGCCTCTGTCGGACGATTCCGACATGGGGCCGATCAACAACAAGGGCCAGTACCAGAAGGTCCTGCACTATATCGAGGCGGGCAAGGCCGATGGCGGCCGCCTGATGACCGGCGGCAAGCGCCCGACGGGCGAAGCCTTCAAGAAGGGCTACTGGATCGAACCCACGGTGTTCGCCGACATGAAGCCCGACATGCGCCTTGCGCGCGAGGAGGTCTTCGGCCCGGTGCTGTCGGTGTTTCGTTGGACAGATATCGACGACACATTGAGGATCGCCAACGAACTGGAATTCGGTCTGTCGGGTTCGGTCTGGACCCGTGACATTTCCGCCGCCATCCGCACCGCGCGCCGCATCCAGTCGGGTTATATCTGGATCAACGGCGTCGGCGCCCATTACGCCGCGACGCCGTTCGGCGGCTACAAGAACTCGGGCACCGGCCGCGAAGAAGCGCTCGACGATCTCTTGAGCTATACGGAAGAAAAAGCGATCAATATCATGCTCTA
>Ga0222714_10007259_pt1 | contig 10187 bp, 8 predicted proteins | sample C33_3DmetaG_FD_165048 | JGI IMG/M metagenome (GOLD analysis project Ga0222714, IMG submission 165048) | Estuarine water microbial communities from San Francisco Bay, California, United States - C33_3D | ecosystem: Environmental > Aquatic > Marine > Unclassified | place: USA: California... | reverse complement strand
CGTCGTGTTAACACATCATCACCGGCACCTGGACTTTTAAATTCTCCATATTCATCAGCTGATACAGATTCAGCACCGGATATTGTAGAAACATTTGTAAATGTTAATTTAGATCCAACATCTCCAAATTATATTGCGAGAAAAATTGGTAATCGTTATCAAACAGTAAATGATTCAAATCAACTTTTAGTTAATGGAGATTATCCAAACATTTCAAAATATATACGAGTAGAAGTAGATTCGAATGTAGCAGATCGTTTAATTGATCCAGCTTTAGTTCCTTTTGGATTCCGTTCGCCATCTTCACCGATACCAATGGCATCAAGTTCATTGAATCTTCGTCCAGCTTCATATGCAACATCACAAGTTGTATCAAGCGTATATAATAATAACAATTATTTTGGATTTAATTTTACCGTTCAAAACAACTTGAACTATTTAGCTCCAATTCCAACATCTGGATCAAATACTGGTAGTAATTCTGATTTTTATCTAGGAGATGTAAGTCAGGATGCTGATGCTGGATTCCCATCAATTACATCAGCATATTCTGGTTCATTACAAGATTCATTGGTAGCAGGAACATTTACTACAAATGTTGCAACAACAACTCGTAAATTTATTCTTCCATTCCAAGGAGGATTTGAAGGAGCTAAGCCAAACCTAAAAAAATATGCGGGACAATATATTTCTGCAACTAATACATTTGGATTCAATTGTCAATCAGCAACATCGACTGGTACTAAAGCATATAATAAAGCATTTACTTTGTTAAGTAATTCTGATTATTATGATATGAATTTACTTATCACTCCTGGTATTATTGATAGTTTACACCCATATGTAACCGGGTTGGCACGTACGTTATGTGAAAATCGTCAAGATACATTCTATGTAATGGATTCTAATCCACTAACTGATTCAATCAATACCGTAGTTAATCAAGTAACATCATTAGATAGTAATTATACTGCGACATATTGGCCATGGCTTCGTATCCCAGGTGCAAATAATATTCCAACTTGGGTTCCGCCATCAACTGTTATTCCAGGTGTATTAGCATTCAATGATGAAACTCAAGCACCATGGTATGCACCGGCTGGTTTAAATCGAGGTTTGATTACTGCAACAGACACTTATCTTAAATTATCACAATCAGATCGCGATACATTGTATAATGCTCGTGTTAATCCTATTGCGAACTTTTTAAATGATGGAATTGTTGTTTGGGGTCAAAAGACACTACAAGCTCGCCCAAGTGCATTAGACCGAGTAAATGTGCGTCGTTTATTGATTGCAGTTAAGAAATTTATTGCATCATCAACTCGTTACTTGGTATTTGAACAAAATACAAATGCGACTCGCAATCGTTTCTTAAGCATTGTTAATCCGTATATGGAACAAGTAAGAGCAAATCAAGGTTTATATGCATTCCGCGTTGTTATGGATCAAACAAATAATACACCGGATTTAATTGACCAAAATATTTTATATGGTCAAATCTTCCTTCAACCTACTAGAACGGCTGAATTTATCGTATTAGATTTCAATATTCAACCGACAGGCGCTTCGTTCTAACTAGTAAAATTAAAATGAATTAGAAAAGGCAGGGTTCGCTCTGCCTTTTTTTACATTCGTGATATTTATATTAAAAAATAGGAAAGTAAAATGGCATTAATAGATCAAGTCAATCCAAATTTGAATCTCATTGAAAATGTTGATATTTTTGATAAAGCATTTTCATGGGAACCGAAACGCCAACATCAATTCATTTTAGAAATGAATGATATCCCTTCATATTTAGTAAAAGCTTCAGGCAAACCTACAATTACAAATACCGCAGTTGAATTAGATATGATTAACGTTAAACGTTATGTTGCTGGTAAGCATTCGTGGGATACTATTACAATGACATTGTATGATGCAATTGTTCCATCAGGAGCACAAGCTGTAATGGAATGGGTTCGTTTACATCATGAATCTGCAACAGGTCGCGATGGGTATTCATCATTTTATAAAAAAGAAATTCGTTTATTGCAATTATCTCCATTAGGTGAAGTAATTGAAGAGTGGTTACTTAAAGGTGCATTTATTACTAGTGCAGGATTTGGTACTTTTGATTGGTCATCTGATGCAGTACAAGAAATTGAGTTAACTATTCAATTTGATTGGGCATTCTTAAACTTCTAATTAGAATAAATTATTATAAAAGCCCCAAATTAAGGGGCTTTTTTTATGTTCGCACATATTTATAATAAAGGTTATATAAGGAATATATGAGTACACATACCAATAAAATTGACCCAAATGTTATTGAATTAGCAAAACAACGTTTTGAAACTAAACAACGTAGTAAATTACCAAGCATCATTGTTGAACTAGCAAGTTCTGGAAAAATATATCCAGAATCATCTCCACTTCGTGCAGGACAAATTGAAATGCGATACATGACTGCATATGATGAGGACATTCTAACAAATACATCTTATATTAAAAATGGTGTAGTTTTTGATAAATTGTTAGAATCAATCATTGTAACAGAAGGTATAAATGTTAAAGAAATTTCAACATTTGACAAAAACGGATTGATTATGTATGCTCGTATTTTATCATATGGTGCTGACTATCCTGTACAAATTAAAGATCCAGAAACAGGAAACATGTTAGAACGTTCTATAGATTTACGAAAAGTAGGATTTAAAGCATTTACATTGAATTCAGATTTGAATGGTGAATTTGATTATGATATTAATGGAAATAAAATTAAATTTTCATATAATATTAACTTAGATATGATAAACTCATCAGTAACTGAAATGTTAGCAACCATAATCAAACAAGTAAATGAAACTAGATCAGCATCTGATATTGAAAATTTTATTCGATATGAATTGTTAGCCAAAGATTCCCGAGATTTTCGTTCATACTTTCTAGAAAATGTCCCAGGAATAGATTTAACTTTTGAATTCGAAGGTGAAAATGGAGGCACCTTCAAATCTGGATTTCAACTTGGATCAGACCTTTTTTGGTTTTAATCCAGAAGACCGAGTATTTTTACATGACAATTTATTTAACATGATTTGGCATGGCGAAGGCCGATGGGACTGGGATACATTATACAATATGCCAATATTTTTACGTCGGAGGTGGATGAAACATATTAAACGAATACTAGAAGAACGAGAAGATCATAAAAAGAAAATAGCTGATGCAGCTAAAAATAAACGATCAAAAAGATCTCAACCATCAACACCTCCTAAGACATCTAAAAAATAACTAGTAAATATTTATATAAAAATAAGTATTTATGACTCAGCAACAACTCATACAACAATTAAAGCAACAGCCACGACAAGGCAAAGATCCAGATTGGTCCGATGTTCTAAGAGAATTAGGTAACGCTGCAGTTAATTTACCTGGCGCTTTATTACAAATATCAAAAATAATTACTACTCAAACAAGTGCAGCATTAACGCAATTAAATGATGACGCAACAAAAACCGCATTTGGTTTCAGTCAACTAAAAGCGTTTTCAGAAGCAGCAGAGGACCAAATACTAAAACTTGCTGAAGCATCAACATTTTATGAAGCAAGTATAAAATCTACATCTAAATCAATGGGTATTGGTTTTAATGCTGCATTAAAATTAAATAAACAATTTATTAATATGCAGCAATCAATGTCAGGTGCTACTCTTAGTACTAAAATGACTGCTGAACAATTTGGAAAATACGCCGGCACAATAAAAAGTATAGTGCCTACCATGAAACAAGTAGGCAAACAAAATGATGAATATTATAAAGGTTTACTTCAAACAAACTTCGTATTAGAAGAATTTATGGGTATTTCCGGCGAGCAAGCCGCTTCATTTACTCAATATGCTGCTAGTACAGCAAAAAATTCAGCACAACAATTAGCATTTATAGATGAAGTGTCAACAATTATGGGTGATCAAGATGGTACTTTAGGTTATACTAAAATGATAACTGAAGGTATTGCTGAAGCAGGTGCTGATATTCAATTACAATACGGCCGCTTACCAGGTTCTTTAGAAGTAGCTACAATTAAAGCTTCGCGTTTAGGTTTAAAACTAGAAGATTTAGCCGGCGCTGGCGAGTCATTATTAGACATAGAATCTAGTATTGGTAAAGAATTGGAATATCAATTATTAACTGGAAAACGATTAGTTGATGATCAAGGAAATAGTTTAACCAATTTATATCGAGAAGCTACATTGCGAGGCAATGCTAGTGATCAAGCAGATATAATGGCAAAAATTATTGAAGACGAAGGTGATAATTTAGAAAAGAATTTATTTGCTAGAAAGCAAATGGCAGACTTGTTAGGCATTCAAGAACAACAATTGGCATCTGCAATACAAAAACAAAAGATTTTGCAAAAAGCTGGAGAAAAACTTGGTCTAACTATTGATATTGATGATAATGGTGCAATATTGCAAGCTGCACAAGCTCTTGAAAAAAGCGGAGAATTATCAAAAGAAGAATTAGCTAATTTAGGTGATTCTTTAGATCAACGCGGAACAGAAGATTTATTAAAACAACAATTAGCAAATTCAAATGAAATGCTAATTATGCAAAAATTACAATTTTCCCAGAATTCAACAGCAGCTTTACGCCAGGATTTTTCTGACGCATTAGAAATTATAACTAAAGCACAAAAAGAAAGTACGCCAGAAGTATTAAAATCTTTAGGCACTGTTATGATGAGTACTAGTGCTGTTGGTGCATTAAAACAACAATTTGATTCTATGATAAGTCAAGGCGGCGTTACAACTACTCCTAAACACCGCGGTACTGGTACTAACAGTACCGGAGATGACCTTATTGCAACACCGACAGGATATGGAGATCGCATATTGCTAGCAGGAGAAGATACATTTGCATTAAATAATGATGACACGGTTATTGCAGGAACAAATTTGTTTCCAAACACTTCAACTGGCGGTAGCACAATGGCTGCTAAAATAGATGAATTAATTGCGGAAATACGAAATCAAACACGCATATTATCAAAACGAGATAATACATTTGGTGCTGGTATTAATAGTGCATATTACGGATAAGGAACAAGATGAGTAACCCAACATTAGGAGCAGGATCACAATTTAACGCACCATTCAACATATTACCTGATTCTAATTTAATCAGTTTAAATGATACTACGGTAAGCGTATCACAATTTAATGTACCATTCAACATATTACCTGATTCTAATTTTATAAACCCAACTTTAAAACATACATCTCAATTTGTCTCAATTACAGAACCAGTACCGACACAAACATTATATGGCCCAACAGAAGCTAATTTAGCAACACCGGGTACGAAAGAAGATAAATATGCCAATCAATTTACAAGAAATGTAAATGTAGAAAATTGGCAAGTTACTGATACATTATCAGATTTTACTAATTTAACTAATGCAAAATTTACAAGAAATGGTGTTGGGTATGCAACTTCAATTGCTGCAGGGGCAACAGGATTTCCTCAAATTGGTCAAAGTGCACAAAAAGTATTTGATAGTGCCACCAATCAAAGTAGTGTAATTAACTCTACATATTTTACATTGCCATTTGATCAATTAACTAGCAAATTAAATTTTTCTGGTGATACTATAGATATTGTTAATTCTATAGGAAGTTTAGCGCCATACAACGATTTTAGAGCTAAAAGATTTGCTAGTTCATTTGCTAATCAAAATGCTAGTTTAGCAGTAAAAATAAGTACCGCAATCGGCCGAGCTAAAATGGATGGTGCATCGGCTGCATTACGACCTGGCAATTTTAGTTCAAGAGCAGGAACTTATGCAGCAGCATCATTATCTCCTGCAGGAGCATATTCAGTATTCAATTTAAACGGCGTTGGCAAATTAGGCTATGGTTGGGGCGATCATGACAGTAAATTTGCATTACGTAATGACTTTACTTTGCGTAGTGAAGTTGCTACACGTTGGTCTAGAGAAGGTTTAGAAAAATTTGTTCGAACTAGAAACCCGATTGAACGAGTAACACCGTTCCGCGGCGACAAAGTTACTGTTATTGATTTTGGTAAACGTTTATTAAAAAATGCATATCAGTGGAAACCAAGTAAAGATCGTGTTGAAGAATTAAACGTTCCTAAAACGTCATTAACAAAAGACTTTATCAAGTTTTTTCTAACTGGTCCGTCATTAACAGCTAATAATTTATTTGGAGATAGGACCGGTGGCATTACAGAATACAAAGACGATATCATAGTTTTTCGAGCAATATTAACTAGTTTATCCGATTCATTTGGTCCACAATGGACTGATGTTAAAATGATTGGTCGTGCTGATCCAAATTATCATTATGGTGGCTATACTAGAGATTTAAGTTTAGGTTTTGATATTGTAATTACAGACCGAGATGAAATTAAACCAACTTGGAGAAAATTAAATGCACTTGCTGGTTATTGTGCACCATTATATGATGGTAAATCAATTGCATTAACTGCACCTTGGATGCGTATAACTTTAGGAGATTTATTTCACCAAACACCAGTAGCATTATCATCATTGTCATATACATATGATTTAGATCATTCTTGGGAAATTAATATTGAAGATGATAAAGAAATGTTTGAAACTCCAAGAAAAATATCAGTATCATGCGACTTTAAAGTTATTGCAGATTCAATACCGCAAAACGGTGGCCGTTTCTTTGGTTTAGCTCGAGAATATGATAAAGATAATAATCCAATAAAAAATAACAATAACTGGCTAAGTGATTTTAAAGATAATGTTGATTCTAGAGCGTTTGGACAAGGAGAAACAACAAATTGATTGGATAAAATATGAATAGATATACATCATCAACAATATTAAAAAATTCAAATGGTAAACAACGACAATCTACAGTTATTGTTCCTAGTATGCCAGAATCTGCAAATGATATATACATACAAACAACATCGACAGAGCGTTTAGATAAATTAGCTTTAAATTTTTATCAAGATGCAACAATGTGGTGGGTAATTGCTGCAGCAAATGGATTAGGCAAAGGCACATTAATAGTTCCACAAAATACTATAATACGAATTCCAAACAATCAAAATATTCAACAAGTTATTAATCAAGTAAATAGATCAAGATGAGTAATATATTTTATTCGCAAGTTGATGATGCAGTTCAACGAGAATTAAATGCCCGCGGTAATGCCGGCAAAAATCGTACAACTGCAGATATTAATTTCATGGCTGGAAAAATTGCTAATGTGCAATTAACTGCATATCGTTCCGGATCGGCAGACCCAGCTATGCAGATAACATCGCCATATGGTATATTAGGAGGTCGCACGGTTTTAGGAAATCGTTTTCAACCATCCGGCGATGGAGGATTTTTAACTAATCCAACATATCCAGTTACTAAATTAAATCGCGGTGATGAGAATACAGATGCATCTTTAATTGAAGAAACTGTAACAGATTATTCTAGAAGAATTGGACCAATCATAACAGGAGTTTCAGTTGATATTGGCGATCATTCAATGGGATTATTAAATAAAGCAACTGTTAATATTTCAATTCCTAATCCAAGTAGAGATCTAGACCCAATTGAAGAAGTTTGGTTTTATCCAGGACGTTATGTAAAAATTGATATTGTATATCCAGATTCAGCTGTAATTACAGGTGCAAATGAAAATCTAATTTCTACAAGTTCATTATTTGGATCTTTACCAAAAGAAGACGTTGATAAGAATTTAAAAAAATTATATCCATCTATACAAGATTTAGATAAATTTAAAGAACAAATTAGAAAACTCAATGAATTTTCATTTCAAGGATTAATTACATCATTTGACTTTTCATATACGCCAGATGGTACGATAGATGCTACAATTTCATTAACTGGAACTAGTAATACATATACTGACGTAACCATGTTAATGAACCCGAATACTAAAAAAGATGCTGATAAACAAGGACCATCATACACAACTGTAGCTACTAGTAGTGTTGCTGAATTACAAGCAGCAGGCCAACCAACAGGTAGTGGTAGTACTGAATTTTATGGGTTATTGTATCAAAATTTTGAAAATCTTATTAACAGCTTTAAAACAACAAATCAAATCGATCAAGATATTCCAATATTAATACCGTTTACTACTGCAATCACTACGAATGATACTACAAAAACAACACCGGAAGCACCAGATCGATTTATATTGTATGGTGAAATGTATCCTAATACGTCACAAATTTTAAATACGTTTGTTGCAGGGCCAACTGGCTCATTAACTGTAGAACAACAACGAGAAAATTTTGATAAAAAATATACACCATATACTCAAACTCAACGCTATATAACTTTAGGCGCATTAATTAGTTTTATTAATGCAAAAATACTTCCTAAATTAGCCGGATCAGCTGAACAAGCTCAAATTCAATGTGATCATACACAACAATTTAGTAATTATTATCCTTCGTTAACTTCATGCGTACCTAAAGATATTTTATTATTGCCACATAAAACCGATTTAAAACAAAATGAAGGTGGTATGAATGTGTATGGGGATTTAAGAATGTATCCCGATGTACTTAATAAAATGGCATCATATGGCGTGTTGCAATGGTCTGGTTTAAAAGATACTAGTACTGAGATTCAAAGAATATACCCATCTAAAATTTTTATTAATTTAGAATATATTCAACAAGTATTAAACGGATTATCAGCACAAAATACCAAATCATTTACTATAGGATCATTCTTACAAAATATCAGTCAACGAATTGCATATGCAACGGGAAATGCAATTGTAATGAAACTGGTTTCATCGCCAGATAATTTAAATAACTTAACATTTTCTGATACAAAATATTTAAAATCAATTGACCCAGATCCTAAAAAGAAAGTAACAAAATATTCTGTTCCAATGTTAGCAAATCACGTAAATGGAACTATTGTACAAGACTTTACATTTCAAGCAAAATTGCCTAGCAACGTTAAAAATTTATCATATGTTTTAAATTCAGGTACTGATGTATCAGATGATGAAATAGCACCATACTTAAATTTTATGTATAATTCAAAAGACCCAGATAAAATTAATGAAGCTAGAGCTAAATACAAAGAAAAACACGGTCAAATTCTTGCAAATTTAAATGATGCTAAAACTGAATATGGTAAAATTCCATTTGTTGATGAACATACAACAAAACTAGTTAAAGCATTATTTGAATATATAAAATATCCTTTTGATAATATTACAAAAGCTCAACAATTAACTGCACCGATATTTCCATTTGATGCAGATTTTACAATTGATGGTATCAATGGATTGCGTTATGGAGATGTTTTAACATTTGATGCGTTACCGGAAAAATACAAAACAGGCACCGTATTTAGCATTATTGGCATTACTCACGATGTAGAAACATCAGGCCAATGGAAAACTAAAGTTAAATGTATAATGAGACCAGAAATAGGATAACAAATGGCACGATTAAAACTATATTATCCGGTTGATGAAATAACAACTAATCTTTATACAAAAGGTCAAGAATGGATGACTTTAGATAAAAAAGAGTATATTGGTTTATATCATACATATACAACTGGTGAAACATATACGCAACCAACCTGGAAACCTGGGTCATCTGTACAACTAATTCCATATTATGAATTATCTCAAAATAATGAAAAAAATATTACATATCAACAATTAACAAATTCTCAATATGATAACAAATATGTTACTCCAAATAACATTACTCCAAAAATTAAAAAACAAGATATTATAAACGGTAGTATTCAAAGATTTTTTCTTAAAAAACACAATGATTTTAATATTATAGAAACAAATCAGTTACAATATCAACAATGGCAAAATGGTGTTATTGATACAAAATTATATGCAGGAACAAGAATAAATTGGTTTATAAGTGGAAATATTGATGATGAGATTGTAAATGGTTCGTTACAAGAAGGCGTTGTAACTAAAAATAAAAAACAAATTGCAATTGGATCAAAACAGCTGCCGACATTGTTTTCATATTTAACAAATTTAACTGAATATTATGTTGATAATGTATTTTTCATTCCAACTGACATAAACGGATTGGATTCTTGATAAAATTTTCTTATTATCCATATAATGATAGTGGATACTATAGAAGAGGTTCAACAAACGTTACGGTATATCAAAGATA
>Ga0222714_10007258_pt1 | contig 10187 bp, 8 predicted proteins | sample C33_3DmetaG_FD_165048 | JGI IMG/M metagenome (GOLD analysis project Ga0222714, IMG submission 165048) | Estuarine water microbial communities from San Francisco Bay, California, United States - C33_3D | ecosystem: Environmental > Aquatic > Marine > Unclassified | place: USA: California... | reverse complement strand
CCACGCTGACAATTTGGACCGATCGGTTGCGCGCGGAAGCGAAAGGCAGATTTCCCGCGAAGGTGACAGCCTTTCATTCCGAAATGGCGGTGCACGGAAAGTTCGGCCAGCCGTGTCCGGTCTGCGACACCAAGGTGCAGCGGATCCGCTACGCGGAAAACGAGGTGAACTACTGTCCGCGTTGCCAGACCGGCGGCAAACTGCTCGCGGACCGCTCGCTCTCGCGTCTGCTCAAAAGCGACTGGCCGAAGACGATCGACGAACTTGAGGAAAAGCAGACTTAGACGAGGCAGGCCTTGAAGGCCTCGGTCAGCGCGGTGCGGTCGAGATTCTTGCCAATAAACACGAGGGTGTTCTGGCGCGGCGCGGTGGCGGTCCATTCGCCTTCGAACTTGGCGTCGAAGAGCATGTGCACGCCTTGGAAGACGAGGCGCTTGTTGCTGCCCTTGACGGCGAGCACTCCCTTCATGCGGTAGATGTCGCCGCCCTTTACGCGAAGGAGTTCGCTGATCCAGTCGTTGAGTCGCTTGCCGTCGAGATCGCCCGGCACACTGATGCCAACGGAGGTCACGCTGTCGTTGTGGGTGTGCGCGACGTGGAAATCCTGTTGCCAGGCGGGCTTCACGATGTCGCCGCCCTGGTAAATGTGCAGCGGGTGTTCGCCGCAGGCCTCGAACACGAGGTAGTGGCCGTCGTGCTCGATCTTGAGTGGATACTTGCCGTTGCCCTCATTGAGCACGAGGCGGTTGAGCGTCGCACCCGTTACAACGGTGTCGCCCTCTTTTAAGATCGTTTCCCAATCACCAAAGACGGAGACAGCTGCATCTCGCGACGTATTGAGATCCGCGTCGTCGAGGGATTTCACCGGCATGACGACGATATCCAATTCGTTCTCGTTACCGCCGTGATGATGGTCGTGATCGCAACCTTCGTGACTGTGGTCATGGTCGTGATCATCGGTGTGGCCGATGACGAGTTCGTGCGTGCCGGCCTTGAGCGGGTAGGCGCCGGCCCATTCGAAGGGATATTCCTGATCAAGGAACTGCGGGTCGATCTCGGTGGCACGGGAGAGGTTGAAGCCGCCGACATTGAGCACTCGGTCGAGCGGGAGGTCGCAATTCTGTGTGCGGTGGATATTGGCCAGAGCGTTGAGCCCGTGGATGCGTTCCTCAAGTGCGTCGACCTCGGCCGGGGTGACGAGATCGGTCTTGTTGAGCAAAATGACGTCGGCGAAGGCGACCTGTTTCTGCGCCTCGTCCTCACTGTCGAGATGCTGCAGGATGTGTTTGGTGTCGACGACGGTGACGATGGCATCGAGGCGAAACTTCGTCTTCATCTCATCGTCGGTGAAGAAGGTCTGCGCAACGGGCGCGGGATTGGCCATGCCGGTGGTCTCAATGAGAATGGCGTCGAGCTTGTCCTTGCGCTTGAGCAGGCGGCCGAGGATGCGAATGAGGTCGCCGCGCACGGTGCAGCAGATGCAGCCGTTGTTCATCTCGAAGATTTCCTCGTCGCTCTGGATGACGAGCTGGTTGTCCACGCCGACCTCGCCGAATTCGTTTTCAATCACCGCGATCTTCTTGCCGTGGTTTTCGGTCAGGATGCGGTTGAGCAGGGTGGTTTTGCCGGCGCCAAGGAAGCCGGTGAGGACGGTGACGGGAATGGAATCAGTGGACATGATGGTCGAAAAGAAGACCCAAAACCGTGAATCGCCGCTTTGCAACCCAGCGGACGAAGTGCTGCCATACTCCGATGGATGACTTGCCGCCACTACCGACCGAACCAACGCCGGGGCTTTACCGGCATTACAAGGGCAATGACTATCGGGTGATCGGTCTGGCGCGCCACTCCGAGACCTTGGAGCCGATGGTGGTCTACGAGGCGCTCTACGGGACTGGCGGCATGTGGGTGCGTCCCTCTGCGATGTTTACCGAGACAGTGGAATTCGAAGGTGTATTCGTTCTGCGCTTTGAGCGGGTCGGACAATGAACCGCTAATTTGCGCTGATGGACGCTAATAACTGGAATCGATCGGAATATATCCGGGTTTCATTAGCGACTATCAGCGAATATTAGCGGTTTTACTCGGTTGAGTTATTTGGATAACGAGAAGCGGGGAGTGGAATCCCCGCCCTAGACTTGAGTTAGCGGTTGCGGTGGACCATGCGATAAAGGGCCGGCAGCACCACAAGGGTGAGGAGCGTCGAACTGATGATGCCGCCGATCACCACGGTCGCGAGCGGACGTTGCACTTCTGCACCCGCGCCGGTGGCGAGAGCCATGGGCACGAAACCCAGCGAAGCCACGAGGGCGGTCATCAGCACAGGACGCAAACGGGTGAGGCAGCCTTCCTCGATGGCTGCATCGAGCGGCTTGCCTGCTTCTCGCAGAGAGCGAATGAAAGAGATCATCACGAGACCGTTGAGCACGGCGACGCCGGAGAGTGCGATGAAGCCCACGCCGGCGGAGATGGAGAGAGGGATGTCGCGCAGCCAGAGCGCGGCAATGCCTCCAGTGAGCGCAAGGGGCACCCCGGTGAAGACGAGAAAAGCATCCCGCGCATTGCCGAAGCTCATGAAGAGCAGGCCGAAAATCAGCAGGAGGGCAACGGGCACGACAATCTGCAAACGTTGGCTCGCGGAGATGAGTTGCGCAAACGTGCCGCCGTATTCCAACCAGTAACCGGCGGGAACTTTGACGCTCTCGTTGATCCGTTGCCGGGCCTCGTTAACAAAACCGCCGAGGTCACGTCCGCGGACGTTGGCCGTGACGACGACCCGCCGTTTACCATTTTCTCGACTGATCTGGTTGGGTCCTTGGGCGATTTGCAGCGTGGCGACTTCGCGCAGTGGCACGAAGGCCAGAGGAATGGAATTGTCGGAGAAGGAATCGAGGCCGAGTTTTTCAGGCAACACGCGGGCTTCATCCTCATGGAGCGGAGGCAGGGGCACGGGTAAGTTGCCCAAGGCGTCGACGTCGCTGCGCAGATCCTCCGGCAGACGCACGACGAGGTCGAACCGGCGGTCGCCTTCGAATACCTGACCGACTGTGGTGCCCCCGATCGAAGTCGATACCATCATTTGCACATCCTCGACGGCGAGGCCGTAGCGCGCGATGGCCTCGCGGTTCAGGTGAACCGTGAGCAACGGCAGGCCGGTGGTTTGTTCAACCTTGGCATCAGCGGATCCGGGGATGGCTTGCAGCACGGACTCAATCTGCGCGGCCGTCCGATTCATGATGTCGAGGTCGTCGCCGTAGACTTTCACCGCAACATCGGCGCGCACGCCGGAGATGAGCTCATTGAAGCGCATTTCGATTGGCTGCGTAAACTCGTAGTTGTTACCCGGGATTTTCCGGACCACGGATTCCAATTCTGCGACAAAGTCGGCCTTGGTCCGTTGCGGGTCAGGCCATTGGTTACGTGGTTTCAACATGATAAATGTATCGGCGACGCTGGGCGGCATTGGATCGGTGGCGACTTCGGGGGTGCCGATCTTGGAGAAAACCTTGTCCACTTCCGGCAATGCCTTGATCACGGCCTCGAGCTCTATTTGCATCTTCACGGATTGCTCCAAACCGGTGCCGGGGATGCGGAGGGCGTGCATGGCGATGTCGCCTTCATCCAGATTCGGAATGAATTCGGTGCCCATACGCGAAGCTGTGTGGCCGGCGAGCCCCAGGAGGATGACCGCAAGGGTGATGACGGCGGGTCGCACGCTGAGCGCGAAGCGGAGTATGGGACGATAGACTGCCTTGGCCCCGCGCACGGCGGGGTTGTCTTTTTCGGATACCTTGCCGGTGACGAAGATCGCCACGGCCGAGGGGACAAAAGTCATCGAAAGAATCATAGCCCCAAGCAGCGCCGTCACCACGGTGAAGGCCATCGGGTGAAACATCTTACCTTCCACGCCGGTGAGTGCGAATATGGGGATGTAAACGATAGCGATGATCAACTCGCCGAACATCGTGGCCCCGCGCACTTCCTTGGTTGCTGAAAAGGCGAGTTCGAGGCGTTCCGCCTTGGTGAGCAACCTCCCGAGTCTGGCCTGCGCCTCACCAAAGCGACGAAGGCAGTTTTCGATGATGATGACCGCGCCATCCACGATCAGACCGAAGTCGAGCGCACCGAGACTCATGAGATTGCCGGAGACCTTGTTGGTTACCATGCCCGTGATGGTGAAGAGCATCGACAGGGGAATGACCGCGGCGGTGATGAGCGCGGCGCGAAAGTTGCCCAGCAGCAGGAACAGCACGACGATTACGAGCAACGCGCCCTCGATCAGATTCGCCTGCACAGTCTCAATGGTGCGATCAACGAGGGAGGTGCGGTCATAGACCGGTCGGGCGACAATGCCATCGGGCAGGCTGCGATTGACATCTGCCAGTCTGGCCGCGGCCCGGAGGGAAACTTCGCGGGAGTTTTCGCCAATGAGCATGAAGACCGTGCCAAGGACGACTTCCCGGCCGTTTTCCGTGGCGGCGCCGGTGCGGAGCTCCTTGCCAATGTCGATATCGGCAACGTCGCGAATGCGAATGGGCTGACCGCCGTGCCGGCTGATGGTGATGGCGCCGATTTCCTCCGGGTTGGCGACCTGGCCGGGGACGCGCACGAGATACTGTTCACCAAACCGTTCGATATAGCCCGCACCCGCGTTGTCGTTGTTACGAGCCAGCGCATCCATCACGTCGCGCAGGGTGAGGTTGTAAGCGAGCATGCGATCCGGCCGGGGAGTGACGTGAAATTGCTTCACATAACCGCCGATGGTATTGACCTCGGTGACTCCCTGCAGATTGCGCAATTGTGGCCGCACGACCCAGTCTTGGATCTCACGCAAATCCGTCGGGGTGTATTCGCTTCCATCAGGCTTGGCCGCGCCAACTTCCGGCTCGACGGTGAACATGAAAATTTCCCCAAGGCCGGTGGAAATAGGTCCCATGGAAGGTTCGAGTCCCGATGGGACCTGCGATTTCACTTCCTGAATGCGCTCATTGACGAGCTGCCGGGCAAAGTAGATATCCGTGCCGTCCTTGAATACGACCGTTACCTGCGAGAGGCCGTAGCGGGAAATCGAACGGGTGTAGTCCAACTGGGGCAGCCCGGCTATGGCCGTCTCAATCGGATAGGTGATGCGCTGTTCGGATTCCAACGGCGAGAATCCGGGGGCCTCGGTGTTGATCTGCACCTGCACATTGGTGATGTCGGGCACGGCATCGATGGGCAGGCGTTGGTAATTGTAGAGGCCGAGGGTTCCCATGGCCAACGTCGCGATCAGGACGAGCCAGCGATGGCGGATGGAGACTTGGATGATTTTTTCAAGCATGAGGATGTCTCCTTAGTGGTCGTGAGAAGCCGCCGACTTCCCGATGTCAGCCTTGATCAGAAAGCTGTTCTCCGAAACGTAGGTTTCACCGGCATTCAGTCCCTTGAGCACCTCGACATATCCATCGCTGCGGCGGCCCAATTCCAACGGACGGGCTTGGTAAAGTTCGCCGTGTTGCGAAAATACCACGTTGAAATCAAACAGGGTTTGCAGTGCGGATTCGTGGACCGCGACGGCTGCGTCGTGTGTGCCCACCTTGATGTCGGCTTGCACAAACAGGCCCGGACGCCAGTGAGTGTCGGGATTGGACACGACAACCCGGGCAATGAGGGTTTGCGTTTCCACTGCGCCAAAGGGTGAAAGCCATGCGATCACGCCGTGCTCAGTGGCCATGCCCTCGGCGTGAATGGCCACGGCCTGGCCCAGTTCAACCCGGGTTTGATCGCCGCGAGGAATGTTGAGATCGATCCAGACTTCGGACAGGTCGGCGATTGTGTAGAGAGCCGTGCTTTCCGGCACGGTTTCCCCGACGGTGGCGTCGCGTGCGATGATCATGCCACTGCGCGGCGCAGGGACTTCAAACCGGGTCAATGATGCATTGGCCTCAACGATAGCGAGCACTTCTCCAGCGCTCACGCGGTCGCCGATAGACTTGCGCGTTTCCTGCACCAGGCCCGCGAAACGCGCCGTGGCCCGCGAAACCCGTTCCGTGTTTACGCGGACCTGACCATAAACCGGCAAGATTTCAGCGAGCTTGGCAGGGCCGGCGATCGCTACCTTCACCCCGGCACGTTCCGCGGCCTCGGCGGCGATTACGGTTTGCATTTCCGGGGCGTCGAGTTCCCAGCGGTGTGTGCGGTTGTTGTGCCCGGCGATGACGGTGTAGTGAAAGGAATGGGGTTCGTAAACTTCCGCTGGACTGCGGGCGAAATCTCCCGCAGGTGAGAAAGTATGTTCGTCCACCACGCCGTTGGCCCGGGTCAGCTTCACGGTCAGCGCGACCTTGTCGGGCTGCAAGAGCTGACCGTCCAGAGTGAACCAAGCACGGAACTCCGGTGGGATGCCCGCTTCGAAAATAGCGAGCTCGACCGTGAAGGCTCCATCGCTGAACAACCGGCCGTTGTGTGGGCCGCGCGGGGATTCTTCCGCATGGTCATCGTGTCCGTCGTGGGAATCATGTGAATGACCATGTTTGTCATCGGAATGCGGGTGGCTGCGTTCAATCAGGAGCCAAGCGGCGAAGCCACCGAGCGCGAGGACGCAGAGGAGGGAAATAATGGCAGAACGTTTCATGTTAAAAATTCAGGGATTGGCGGAACCGGCGAGCATCTGCTCGATGGTCACGAGGGTAGAGTGGTATTCGGTGGCCGCGGCGATACGCCGGCAGCGGGCTTCAAACAAAGCGGTGCGGGCAGCGATGGCATCGGTCGCGCCGTAGCGCCCGCGGCTGACGCCAGCTTCGATACTGTCCACCCAGGCTTGCGCGGCGGGTTCCATTTCGTCACGGGAGGCGAGGAATTCGATTCGGGCGTGATTGAGCTCCTGCAATAATGCGTAGAGGACGGCACGGGCTTCCAGCAGTGCGGTCTCGGCATCGGCCCGACTGCGATCTTGCTCGGCACGGGTTTCCGCGAGCCGGACCGGGGCGGTGGTATCGGGCCAAGTGTAGCCCACGCCAAGCACAAAGCCAAAGTCATCGGTCGCTTCATTGCGGCGCAGTCCCGCCGACCAACGGATATCGCCGCGGGCTATGGTCCGGCGGGCGAGTTTTTCCCTCGCCTGTTGCCAACGGAATTCCGCGGCATGTCGGGCTTGGATCGGTGTGTCCTTCAATTGAGCGGCGAGGACTGGGTAGTCGGCGATATCCGGCAGGGTATCAAAATTGGCGATGGCGGCATCGAAGTCCGGTTCCTCCGCGCCCCAAAGTGTGGCCAGACTTTGACGCGCCGAGAGCAAGAGATGCTCGGCGTGTTCGGCCTCGAGCTGTGCTTCCGATAGCGCGAGCTGCGCCTGGGCCAAGTCACCGGCAGGGGCAACGGCACTGGAGTGCCGTTGTTTCAAGGTGATTGCGGTTTTATGTGCTAGGTCTGCGTGTTCTTGCGCCAGCTCAAGGGTGATTTGAGCTGCGGCCACGCGAATGAAGCGTTGGGCCGCTTCAGCAAGCAGGGCCCGCCGCTTTTCCAGCCATTGCAACCGTTCGGCTTCGCCTTGGGCTACGGCCAGGGCTTCGCGACTGTCGCGCCGGCCGGCCCGATCGAATACCCGGCTGAATTGCAGGGTGGTTTCGGCGTCACGGGCGGCACTGAGACTGCCCGTGCCGAGAATGTTTTCCACTTCCAGTGAGACCGAGGCCGCGGGCCCTGATCGTGCGGTGTCGTGACGGATTTGTCCGAGGGCGGCGAGTGATTCGCGTGTATGAAACCAAGGGTGTCCGGCTTCGACACGGGAAAGGGCTTCATTGAGGGTGAGGGATGCGCCTTGGGCAAGAAGCGCAAGGCAGAGAGGGATTACGAATAGACGAAATTTCATGTTGAACGCGGTTTGAACAGGCCGGCACGCGAAGGTGTGACGACGGGAAGCCTGCTTGATGCAGGCGTTGAAAATCCCCGGTAGAATCCCGGCGGATCACAGTTCAGGCGTTCAGGGAGGGAGCCCGGGCTGGCGGCGCCGCGCGCACGGAAAACTGCCAGGTGGGAACCAGTTCGAGGGGAGTCGTGCTTCGCTCAGGGGAAACCAGCGGAATCAGAATGGTTTTTGCCGAGATTTCGTTGAGGCAACAGAGACAGGAGAGCGCGACCGGGGCGGCGATCTGGATTACTTTCAGCGAAGCCTTGTAAGCCGTGTTTTCCACGGGCTGACAGTTGTCGGTATCGCAGTGCGATTTCTCATGCAGGTTGGTGCAATCGATACTCTCGTGGCAATCCGCCGGGTTGCCGATAAGCCCTGCGGCTTCGAGATCGCAATGCTGCGTCGCTGGCAACCAAAGGGCCAACAGCAGCAGGGCGACAAACTTATGCAGACGAGAAATCACGCATGAGCATAATTGCCCGGTCGGCCATTATGTCAACAGGACATACCAGACGCGTGGACTGATGCCTTTACCAAGTGCCGGTGGAGATGGTGGGCCACCATTGGCCGATCTTGCCGAGTTCAATCACTTCGATGAATACGATCGCGGCGAGAAACCAGAATACCTCGGTCAGCGTGCGGCTGAACAATTTTGAGGAGAGGGTTACATTTTCCGGCATCACGAGACGGCGCAACCGCGGCCAGAACCGCGGCACGACCAGGCAGTAGTCGGAGAATGCCTTGCCGAACAGCTCAAGCAGGCGGCGCTCCTCGGCCTGAATCACGAAATGGTAATAGATCAGGAATCCGCCTGTCCCGACCACGAAGAGCGAAAAATTCTGCAGGGCGAGCCCGGCTCCGCTCACACCGAGAAAGGAAAAGAAATAGAGCGGGTTGCGGCAGAGTGAATAGGGGCCGTCCTGGCAGAGCTCCTGGTTTTTTCTGCCACCGATAAAGGCATAGGCCCAGACCCGGCCGAGCGCGGCGACGATGAGCAACAGGAAACCGGTCAGCTCCATGACAGTGTGCCACCCGCTGCCAAAACCTTGTGGCATGAGGACAAAGGCGACGGCCAACCAACTAAGTGCGATGATGAAGGAGAGCGGTTTGCGCAGGCATTCAATGCCAGCGCGGGTGGAGGCGGGGGTAGGCATGGGGGGTAAGACTGACGGGGTTACGAGACGTTCAAACTATGCAAGGTTATGACGGAAATTTGCGAGTTTGAATTCTGCACTGCATTTCACGTGCCAAGGAAATGCATTTGCGCTCATGGGACGGGTTCGGTGGGCTGGGATGATGAGTGATCACAATGCCCCGATGGAGCTGCCGCTGGTGCGGCAGTATTTTCCGGAACTCCCGGAGGGAACGCTCATGCAATTGGGGCGGCTGGGCGGCTTGGTCAAAGCGTGGAACGAACGGCTCAACCTGATCTCGCGCAAGGATGCGGAAAATCTGGAAGAGCGGCACCTGCTGCATTCGCTCACAATGACGAAGGTGTTGCGACCGGCCGCGGGGACGAAATTTGCCGACATCGGGACCGGCGGTGGATTTCCGGGGCTGGCACTGGCGATCGTATACCCGGAGTGTGAATTCACGCTGATCGATTCGGTCGTAAAGAAGATCACGGCGGTGCAGGCGATGGTGGCAGAACTTGGATTGACCAATGTGCGAGGATTGTCCGTGCGGGCCGAGACGATCCGGGAGAAGTTTGATTTTGTGACCGGACGCGCGGTGACGGCATTGCCAACATTTCTGGGTTGGGCCCGTCCACTGTTACGAACGGGCAGCGCAGGCACGCCGGCCAATGGCGTATTGTATTTCAAGGGCACCTTGTGGCGCGAGGAACTGGCGGGCGGAAAAGTGCAACCCACCGCGGTCTGGCCGCTCGATACCTGGGTGCCGCGTGAATTCTTTACCGAGAAGTTCCTGCTGCACTTCACGGCCCCGCTTGGTGGCAATTGATGTTGATCGTAAGAGACGTATCTAGAAATCAGTTGGCTGTTCCTGCAGTAGTATTCCTCAGATTAATCCGCGCATATCCGCGAAATCTGCGGAACTAGAGAATCAATATTTCCCGCGGATGGCGCGGAGGGAAACGGTTACGAGCCGTTCGTATTTGGGGTGCAGGTTCTAGGCAAAAGGGCAATGGTTCGTCCAATGCTTACTGCCACCCACCTTTGCGTCTTCTGCGTCTTTTTGCGGCCAACCTCCGGCTGGATCTGTGGTTAGAACCGGAACGTCCAGGTGCCCTTGACCGAAACATCGCCTTGGACCGGCCTGAGGCGGTCGTCGGTCGTGT
>Ga0222714_10007257_pt1 | contig 10187 bp, 9 predicted proteins | sample C33_3DmetaG_FD_165048 | JGI IMG/M metagenome (GOLD analysis project Ga0222714, IMG submission 165048) | Estuarine water microbial communities from San Francisco Bay, California, United States - C33_3D | ecosystem: Environmental > Aquatic > Marine > Unclassified | place: USA: California... | reverse complement strand
CAATAAGGGCGTTAGCAAAGGCTGTGCCTCGCTGCTCAATAATGCTTCCTCGCATCTTTGGTCCAACGCTCTGCAAATTAGTATTTGCATAACCAGGATGGGCGGCAAATGCGCTAAAACTATAATTGGCTTTTCTAGCAATTCTCTCTAATTCAAATGTAAATAGCAGATTAGCTAATTTACTTGCCCCATAGGCCGACCATGGTTGATATTTAATTCTGCCAAGGCAGATATCTTTAACTGCATCTTGGCTACCTTGGCCAAAATTTCCAAATCTATGAGCCGCACTTGATACTGAAACAACTCTTGATTTGATTCGATCCGATAAAAGCCCAGCAAGTGCAAAGTGGCCAAGATGATTCACTCCCATTTGTAGTTCAAAATCATCAGCAGTTTTTGTAAATGGAGTTGCCATAACCCCAGCATTTAATATCAAAACATCTATCTCTTGCTTTACCTCTCTAGCCGCTTTTCTAACGCTAGTTAGATCTGATAAATCTAACTGCAAGACTTTAGCTCTCTGACTCGATAGTTCTTTTACTACCTGCTCAGCTTTCTTTAGATCTCTTGCAGCAATTGTCACCTGCGCACCTGCTCTAATTAGTTCTCTAGCGCTCTCTAGGCCAATACCACTAGTTGCTCCAGTTATAAGAAAGTGTTTGCCGCTTTGATCACCAAGATCACTTGCGCTCCATCCGCGGGGAATTACTTGGAGAGCTAGCGCGTTTTTCTCTGAGTTACTATCCATAACGTGGAGCTAAGGGGACTTGAACCCCTGACCCCCTGCATGCCATGCAGGTGCGCTACCAGCTGCGCCATAGCCCCGAACTTTTTATCTCTTTTCTTAACTTTCAGAGCAGACCTTACCTCAAACTAAGCCCCGCTCTCCTCCCCATATATCGGCTCAGGTAGTGAGCCGGAGTTATGTTCAACTAAAACCCAACCTGGGCGGTGATGGCCATTTTCTAATATCGACCATGACGCATTTGATAATCCGCCAAGTGATGACCATTGCTTCATCGGCATATCTAACATCTTTCCTAAAATACAACGAACTGTTCCGCCATGAGTTGCAACTATTAGCGTTGAAACATCACCTCTTAATCCCTTTTCAATTGCTCTGACAGCTCTTTCGGCAATCTCGCTTCTCTTTTCGCCAACTTGACCTGCTTGCTCATCATCGCCATCTAACCAATGAACAAATCGATGATAATCCTCAGCTCTATTCTGCTTTCCAGTTTTTCCTTCCCAATTGCCGCCATTGGTCTCTCTTAAATCTGGATCTATCTGCACCTCAAGGCCAGATAACTTAGCTAACGCCTCTGCAGTTTTTCTCGCTCTTATTAAGTCACTTGAAATTATCCTCGAAGGTTCAAGATTAAGTAGTAGTGGCGCTGCTCGCTCCGCCTGGCGAATACCTACCTCATTTAAGGCAATATCTGAATGTCCCTGAAAGCGATTAGCGATATTCCAATCAGTTTGGCCGTGGCGCCAGAGGACTATGCGTTGTCTCTCCATTTTTATTTGCCTGCCTTAAAAGCATCAGCTGCAGCAATTGCATCTAATTTAATACTTGGACAATCATTCCAAAGCCGATCTAGGCTGTAATACTGGCGCGCCTGTTGAGTTTGAACATGAACTACTAAATCTTGATAGTCAAGAAGAATCCAATTCTCTGAACTCTCGCGCCTAGTTGGCTTCTCTCCCAAGAGCGATAATTGGCGCTCTACTTCATCAGCTATTGCATCAATTTGTCGCTCATTGCCTCCACTGATTAAGAGAAAAACTTCACTTAAGAGCATCTGCTCTGATAAATCCATCGCAAGTAGATCGCTTCCAAGCTTGTCTATAGCGGCAGATGCAGCTATCTGTGTGTGTTCTAGAGTTGATTTACGCGGCGGCATAGATTCCTTGGCTCTTTATATAGGCAGCAACTCCAGAGGGTAGAAGTGATTCATAGGGCTCAGATGCCTTTATTAAATTGCGAATCTTGGTTGAGGAGAGATCAAGGGCCTTTATCTCTATCTGACTATAGGTAATTGACTTGGGAATTTTAGAAATCTCTAATTGCTGACCAGGACGGTTAATTACTAAGAATTCCACGCTCTCTGCCACCTGCTCTATCTCTTTCCACTCGCCAATTTTTGCAAAGGCATCGCTGCCAATAATCCAAACTAGATTATCTCCAGGGTTTTGTAGCTTGAAATACTCAATACTTTGATAGGCATAACTTGGCCCTGATCCATCGATTTCAAATCTGCTTATCTCTAGCTCTCGATATTTACTCATGCAATCCTTCAAGGCAATTTCAACCATCGCAAGACGGTGAGCCCCACTTGCTGCAACGCTCTTTTGCCAAGGAGCGCCGGCAGGGATAACAATTAATTTTTCAAAACGAGCAGAATTTAAAAGCTCTTCAATAAGGAATAGATGCCCATTATGGATGGGGTCAAAGCTTCCCCCAAATAAGGCGATTGATTTAGTCGCGATCAAGGCGTAGTACTAGATAGAGCATCAGCATTAAAGTGGCAAAGGTAAAGACTCCGAAAAATACTGGAGGGGCGGGAAGTTCACGCTTGACCTCACTGAAGCTCTCCATCACCATTGCAATTGAAAATAACTTAATCACATCCCTATCCTAACCCTTAGGCCCATTCTTCAATAATTCTATAAAACTCTTCTCATCGACAGTGGGAACGCCAAGCTCTGCCGCCTTACCTGCCTTAGATCCTGGCTCACTACCAACAACTACATAATCTGTTTTCTTAGAGACCGATGATGAGACCTTTCCACCCCGTTCAATAATGGCCTCATTTACGCTATCTCTGGTAAAGCCATCTAATGAACCGGTAACTACCAAGGTCAATCCCTTTAAAGTTTGGGCTTTATCACTTGATGAAACCCCCTCCATTCTCACTCCAGCTTTTGCCCATTTAGCCACAATTTGTGCGCGCCAATCTTGAGCAAAGAATTCTTTAACGCTCTCTGCAATTACAGATCCCACGCCATCAACTGAGGCGAGCTCTTCAGCGCTGGCAGCGGCAATTTTTCCAATTGAACCAAAGTGATTAGCAAGACCTTGAGCTGCAGTTGGCCCAACATGGCGAATTGAGAGCGCAACTAATATTCTCCAGAGCGGTCGCTGCTTAGCTTCATTTAGCGCCTCTAGCAATTTCTCAGCATTAGCGCCAAGGGTTCCATCTTTCTTCTTAAAGAACTCACTCTTTAATAATTTCTTACTATCTAGATCGAAGATATCTGATTCATCGACTATCAACTTATCTTCCAATAGCGCGCTCGTTGCTTCATAGCCAAGAACATCAATATCAAGAGCGGCTCTTGATCCGATGTAATAGATGCGCTCGCGAAGTTGCGCTGGACAACTTCTAGTATTTGGACAGCGAATATCAACATCGCCCTGGCTCATCGCACGAAGTTTGCTGCCGCACTCTGGACAGTTACTTGGCATGACAAATGCGCGCTCTGTTCCATCACGACTTTCAATAACCGGCCCAAGAATCTCAGGGATAACATCCCCTGCCTTTCTAAGAACTACAACATCGCCAATTAAAATTCCTTTTCGTATCACCTCTTCCACATTATGTAAGGTGGCATTACTTACGCTTGAGCCTGAGACTCTTACCGCCTCCATAAATGCAAAAGGTGTTACTCGCCCAGTTCTACCAACACTAACCCTGATATCAAGTAGCTTGGTAGTTACCTCCTCTGGCGGATACTTATAAGCAATTGCCCATTTAGGAGCGCGAGATGTGAAGCCTAGAGTTCTTTGCGCCTCTCGTTCATTTACCTTTATTACTACGCCATCTATCTCATGCTCAATTCCATGGCGATTTTGCAAGTAATACTCGATAAATTCCTTTACCTCGAGCCTAGTTTTTGCCACCTTAAAACGCTGACTAACGGGCAGGCCCCAACTCTTCATCAATTCATAGCCCTGGCTCTGTGTATCTAGAGTTATTCCATCAAGTGCTCCGATTCCATGAACCACCATGGATAGCGGTCTTGATGCAGTGACTCTTGGATCTTTCTGGCGAAGCGATCCTGCAGCTGCATTTCTAGGATTAGCAAAGATGGCCTTTCCAGCCTCTTCAAGTTCATCATTTAATTGTGCAAATTTACTTAAGGGAAAGAAGACCTCGCCTCTTATTTCAACTCGCTGCGGAACTTTCTCTCCAACTAGTTGATGTGGAATTTCTCTAATAGTTTTTATATTTAAAGTTACATCCTCACCCGTTACGCCATTTCCTCTCGTGAGCGCTCTTACTAATTTTGACTGCTCATAGAGAAGATTTATAGCAAGGCCATCTACTTTGACCTCACAGAGCCAGGTATTTTCCTTACTCTCTTTAGCAACTCTTTCAAACCAAGCACCAAGCTCTGATTCATCAAAGGCATTATCAAGGCTCATCATCTTTTCAATATGATCAACTGAATCAAAGTGGGTAGAAAAACCTCCCCCTACTTCAAAGGTAGGTGAGTGAGTATCTCTTAGCTTTGGGTTCTTCTCCTCGAGTTTTAGTAGCTCATTCCAGAGTTGATCAAATTCACTATCTTCAATTACTGGCTTATCTAAAACATAGTAGCGATATTGATGATCCCTAATGGCTTCAGCAAGCTGGGCCATCTTGGCTCTAATTGCGCTATCACCTGCCATTACTTAGTTCCTGTAATCGTGGCGGAGCCAACTACTCGATCACCGTCATAAATAACCATTGCCTGACCTGTTGCAAGTCCATAGATTGGCTGATCAACAATTGCTTTTAGCTCTGGAAGAGGGCCACTTTCATCGAGAAAATACTTGCAGCTATGAGCGCTGCCATGGGCTCTTACCTGAATAAATCCACTCTTTTGCCCACTTGGCTTTGGGCCACACCAGATTGGGCTAAGGCCAGATACTTCATGGATAGCTAGATCAGCCTTAACTCCAACAACTACGCGGTTATTTACTGGCTCAACTTTTAGAACATATCTTGGCTCACCAGTTTTCTCTGGGACGCTTAGCGCAAGGCCTCGTCTCTGCCCGATAGTAAAGGTGTAGGCCCCGTTATGTTCTCCTAATTTATTTCCAGCCTCATCAACAATATCTCCGACCTGGCTGCCTAATCTCTCCCTTAACCATCCAGCATTATCACCAGATGGAACAAAGCAGATGTCATGGCTATCTGGCTTAAGTGCAACAGATAAACCACGTGACTTTGCTTCAAGTCGAACCTCATCTTTAGTGGTATCACCAAGTGGAAAATGCGCGCCATTAATCTGCTCTTGATTAAGCACTGCTAAAACATAGGATTGATCTTTTCCAGAATCCACTGCTCGATAGAGCAATCTCTGACTATCGATATCTCTAGTTTGTGCGTAGTGACCAGTTACTACTCCATCAAAGCCCATCGCCTTTGCTCTATCTAAAACAGCTGCAAACTTAATCTTTTCATTACATCTAAGACATGGATTTGGAGTATTGCCGGCCGCGTACTCTGCTAAGAAGTTCTCCACCACATTTTCATGAAACTCATCTGACATATCCCAGATATAAAAAGGTATTCCTATTACATCCGCTGCTCGCCTTGCATCATGTGAATCCTCAATTGTGCAGCAGCCTCTAGCTCCTGAGCGATACTTCTTAGGGTTCTTAGAGAGGGCAAGGTGTACACCAATTACTTCATGACCAGCCTCTTTTGCTCGCGCAGCAGCAACGGCTGAATCAACTCCTCCGCTCATAGCTGCGATGAGTTTCATATCTTTATTTTCAACCTCGGTAAGCGGCTCGGGCGCGATCAATTACGCGCTTGATACATGCTTCAAGATATTCGATTTCACTCTCACTATTGCTGATTCCAAGGGAAAAACGCAGAGAGCTGCGAGCTTGAGCCTCACTTCTTCCCATAGCTATAAGAACATGGCTGGCCTCCTGAACTCCAGCGCTACACGCAGAGCCTGTACTACAAGCTATTCCCTCAGCATCAAAAAGAAGAAGCATAGAATCACTCTCAGTTGAAGGAAACTCGATATTGGCAATTCCAGGCAATATCTCACCCTCTAAAGGCGAATTTAATCTCACATCACTGACCTGTCCTTGAATTGTGGAGATAAGTTTTGCTCTCAAAGCAAATACTTTTTGATAATTGCTCTCCATATCTCGCATTGCAGATGCTGTTGCTGAAACAAAAGATGCAATGCCGGCGGCATTAATTGTTCCGCTTCTGATATCTCTCTCCTGTCCTCCGCCATGAAGTAATGGAGTGATATCGACGCCCTTTTTCAAAACCAGAGCAGCCACCCCAACTGGCCCGCCAACTTTATGGGCGCTAACTGTCATAGCAAATAGAGCAAGGTCTTTAAAGGAGAGTCGAACTTTTCCAAGGCTTTGAACTGCATCGCTATGAAGCGGGATTTGGTAGACCTCTGCAAGCTTTGCGATCTCTTTAATTGGCTGAATTGTTCCAACCTCATTATTGGAGTGCATCACGCTAATTAGAGCAATTTCTTCATGGCGATCTTTGATTACTGATTCCATCTGCTCAAGATCTATATATCCATCTTTGGTAACACCAATCATCAGAATTTCTGCCTGGCCAGATTCAGCTAGCCAGAGCGCAGGATCTAAAACAGCGTGATGTTCAAAGGATGAAATTAAAATCAATTTTCTCTTAGGATCTTCTCTTAGTCGATGCCAGAAGATTCCCTTGATGGCTAGGTTATTAGCCTCTGTTCCTGATGAGGTGAAGATAATCTCACTTGAGTGGCAGCCAATTAAGTTAGCAAGTGACTCTCTTGACTCCTCCACTTTCTTTCGCGCCAAGCGACCATAGCTATGCAGGCTTGATGGATTTCCGACCAATTTTGATTGCTCAATAAAGCTCTCAAGGGCCACCGATGAGATCGGGGTGGTTGAAGCGTGATCGAAATAGACCTGAGGCATATTGCTAATTCTAAATGCCTTTAGGAAAAGTGCTTAATGGAGCCGGACTTTAAGCGCGTTTAGCCGAGATCGCTTGCCCAGCTTGAGGCAGAACTGCAAAGAGATCTCCAACTACGCCAAAATCAGCAACATCAAATATTGGAGCCTCTGGATCTTTATTGATCGCCACAATTGTCTTTGAGGTCTGCATTCCTGCCCGATGTTGAATCGCGCCAGATATGCCGCAAGCTAAATAGAGTTGTGGACTAACGGTCTTTCCAGTCTGACCAACTTGATGAGTATGTGGATACCAACCAGCATCAGTCGCCGCTCTTGATGCGCCAACTGCTGCGCCAAGTAAATCTGCTAGCGCTTCAACAGGTTTGAAATCTCCATTTGTACCACGTCCACCAGAGATTACAACTTTTGCCTCAGTTAGCTCTGGCCTGCCGCCTTTAACTGCAGGTTTGGAATCAGTAATAGTTACAAGTTTTCCCTTTTCCGAAATGAGAACATCGACTTTTTCAAAAGCTGGCGCACTTGATCCAACTTCAGCCTCAATTGCTGAGGGGCGAATAGTTATCACTGGAATTCCTGAGCTAACTTTTGAAGAGACTGTAAATGAACCACCAAAGACTGATTGAGTAGCGCTTAGATCAGAAGTGAAATCGATAGCATCAGTAATAACTCCGCTATTTAATCTAATGGCCAATCTCCCTGCTATCTCTTTTCCTGCAGAGGTTGATGGAATCAAGATTGCATCAGGCTTTACCTTTTCAACTACCTGAGTAATCGCATCAAGAAGGCAAGCCTGGCCATGTTTAGCAAAATCATTACTTTCAACTGCGATAACCTGGCCAATAACAGTATTTGCTAATTGCTCACTTAAGGCCTGGCTCTGTCCCTCTGGCGCAAGGATTAGCCCAACGCAATCGCCTGCTCTTTTGGCAAAAGTTGCAAGCTCCCCAGCGGTTTTTGCTACTTTTCCTGATGCGTGATCAATCAGAATCAATACCTTTGCCATAACTAAACCAATCTCTTTTCTTGGAGGAACTCGGCAAGTTTTAGCCCGCCCTCACCGCTATCTTCAATCTTGATTCCTTTATCGCGCGGCGGACGTGCCTTTGCATCTAATACTGTGCTCCATGCGCCACTTACTCCAACCTCGCTTGGTGAAATCCCAATATCGCTAAGGCTCTTAATTGCAATTGTCTTCTTCTTGGCAGCCATGATGCCCTTAAATGAGGGATAGCGAGGTTCATTTATTTTTTCAATAACGCTAACAACGCAAGGAAGTACTGCTGACATTACCTCAACGCCGCTCTCACTCATTCTGGCAATCTCAACCCTTGATGATGAAGGATCAACTTTTACAGATCCTGCGAAGGTAAGTTGGGCCCAACCAAGTCTCTCTGCAAGCATTGCAGGAATAACGCTCATACGTGCATCAGTTGATTCAGTTCCGCAGAAAACTAAATCAAAACCACCATCGCTAATTACTTTTGCTAATACTTTTGAGGTAGTAAGCGCATCAGATCCACTAAGGGCTGGATCGCTAATTAATATCGCCTCATCAGCTCCCATTGATAGACCTTTACGAATTGCCTCACTTGCTCGCTCTGGCCCCATCGAAATTAAGGTGATGCTATGGGTTGCGCCCTCTGCATTTAACGGTTCAACAATTCGAAGCGCCTCTTCAATGGCATATTCATCTAAGTCATTTAGAACTGCATCAACGCTAGCTCTATCAAGAAGTCCATCAACCATTTTCTTCTCAGCCCAAGAATCTGGAACTTGCTTGACACAGATCGCTATCTTCATAGGCATTATGTTACTGGGCAGTAACCTTGCCCTCCACTCCAATCAATCAAGGTCGGGGTGGCATCGATGCCTTAAGGAGAGTGCTTGAATAGCAAAGTGAAGCCGGCCAATCCCCACATTCTCGGTAGCCAAGTTAGAGATAGTGGAACTGACTTTGCCATCTGGGCTGGATATGAGGCAGGCCGAGTAGAGCTCTGCCTCTTTGACCAAGTCGATGGAGTTTTCAAGGAGAGACACTTTGAATTAACCCATAGAGATGGAGCTATCTGGCATGGCCATATAGAAGGTGTGGGAGTTGGGCAGAGGTATGGATATCGAATCCATGGCCCTTGGAAGCCAGATGAGGGCGCGAGATTTAATCCAGCAAAACTTCTCATTGATCCCTACGCACATCTTCTAGAGGGCGAAGTTACCTATAGCCCAGAGATTTATAGCCACCGCGCTTTGGCAAGTGATGGCTCTGGCGATATCAATGAAATAGATGATCGAAACTCTGCCGGCTTTATCCCCTTCTCTGTAGTAACTGCAAACGCCCCAAGAATTCTCAATCGCCCAAACACTTCTTGGAAAAGAACTCTCATCTATGAAGCCCATGTAAAAGGATTAACAGCTAAGAATGATGAGATTCCAGAGGCAGAGCGTGGAAGCTATAAAGCGCTCTCTCATCCATCAACAATTAATTATCTAAAAAATCTTGGCATAACTGCTCTCGAGCTTCTTCCTATCCATCACTTCACAACTGAGGTAGCAGTTGCAGCAAGAGGGCGAGTAAATCACTGGGGCTATAACCCAATTGCATTTTCAGCTCCTCACCGGGGCTATGCAGCAACAGATGATCCGATTGGCGAACTACAAGCAAGCGTTGATGCGCTTCACTTAGCAGGCATTGAGGTAATTCTTGATGTCGTTTATAACCATAGCGCTGAAGAGGGTTTATCAGGGCCTACCTATAGTTTTAAAGGAATTGATAATCACTACTTTTATCGCCATAGAGGTCAATCTCAATACGAAGACTTAACTGGCTGTGGCAATACTCTAGATAGCAGAAATCCCTTTGTCACCCAGATGATTATTGATTCACTTAAATGGTGGTCACAGATAATTGGCGTTGATGGATTTAGATTTGATCTAACAAGTGCTATCTGGGGCCAGAGCGGCAGCGATCTAATTGCAGCGATATTAGATGACCCGATTTTACGTCAGCGAAAATTGATTGCAGAGCCCTGGGATGTAACTCAATACCAACTAGGGGCTTTTCCGCGCCCCTTTAGAGAGTGGAATGATGCCTATAGAGATGGCCTTAGGCAGTTCTGGCTAGCTGATAACGCAAATAACTCATCTTCTGGGGTTTCAAATCTTGCAAAGAGAATTGCAGGATCTGATGACATCTTCTCATCTCGCGGGCCAACTTCATCAATTAATTTCATCACCGCACACGATGGTTTCA
>Ga0222714_10007256_pt1 | contig 10188 bp, 15 predicted proteins | sample C33_3DmetaG_FD_165048 | JGI IMG/M metagenome (GOLD analysis project Ga0222714, IMG submission 165048) | Estuarine water microbial communities from San Francisco Bay, California, United States - C33_3D | ecosystem: Environmental > Aquatic > Marine > Unclassified | place: USA: California... | reverse complement strand
TATTTATAACTGGATTTCCGTAGGCAAACTATTTATGCCCAGACCAGGTTACGTGAGTCAAGTAGAAGCCTACGAAGTGTGGCTGCAACAGAGGTCATTGAGATCAATTAACTCCTACTTTTTATCTAAAGGTACCATTCGTGATGCCTTTGGACGATTTTCCAAAGAGGCTAATGATGTGGAGGAAAGTGGTGGAAAAGGGAAAAGTGCTTAATGAATGGCGATTTTAGCCTCGCTCACCCTCTCCTCGCGCAAAAATTCGTCCAGCTCAAAATAAAACGAATATTATTAGCGTACAATTGACGACATGAAGAACGTCCAGAAAAATCAACCAGGCGAGCTTACCCTACAATTGATGGAGAAGGCGGCCCGTTTACAGTCCTCTCCCCAGTTAAACGGGTCGTCTTCCTTTTCTGGATCAAAAACGTCTATAACAATTAGATAACATTACTTGACAGAAAACGATTACCTATGGTAGAATCAACAGGCGGCGAGCTAGACCTACAAAACCTCGTCATCGACCTCCCCGCTGCAGCTCGTGCAGATCTAACCGAGCTTGGAATTGATGAACTTGATAAGGGCATCTGCGAAGACACATTCGAGAACCGTGCTTTGCTGCGTCGCTCTAAACTAATTTGGGAAAATGTTTACAACAATGACGGATCGCTAAGCGGCCTGTTGAAAGTACGTTCCGCCGAGTCCACTCGCGAGCGCCGCATCCAATCTCTTAGTGAGAAGCGTCCACTACTTGTAACCCCAACGGATAACAATTCCGACTACCTAACAGGGAAAGCCCTCCTTGCTGAAGACTCAACGGAGTACCTCGTTCCACCTTGGGTACTAGGTGCGACTCGTAAGTACATCCTCGAACAAGCAAACGGTGGCCCGTCCTCTGATAAACGCCAGCCTGTTCCACTTCCCCACCGCTGCCGACAGATTAAGTTCGACGGTATTCGCTGTATGCTTTGGGGTTCGGGGCGTCTACAAGATGACGGCCTGTGCCGAGTACATTTGCGTACCCTCAAATCCAAGACCTCTGATGACATCGAACGGGCTCGCGAAAAGCTAACGCAAGCTGCGCCATTTGCTGTGGATAAACTTGAGCAGCTGATGCTGGAAGCTGAGTCAGAACCTGTAGCATTGAAAGCAGCAACGGAGATCCTTGACCGAGCTGGCGTGCGAGGCGGCGTGGAGATTGATACCACGGTTAACGTTGATGTGCGGCCTGCTGCACAAATCATCGCCGAACGTCTAGACCGTCTAGCTGCTGGAGCTATCATGACCGCTGCCTCCCTAGCAAAAGACAACTCAGTTATAGACGCCGAGGTTGTTGTTGAAGAAACCGAGAAGAAAACCGAAGAGCGGCCTGCAGTAACTACAAGCCAGGATCAGGAAGAAGAGTAACCGTGACTGGTACAAGTAAAGATTTATCGATAATTATTCAAACGGCCCGCGATCACTACAAAGCAGTGAGCTCTGACATCGCTAACAGCAAGGATCGCTCTGAGCACATTCGCTTAACCGCTCTTGCTCAAAGTGCCCATAACCTGCTAACAGATCTGATCGAACTCGAAACGGGTCTTTCTGTAGATGCGTCTAACGAAACTCCCCTCGACATCCCAGAGTTCAGAAGCCCCTACAACCCCAATGTCAATTTCTAAAGACCTCACCAAAGAGCACATTGAATCCCTAGGATTCGAAGTTGAAGAGGTGCAGCCAAAGATCTTTGCTGTCAAGAACTTTATTTCAAAAATAGAAATAGAAAGAATCATGGCCAGGATCTCTCAGTACACAGAAGAAGACTGGCGGCACAGGTACCTGGAGGAGATGCGTTCAGCGTGCCTAGAAAAATTTGGACGCGATGACATCGAGGCACTAGTTGCTGAAGGATTGCTGGAGGTTACCTGGAACTTTGCTGACAAGAACGTTGGCTATGATGAACATGATTTCAAAAATATGCTTACTGCCAGGGTCCAGGATATCTTTACGCCTCTTGGTGATCTCAGAGTGAATGGCTTTCACGTGGTGCACAGACTGTACGAAGGTTCAGAGCTGTTGGCCCACTTTGATCAGTACTCTGATAAGTTGATCGAGTACGCAGCAATCCTCTACGTGAACGAGGGTTACACAGCTGGCGAGCTCTTCTTCACGTACTTCGACTTCGAGTACACTCCTGAACCAGGAACGTTGATGCTTTTCCCAGGCACTGAGCAGTACCATCATGGAGTGCGTCCAGTGGGTCCTGGTTCAGTAAGATATAACCTCCCAAGCTTCGTAAGAAAGATACATCCAGATGGCGAGATGGCAGGCTGGGCAAACTTCGGGTAGGATGTACTTGTGAAACTACGTAAAGATCCAGAGACTCCAGCAATCACTGAGCTGTTCATCAAGAGCGCTCAACAGCATTTGGGCTACACAGCTGAGCAGCTGGGTAAGAATAAGTTCGGGATCCGCGTTGGCTATGACTCGCAGCCATGGGGCGGAGCATTCGTTGATGTCTGTGCCAGGGAGGCTGGTCTTAAGCTTCCATCATTTGTATCAACGTCCGCGGCGCTCGCAGAATTTATAAGAAGCGGGAACTTCTCTCGAGTTCCTGAACCAGGCGCGATCGCAATCTACAGCTTCTCATCTAACGTGGGGCACGCAGCAGATCCATTTGGCCAGCCCCACTGCGGCGTGGTTACTGACGTCCGCGAATTCAAGGACACAGGACGGTTCATTGCTGTGGAGGGAAACACCACGGGCTCGACGGTCCATCAACAGAAGGACGGCGTCTACCAGAAAGTGCGCAGCATCAACGATGTGATCCTGTTCTGCTTGCCGCAGCGGCCTGGATCTACAAGCTTTAACGAGAAACTAATAAAGTTAATGGATCGTGGGCGGACGAAGTTCGACGGCCAGGATCTAGCAGCAATAGAGGAAACGGCCAGCGCTCCTGAAAAGCTAGAGCTCAAGAAAGAGATCAGGCCTGGAGACCGTAACCGCAAGATCGAAGTCATACAGCTAGCGCTAGCAACAGTAACGGATCTGCGTGGAGCTGAATCAGGTAAGTGGGACGCGATCACAACCGCGGCGTGCGCTAGGTATCAACGTATGATAGGATTCGTAGGAGATGACGTTGACGGCCTGCCAGATGTCAACACTCTGAAGAGGCTCGCTAGAGATACAGGACTGTTCGAACTTGCTTGATGACATAACGGGTGCTAGAGAAGCCCATCACTACCCAGAGCGAGCGTCTGGGGTTATCATGACGGTGTACACCAAGTGCCCTGAGAAGTGGCTGTTGGTCGATCGCGAGACTGGCCAGGTCTATCAGGGCTCCGCCCACGGGGATTGGGACAGGCTTGACCCCGTCATCAAACCAGAGAAGAAGAAGGATTACGCTGCTGATGAGTAAAGAATTTAACATTAATAATTACCAGTACACAGAAGAGCACATTGATTTCACGCAGTGGCTGCAGGGCTACCACCCTCAACCAAATGAATTTGTTCACGACGCCAGGCTCAGTGGGCTGTTGCTGGAGCACGAGGGCGAGCAGTGGATCCAGGTTATGAAAACCAGCGCTGCCAACATCTGGACTGTGTTTGAAGAAGATGGCCAGCTGAAGATGCGTAATGGTTACCAGGTCCGCGGCCGCATTGGTTACGTGATTGGTAAAAACATGCACAACGCACATGGCACAATCTTTGTTGATGGCCTGACCACTGAGATGCTGGAGCACAGGATTCTAGAAGACCACTAGTTGACATCACGTCGACTCTATGGTATGGTGGTTAGGTCTTTAGAAAGGACCACACACTATGACCATTCAAGAAATCATTGACGAGCTCAAGCTTCGCGCCAACGATGCAGAAGAATGCATGCGGCTAGCCGAGGCGGACGGCAACAGCGACTACGACTATCACGAGGGCCGCTTTGAAGCCTACGGTGCCATGGTCGGCCTCCTCGAGTCCCAGTTCTTTGCTGGTGCACCACGTGGCTAAGCTGAACCTGGCCTGCTGTGCGGACCAGCAAATTGAAGAGTACTGGCACGAGCACGACTGCTGCTCCGACGAGTACTGCTGGGTCCAGGAATGCACGGCGTGCAGCAAATGGGAAACTCTCTGCGGGATGACGGGCACGGGCTAGGATTTGCCTCCTTCAAGTTGATCCCCTATGATTTACGGCATGGACGAAGATCTACTAACACTTGAAGAAGCGGCGAGCATTGCTCATGTATCCGCCGAGACCGTACGTTATTGGATAAAGGTAAAACGGATCAACAAGCACCCCATCAGGATCTCAGCAAGGAGCGGCAAGCCTTACGGGGTTCGAGTTAAGCGCGGCGAGCTCCTTAGTAGCTTGACGGACAGCAAGCTGAGAGAGATAGAGAACGAGATTGATGACGATCTCCTAACCGCAGGCCAGATTGCTAGTCGACTGAGCCTGAGACCAGACACTGTTAGAGCGATCATCAGAAAGCTGAAACCGACACGTTACTACGTGCACAACGATCGCGAGTACTTCACCCCATTCAAGGAACTCCTTAACCTGATGCAGGACGATGACTGGTACTGCGCTGAGTACCAAATGTACAGGCTCCGACACAAGGACATGACTCACAGCTGCGAGTTCTGCAAGTAGACTGGACCTATGTCCAGACACACGCTTTACGTCTTTTCAATGAACCACCCCCAGGTCGAGGGGTTCAGTAAAGTGACGATCATTGCTGAGAGTAGGTCCGCCGCCGTAAAGGCCCTCGAGGAGGCATTCTTCTTTAATCAATCAACATTGAATGGGTACCTGTTTGACCTAGTTGATTTATATGCTGTCGAACTACCCAGCAACTTCGAGCCCACAGTCAATGAGATTGTTATCGAAGATGACCAGGGCAATAGGTGGACCAGGGCAATCTAATCACTTGCTTTTATACCATATATATTTATATTTATGAGATCCCTGGAGATGCACCTCTTTGAAGAAGAGCGAGACCTCGATCTTGCTATACAGAGTGGGACGATCCTCCCAGAGCAAGTTGCTAGCACCAGGTGCCAATCTTGCGATGGTGCACTAGGTTTTGGGGCCGCGGCTTTCGAGCCTTTCATATTCGTGATCGACGAGAATGATCAAGACTGGACAATGTGTTGTGAGTGCGCAGGCCCAGTCATTGAGTATGTCGACGCCTTCTTCCCTCCAGTGACCAGGAGTCATTTCTATGTTGATCCTGAAGAAGATGATGATCTGGACTACTTTTAAAGTCTAAAAACTTTTTTTAAAAAATACTCGACACGCCTTGCTTTTTTGTTTCTATCCTGCTAATGTTGGACTTGTTCCAAACGAAAGGATAAAAAATGACAACAGGAACAAAGGCTCAAGTAGTTGGCAAGGGACTATACATAGAAACTGCCCACTCTAGCAATACTGATAGATACAACCAGATTCTTGTGATTCCTAACTTGCCAGATGAGTTAGGTCGCAAGCGTAATCACACTCTCATCTTCCAGAGGGTTTTCGACATTAGGAGTTCTCGCAACTCATGGTCATACCCAACTGCAATTACAACTGATACTGGAATCCCAAAACTAGACAAGTCGCTACTCGACATGCCTACTAGCAAAGTTGGAGATGATTACATGTCCACTTACTACCCAAGAATGAATGAGAGCAAGGTCGAGATAGAAACCCTTTCCATGGACTTGCTTGCAGAGGCTGAAAAGGCAGAGGCTCACGCCAACGCACTTGTGCTTGCCCTAGTGAATCAGATGAGCAGGGACAGGTCGAGATACGACAAGGCGAATGTCGAGCGAGGTGGCGAACCTTACCCAGAGGGACTAGAGAGAGTATGGAACTTTGACACACTAGCCAAGTCGTTTGCTTTCGAGATAACTGACAGGGACATGCTCGACCTATACAACGACCACTATAAAGTTCCAAGCAGTATCGTAAACAGGGTGAAGCAAGCCCGACTTCGAGTTGCATAATCTAAAAGCGAAAGGATAGAAAAATGACAACGACAAAGATGAACATAGAGAGGTCAATCTTCGAGGCAAAGACTTTCGAGGTGGGTGACTTCATTAGTGCCGAACTTATCGAGCAACTGACTGACCTAGCCACTTTGGGTTTCGACCACGAAGCAAAGACAGAGAAACTGAATGAAGCCATGGTTGCAGGTTCAGTTGCCAAGACCAAGGTTCGCAAGCCAAAGGTCGCAACTCCAACTGCAACTACAACTGCAACTTCGAGTTCGCTATACTCACCTAGCGTTTCTACGCCAAGTGTAGAATCGAGTAGTGCATGGTCAGAAATCAAACTGACTGATGATGAGCCAACCAAGACAGACAACGAGGTAATTCCAATGAGTGAGCGAAAGCACCCAAGACCAAGTGGTGAAGATTACTTCGCTCGCAAGTGGGGAGAGTTCACAGATGTCGAGGTGCTTCGCAAAGCGAGAGAGGCAAGCCAGTATGTTCTACTTTATGGCGAGCCTGGAACTGGAAAGACAGCGTTAGTCGAGGCTTCGTTCCCTGACGAACTTTACACAATTCTTGGTTCTGGCGATACAGAGGTATCTGACCTAGTTGGTTCTTATGTCCAAACTCCAAGTGGAAACTTCGAGTGGGTAGATGGGGCGTTGGTCAAGTCTGCCGAAGAGGGCAAGGTTCTACTGATTGACGAGATTGGCTTGATTGACCCAAAGGTTCTTTCAGTTGTTTACAGCCTGATAGATGGTCGCCAAGAATTGACTATCACTTCCAACCCAGAGCGAGGCACTATCAAAGCCAAAGAGGGTTTTTATGTTGTAAGTGCAACTAACCCAAATGCGGTAGGCGTTCGATTGAGCGAGGCACTTCTATCTCGATTCACTATCCAAGCCGAAATGACTACTGACTGGGAACTTGCAGGTTCGGAGTTGGGAGTGAATGAGGACTTGATTATCATTTCCCAGAATCTAAGTCGCAAACTCGCCAATGGTGAAACTTCATGGTGTCCACAAATGCGAGAGTTGCTTGCTTTCCGAAACAATGAAAAGTTGTTTGGAACTAAGTGGGCTTTCGAGAATCTAATTGCTTGCTCGCCAGAGATGGACAGACCAGTTGTTGCCAATGTGGTAACTCAAATAACTGGAATGACAATTCTCCCAGCGAAGATTTAGGAGAGGGGGCGACCAAGGCTTCGAGATCGTGTCAAGCCTTGGTTGCACTTTCCTAATAAGTGTGTAATAATTCTGTATAGCGAAAGGATACAAAATGGGACACTACAAACCAACAAAGCGAACCACAACTCGCACCAGCCAAACTCCCGAAGAGTGGCTAAGAAGATGTGCAGAGATTGGTCGCCTAGCAAACTCATGGTCAGATAGGCGTGACCTAGCAATCTATGGTGGAGAGGATTCTGCTCAATACCAGTCCATAGCAGGGTTCTATGCTGATACAGCCGAAATCGAAGTGAATGTTGCCAAGGCTTTCCGAGGCAAGAATCCAGAGATGGTTGGCGACTTGCTCGACAAAAGCAACTGGGCAGACAACGCAGAGGCGATTGGAGTTATCTTCCATGAGGCTTGCCACGCCAAGCACTCCGCAAACTGGAACATGAAGAAACTTGCCGAGGAGTTAGACCCTGCCGAGTTTCGTGCTTTTATGTTGCTCGAAGAGGCTCGTATCGAAACCAGAGGCGTTAGTGAAATGCCAGAGATGGCAAAGTATCTCAAACTATCTTCACTTGGTTTTGTGCTAGAGGGCGTTAGCGAATCTAGCGTTCGCAAGGAAAGCGAAATCTGGGGTTCTGCCCAGACCCTAGTTCTGATGATTGGTCGTATTCGAGTTGGGATTCTTTCCAAGTCAGACCTGCCAAATGTTTTAGACAGCCTATGCGAGATTCTTGGTCAAGACCTTTTCCAGAATCTCGAAGAGGTCGTCTATGAGTTTATGGTTCTATCTGTAACCCAACAAACCAGAGCCATGGAACTTGCTCGCAGATGGGTGGAGTTGCTTAGAGAGGCAGACCCAGAGGGCGAGGGAAACCAAGGCGAACTTTCAGAATCCGAAGAGGGCGAAGTTGCCGAGGGTGCTTCGAGTGGTATGGGCGAGTTGTCTGACAAGATGGCAGAGATGATGGACAGCCTAGCCAAGTCGCAAGAACTGATGGAACAACTGGAAAAGCGACTAAAGGAATTGGAAGCCCAGCAGGAAGAGGCAAAGGCAAAGTCCAATGCCAACCAAGAGAGGCAAGCCCGAAAGCACTTGGCGAGTGTTATCTTCGACAAGAGCCACGACCAAAAGGGAGATGGCAAGAGCAGGTCGAAGTTGGAAACAAGTCGCAACCCTGACCCAGAGGAAAGAGCCAAGGCAGTCCAACTTGCCAAGGCACTCGACAAGGCTAAGTATCGTGAGCGTTCTGTAACGCCAGTCATGAGGCATAACCCAAGTGGTCGCCTGAAAGTCAAAGTGGCGATTCAGAATCATGCACTCAAAGAGAGGGGCGTTCGTGAGTTCTCCCCAGAGTGGAAGCAAAAGGTTCGCAAGAATACTGACGACCCAATTATTCGCCTTGGGATTATGGTAGATGTTTCTGGTTCTATGACCAACGCCATGGAAGCCATGGGGCAGACAGCGTGGATTGTGTCAGAGGCAGGTCGCCGAATCCAAGCCAAGACCAGCATGGTTTATTTTGGCGAGGGCGTTTTCCCAGCACTCCGAACTGGACAGCGATTGGACAGCGTAAAAGTTTTCGGTGCAACTGATGGGACAGAAGAGTTTGCTACCGCATGGCAAGCGACTGATGGCTTGCTTGGTTTGACTTGGCAAGATGGCGTGAAGATGTTGGTCATAGTTTCTGATGGACAATACCGACCAGACCAATACGACTACGCAGTCAAGACACTCAAAGAGTGCAAGGCAAACGGAGTGAATGTTGTATTCGTTTCCCCGACTGGAACTTATAGTGGGCGAGCGAAACAGATAATCGGCGAGGCAGGTTGGGGCAAGGTTGTAGAGGGAATCCCTGACAGCGAAATCCCAACCGCTATCGGCAAGGCACTAACCGAGAGTGCCAAAGTGCTAGAGAGGAGATAGCACCGACAGACTTCCAACGGCGTGCCCTTATCCTTTCGCAAACTATCGGCACGCACTTGGAAACCGCAAGCCCCCTGAGTGTCGAGTCCCTGACTCCACTTGGGGGGTTTGCCCTTAACGGGGAGTGCCAACACGATCACTAGAGAGGGTGAGTCGCACTGACTCAACGGGTGAGTCCAGGGGGACCTGATAGCACTAGTGCCCAGGGATCATTACCGCAACCGATCACTAGCCAGGGTAGCCAGGCTGACCAGGGTAGCCAGGGATCAAAGACACGCCGAAACGCCAGAGTTGCGATTTTTCGATAAAGATGCTAAGGTGTTTGTAAGTTCAAGAAAGGATAAGAAATGAACGAACCACTAGCACTAGAAGACATAACAGGACTGACCCTGACAATGATTGGGGTTTTAGTCGAGAACTACATAAAAGAGGGTTATGCTGACCCAACTATGTATCGAGCATTGAGAGCAGCGAGTGAACTCGCAGAGCAATACAAAGCAAGGGTTGAGTATGACAATGGGGAAATTGAATTAGTCGAAGCCATTGGGGAGTTAGTTACCAACTTGCAAGTTACTGCCATGGAGTGCGGAGAAGTAGTAAACAAGATTATCGAAGAGCATGGCTTTCCGATTGACAAGAGCGAATGGTCGGAGTAGGGTAATCGCATGCTATACAGAGAAGCCCTAGGTAAAGTAATTCGAGAGTGGCGACAGGAAAGAAAACTGACGCTACGAATGGTAGCCCAAGATCGCATGGCGTTTAATTATCTATCAGAGATCGAGCGAGGGGAGAAGGAACTCTCCAGTGAGTTACTACCTACTGTGGCTAGTGGCTTGGGTGTCGAGATCCACGATCTAATTATCGAAGCAGGTTATCGTATGGCAGAAGGTCTAGTGGCTGTGCCAGACACAGCAGAAAGTTTATTTGTCCCTGACACCTCAAGTGAGTGGTATCACCAGTACGACGATCTGCAGGTCTAACTACTGAAACCCGAAACCCCCTGGTGGCTCCGCTGGGGGGTTTTGCATTTCGTTATACTTTTGTTACCAAAAAACACTTGACAAGTGATTGGGTAGGGTAGTAATCTTGGACTTATCTTCAGAAAGGATAAATAAATGGATACAGCGTTTTGTGCAA
>Ga0222714_10007255_pt1 | contig 10188 bp, 3 predicted proteins | sample C33_3DmetaG_FD_165048 | JGI IMG/M metagenome (GOLD analysis project Ga0222714, IMG submission 165048) | Estuarine water microbial communities from San Francisco Bay, California, United States - C33_3D | ecosystem: Environmental > Aquatic > Marine > Unclassified | place: USA: California... | reverse complement strand
CCTACACTCAATGGAACGCTGATGGTTGTATCCCATGCTTGTTTGTTCAAATGCGCAATGGAGATGCCCGCAGATCCATAAAGCGGCACTTCATTGACATATACATTGAACCTACGCAAAGGGTATTTGGCATCATTGGCACTTACCCTAATTTCAAGCTCTCCATTGTTGTTTTCGTAAGAAATGTCATCTGCACCAACAATCTCCGCACTCGGCACAGCAATTTCTCCCTTGCCTAACTTCTCTTTATCCAAGCCTAAACGATCAATACGCTTTTCCCAGGATTTGCGGTATTCTTCTATCATGCCGCGGTCCTCATTGCCAAAATACTTCCCGATACTGTCCAAGACAATATCCGGGCGGTTATATACCGGATCGAGCTGTTCGAAGCCAATAACTTTTAAACTTGGCGTCACGTAATGCAGCATCTTGCTGGCATCTTTGGAACACATGTAGTAGGGAGAGTTGGGGAGTTTGATGAGCCAGTTGTTGTTGACGAGTTGGATGCGTTCGTAAATCGGATGGCCTGTGGCTACATCCCATAGGATGGTTTTATGGTCTTCGCTAACCGTCAAGACATGGCTTCCATCTGGGCAAACCGCTGCATCACAAATATAACTCGTATGACCACCCTCTAAAGCCTTTAATTTGACACCACTTTTCGTATCCCATATTTGAGCTGAATGTGAATCTATTCGTCCATATGAAGTGAGAAAAGTTTTGTTGCCCGGAAAAAATGCCAAAAAACCATCATGAAGGTAATTCTCGAATTTAAATTTGAACACACCATAGTCGCTTTTAACCTTGTATTCGTGGTACTTTTTTTTCCACGGAACTGTATAAGAAAGCATCGAAGATAAGTCAACTAATTCATATGAATTTCTATGTCGCTGTGCAATGTGATAAGCATCAAGTTGCGATGGATAATATTTGCTTTTTGTTCTGTCAGTAATTGAATTTGGCAATTCGATTAAACTATTCTCTTTCGTAGAAAGATGATACACTCTGTATATACCCACGGTATCTTGAACTACCAATTTTCCACTTGTTGAGAAAGATTTCAAGTGATCATATGTAAAGTTGAGAGAATAGCCCAGAAATGACTGAATGTTAATTCCATACTCAAGCCACCATAAATGATATTGACAAGTACCTTGTGTACTTGGATTAGCTTCAGTTACAACGTATTTTCCATCGGGACTAAAGGATGCGCTTATTACACTCGGATATATCCATTCACCATCCTCCATAAATGAGTGATCTAAATCCATCAATTTTTCTCCCGTAAAAACATCCCAAATTATTGCAGTAGCATCATAACTTGTTGTAACTACCTTTTTTGAATCCGGACTAAAAACAGCAGAATTAATTGAAACAAGATTACCTACTAAATTAGAAACAAGCTTTCCAGTTTCCACATCAAATATTTTGCAGGAATTATTTTTATAGGTTAATACTACGTATTTTCCATCCGGACTTATATTCTGTCCATTTATCGTGGGATAAAAATTGGTATCAATAAAGGACTGATTGTAACCATTCAAATTTTCATCGAACATATAAAAACCATCATTTGCTAAGGAAAGAGCAATTTTATTTTCAATCGTATAGCTTACATTTCTATAAATTTCACTTGAATAATTCCCAATTACAAATCCTTTAAATTCCTTTTCTGTGCATGTAGAGTTTAAATTATAAATGCAAATTTTATCCCCAGTATTCAAGATTAATTTATCCCGGTTTGGACTAATCTGAAGAACTTTTCCCGGCAATAAAATAGCTACATTTTTTTGAAAATCGATTAGCTTACTTATTCCGAAATATTCTTGGTAAAGAAAAAAGCTCTTACTTACATATTGTACCAAAGCCCAATAACCAGTTCCAATATTTGATAAATTTATTTCCCTATTTCGCATTTTCAAGGGTAAAATACGTACACTGCCATCACTACAGAGCGCAATTACTGAATCCTTAAATAGGTCAATATCAATTATGTAATTATTTTTTTCCACTGTGAATAAGGTTTCAGGTTCTTTTGTTTGGATATCCCAAACCTTCACAGAACCATCTTTACTTGAGGAAACGATGGATTTGCCATCAGAAGAAAAATATGCTTGTTCAACCATATCCGTATGCCCCAACAAATCAAAATATTTATAATGTTTTTCTAAATCCCAAACTCGAATTTTATTATCAGATTGTATTTTATCCGAATTGAAATTAATGAAACCAACTAGATATTTACCATCTGTGCTAAACAAGACATTCAAACAATTGTAATCAATGTGTTTCTGCTTGAAATGAAATGGCAATCTTTTTTGATGACCGTTTTCAACATTCCAAATTATTGCTTCGTTCCAATATGTCGTTATAACATAATTTCCATCCTTGCTAAACATAATGTCGTCGCCACTTACCTTCCTTAAAATTCTAATTTGTTTTCCGGTTTGAACATCCCAAATGCGAGCAGTTTTGTCATTAAAACTTACAGATGCTACTAAATTACCATCGGGACTGAATGCCGCGTTATTAATGGAAGAGTTATGTCCATTTAATGATTGAACCTCTTTACCTGAAGTTGCTTCATAGATAACAATTGCCGTATCTGAAATCGAAAGAAAAAATTTTCCATCTGGACTAAACCTTGCTCCTTGAATATCCTGGATATTTCTCACCGGCAGCACCAACCTCAAACTATCCAAGCTTTGCTGGGCATGAAATTGTTGAACGATTATAATGAAGAGAAAAAGCGTGAATAGTTTTTTCATATTTTAAATTTTTTCACCCTACCTCACCAACACAAACCCAGCCCATTTCTCTGGTTCGGTTGGGTATTTTAGGCGCATTTCTTTTTGGGCTTTCTCAAAAGAAACAACAGGGTTAAGTGTTCGAGCAAGGTCAGTGTAGAAAAGTGTCATGAGCTCCATGGTTTCTTTATCTGGGACAGACCACAATGAAACAATGATTTGTTCTACACCAGCAAGCTTGAAGCCGCGCTTTAAACCGAAGGTTCCTTCGGAGCCTTCAATTTTGCCTAAGCCTGTTTCGCAGGCGGAAAGAACGACGAGTTTTGTTTTTTTAAGGTTGAGCTGTGAAACCTCTAAGGCGGTTAGAATACCGTTTTGCTCTGCGCCGAGTTTAGAGAGTGTATCACTGCCGGTCCAGGCCCAGTTGCCACCGGCAAGTATAAGACCGCTGCGCACCATCGGGTTGATGCTGTAACGGTAGCTGTAGCGCAACGAGTTTTGACCAATTGTGGTATCGCTAAAGTCGTATTCTGAGAAGGCATAGCCGTGGGTGGCTAAGTGCAAAATTCCTTTGGCCTCTTTTCCCTCTAGTTTAGTGATATTTTCTTCAGTGGCATCGTTGTTTTCAATCAGCTTGGTTTTCCAATTTGCTGTAGTCAGCTGTTGATAGATCTGCTCAACCTCGGTTTTGGTTCCATCTAGGTAATTCAACCTTTCAGAAGCAGAAGCACTGCTACGACTCGCTTTCTTGTCTTTCTTGGACTTTTTAGGTTCAGCTGTAGAACCCGGCAAGTAATCGTAGTTTATTCCTCCTGCCATTGCCATGTTGTTTTTAACTGGCTCCTTTTCCTTTTGTTTGAGCCCCATAGCTAAATAACGCGTGGAGGTAAGCTGGTGTAGCGTGTAGCGATCCAGTAAATACGTTGCATCTTGTTCGGTAGAAATACTTTCGCTTTGCACTTTAACTCCACGTTTGTCTGTTTTAGCAGCGAGTACTTCATCTCCTTTTCCATTGGGCGCATATATGGCATGAAAGGGCACATTATACAATTCTCCAGTTGGGGCATAATAAATCGTTTTCACATCTTTGAGTGCCGCTTCTAAAGGCTGCCAAACTAGCGGGTAATAGGCGCTGTAGCCCATTTTTGGCATGATGGCCTGAAGATCTGTTTCTTTACATAATTTGATCAATGTTGGGTTTTTATCTCCTTTCTTTAGCACCAAGGCATTGTAACACACGGTGGAATCATCTTCGTTTTTAAACCTTACAAACTCGATGGCTGCTTCCCCTCTATCCAAATTTTGTTGCACCTGATCCCAAGAAATGGAAAGGTTTTTCTTTTGCTGCGCATACTCCGGCCAACTTAAGGTCAAGCGTTTGTCTAACGAATCCGCTTCTTTACTCAGTTTTTCCAATTTTTCCTTCTCGGTAGAGCCATCCGATTCCATTTTGGCCAGAAGGCGTTTTCTATACGCCAATTCTTCCCGAAGTTCATCCACCTCTCGATAATAATTCTCACTAGAAATCTTAGCCTCGAGCATTTTGCTCTTTGTTACCAACGCAGCATTGTAATTCAAGCCCACAGCCTCCGGAACTTTTTCGAAGGTCTCGTTAGCAAACCAAGACAAATTATCATAAAACGAGCTCTCCTTTTTCCAATAGGCCTCTTTTTGGTTGTCGTTCAGCCATTCGAAGTTGTCGATGATCTGTTGGTTTTTTTTGTTCAAGTTTTTATTCAATATTTCATAAGCTTGGCCTTCTCTCGATGTAAGGGCCAATAGTTGGGTATAACTAACTTCAACAGCAATATAACTTGGATGCTCCTCGCCTGAGGTTTTTTTTAGGATTTCCAATGAATGCTCATAATAAGGCTCTGCCGCTTTGTAATCACCCATAGTTTTATACAATTCACCAAGGTTGCTCAAGTTTATCGCATAATCTCGGGACTCTTCGCTTGAATTTCTATAAATTTCTAAGGCATCGATATAAAACTTTTCTGCTTCACTAAAATGCTTACAAATTTTATTTAGATTACCTAAACTAATATAACTTACTGCGATGCTCAAATTGACTTCCTTTGGTATATTTTTCTTAATTTCTAGAGCTTTAACATAGTAATCCTCTGCAGCATCATATTTGTACATTTTAGAATATAAATCACCTAAATTATTTAAAGTCATTGCATAACTCAGATGATCTTCACCAAGGATACTACTTTTTATTTCTAAAGCTTGTTTGTAATACTTTTCAGCCGATAAATAATTACCCATAATTGAATACAAAGCACCAAGACTATTTAAATTAGATGCATAATCAGTATGCCTCTCACCAATAGTTTCTTTTCGAATTTCTAAGGCTTTCAAATAATTATTCTCAGCTTCATCAAAATTTCCAATCGACTTGTATAGAATACCAAGACTATTTAAAATCGTAGCATAATCCGGATGTAAATCAACAAATGCATTTTTATATATCTCCAAGGCTTGCTTGAATAAATTCTCCGCGGCGTCATATTTACCGATTTCTAAATATAATTCTCCTAGGTTTTTCAAACTCATTGCAAATTCAGGGTGTCGTTTTCCTAAAACATCTAGTCTAATCTCTAAAGTACTATCATAGTAGGACTCGGCTTTTTTATACTCACCAATTATTTTATTGAGGTTTCCCAAACTATTATAACTCACCGCAATACTTGCTCTTCCCCCATTGCGGTTCTTTAATTTATATTCTAATGCATGCTCAAAACATTTTTCTGCCGATTCATATGCACCCATTTTTAGGTAAAGATCACCTAAATTATTAATAACCATAGCTAGGAGCCCTTTTTCTTCTGATGATTCATTTGTAAGAATTTCTATAGCCTGTTTATAGTAATTCTCTGCTAATAAATATTCATCCATTTTAGAATACAAAGCACCCATGCTATTCAAACTAATTGCATAATCCGGATGCTCCTCGCCTAAGGTTTTTTTGTAAATCTCTAAGGCTTGCTTGTAAAAGGGCTCTGCGGCTTTGTAATCGCCCATAGTCTTATACAAAATCCCAAGGTTGTTTAAACTCATAGCATAATCGGGATGCATAGCATGGTACTCTTCAAATAACTCCACGGACTTGTTCAAATAGAAAAAAGTTGAGTCTCTGTTGCCCAATTTTTCATGAGCGTTTCCAAAATAACTCAAACTCACCGCATACCTCAAACTGGTATCTGTTTCATTTTGCAAGGCCCAAGTATTCATTTGCTTGGCAGCAAGCAAGGCGCCTTCATAATTCTCCGCTTTCCGTAAACTGTCGTATTGAGTTTTTAATTGGTCGTAGGTATCCTTTTGGGCGTTTACTCCAGACAACGAACTTAAAAAAACTAAGAAAAGGAATCCCTGTTTAATCATACCATAAAAGTACAAATTCCCAATGTTCTATGGAAGGAGATGCTTACCGGTTCTTATTCTTCCAAAATCCAAAGTTTTTGCTGTAGGTAAAGGATAGCATGTGCGGTTGGTATGGACCAATGCTGCGATCCAACACCCCAATGTTGTAGCCGTAACTAATGCCAAGGGAAGATTTTGAACGCTCAATATCCATGTACTCATAATACTTACCTCGGCCTTTACGAATCACTGAATACGGAAAACGAAATGAAATCTCCGGACGAACAATTATATTTGGTGTAGTTGTTGGCTGTTGCGCAACCAATAGATTTGCTCCGAAGGCCACATAATAGAATTCACTTGCTGCATGAAGCTTTGGAACGAAATTCAATGCGCCTTGGTTGAACACCACTTCACTTCCCAAAGACCAGCGCGCTGCGCTCACTTCATTAAAATGCCGTAATCCAACCCCTAAATCCAATACCGCGCGGTTAAAATTGGTAGCCAACGACGCATTCACTTGAACGTGTTTCAACTGGTTGTGGTTCCTAAAGGTCAGGTCAAAAAACTTTGGACCTCCAAACGTAGTTACCGAATTCCATCCATTTCTAACATGGATGAAGTGCGCTACCGCCACCCGAGAATACTCATCGCTTAGAATGTTCCTGCGGTGCCCTGAACTATTTAACAATTGAGACACCACCAACATAGCTCGGTAATGACCATAACTGCAATTTTCGCCCGAAGGAGCACTTAAATTCCCAAATAATGCCATTCTAAAACCCATTGCTTGATGCCCCTCATATCCTAATAACCCGGAAGGAATCGTATGAATCAAGGCGCTTAGCCAGAGGCGAAAGGAAGGCCTGAGCATCGGAGCATCCGTTCTGCCCAAGTTGGTGTAATATTCGTCCCACTGTGGGTGCTTCTCAAAATACGGCTTCATGACTAAGGAGGTGAACTTAGCGCCGTCCTGACGCGCTAAATTCATTAGTAAAATCGCCCGTTTATCCACACGGCCCATGTAAACCGAAAAGCGGGCGGTATTTGCTCGTTCAAACTGCCAAACCCCCCATTCTTTTCTGAGTTTCCATAAATCCGCGTTGATGAGCTGGGCACGTACGGCTGAATCGAAGCCAAGCATGAAAACAAACAATAAAATTAATCGAATCAGCACCATGGTTATGTAAAAATAATTAGTTTAGCTTGAAAGAATACCTATGGCAACACTCATCATGCGGGTTTTTCAAGCAATTTTCAAGTTGTTTCAACTGAAAAAAAACACCGACACCCACTAGAACGTAATGTTAATACCGAAATAATAAGTCGTTTTAATTTAGAAAATTAAAAAATAAAAAAAATTCTTGTCGAAAGTTAGGGGAAAAATTAGGTTGAAATCTATTTTGTCCAATGTTTGATAGACAGAAATAAAAGACAGAAATTTGCTTTAACTAAAAAGCTCAAATTTAAATTGTTTTATTTAACCTGCCTATTCCTAATCATATTTCACCATTCTTCGTCGAAATATCACCTTTCTAAAGAAATAATTAATATTTGAAAGAGTGACTAATTTAAAATTAAAAATTTCTGTATCGCAGCCACCGAATACTAATAATTCTAGAGGTTTATCTTCCTTTAACGTAAATTCGACAACAGGTCCAGAATCTCCTGAAGACCATGAATAAATAAAATTTGTATCATTAGAATTTCCGTACCTATAATCTCTAGCGTCAATTCTTATTGATTGGTTTTTACGAACATAGAATATTTTAGGGAAATTCCCATTAAATTTCTTTTTGATCTCAATATGCTTAGTCGCTAAAAATCCATTTCCGTCATCGTCGAATAGATAGACTTTATAATCGGTTGTTTTATAAGGTTTTATTTCAATGGTTTTACTCTTTGTGCCATCAAACCATATAAGTTCACCTTTTCCCATCTTGTTGACTTCCAATTCAATAACGGAATTCCCGTCTGCACATGTCGTATTATTTTCCGTGTTAATAGAAATTAATTCATCGGCATTTACTTTGTAAAAATTCTGTTTTCCCAGCTGAATCATTGGATCGCCAAACATGGCCATTCCATAGTGCCAACTTATCTCATAATTAGTATGTATCTGACTGATACCATTATTCCACCATTCAACATAAGCATCTCCCATACATTTCCCAACTCCCAAAGGCTTGTAAAACTCGTCAAAATTCAACATAGAACCGCTTTTGGTACTTCCAATTACGCATTGAACATTATTTTTTCCAAATAAATAACTTGATCCTAATAATGGATCAGAATATCGTTTACCTTTCCAATTGAGTGCTGAACAACAAAACAAATTCACAGCCACGGCATTAATTGGCTTTTCCAAAATGTCCTCTGATGAAATGTATTCTTCCGTTGATAATACGTGATAAGTTTCAGTTGAATGACAATCAAACTGTAAAAATCCAATTGGACTTTTAATGGTATTGTAGTAAAGATCTCCCCCGAATAAAACTCCTTTATTTATTGGGGTGGCATTTTCAAAATTCTTTTTTCCATGTACGTATTTAATGTCATTGGAATGGCTCTCAAATTCCTGCCAATCTTTATCTACAAAAGCAAATGACTTGTACGCTAAATCCTTATGATCTGTTGCATAATAGCGTTCATTCTTCGTAAAATATTTAACTAATTCATTCGAAACATCTGTATTTTCATACAAGTAAGGGTGAATTCTCGAAACAAAAATTTCAGGTTTAATTTTGCCTGAATGCTTGTCATATAATCCGTTTCCATTTATATCCAACCACTCCCCATCTAAATCCATATAAAACAAATCACACGGGAACTGAACGTACTTTGACGTATATTTATAATCAAAGTCATTAGAAAGTTCGAACCATGCGGCCTCAACATCTCCAATAAATACAACTCCTTTTAATTGATCTTTTTCCTCAATAATACTTTTTTTTAAATTATCGGGTGTTTCATTCTGAATAGTATACACTAAAACATCCATATTAAATTTTTCACGCACATTGTTCCCATATTTTTCAATGGACTTGTTTAATTTAATCCAAAGCGACTCTTTACAGTAAATGATGTATTTACCATTGAATTTTTCTGACGGATTGTGCTTTATCTCAAATTTCAAAACATTAAAATATGATTCACCTCTTGTTATAGTTGGTTTTTGAAAAATATCCTCATTACTTTTTGGTAAAGTATCTTTAATTAAAATCTCAGTATACCGCTTGTACTCTTCTTCACTTAATATTTGTGATTTACATAATTGAGTAAAAAGAAGTAAGATAAAGAAAAAATTAATTTTCATAACTACATTATTTATTAATAATGGTATCTATTATTTATTTTTTATAACATTTACAGGTGGGAAATATTATAAAAAATTAAAAATATCATTTCTAGATATTAATAACAAAACCTAACTACCTCACCCCCCAATCAATCTCCATGGTTTCTTGGCGCGAGGTGGGTTTTTGTTTGCCGCCAGTAATTTCCTCTACGCGTTTTTCTGCGTATTGTTTAAGCGCATTGACTTTGAGTTCTTTGCCTTCATTTTGCTTTAAGCATTCCAAGATGCTATAAGTAAATGCGCCGTTTTTGATGGTAATACCTTCCACTTCTATTGCTTCTAGTGCACTCTCCTGGCCGCCCGCTGCGGATATGATCACCGAGCCTGTATTGTTGCGCACGTTCACAAAAAGTTCGTTCATTTTCTTGAAGTTGCTTTTATTTTCTTCTTCTAATTCGATAATTACTCCCCTAGCTGCAAGCAATTGGGTGGTGTCCATGCTATTTTGATTTTGCTCAATCTCTTTTTTAAGCATCTCAGTTTTGTCGTTTTCACCGCTGTTGCAAGCGTCGAGTAAGAGCAGCTTTTGGCGCGCCGGAATGCCGTCCAATAAGCTTTCGAGTTCTTCGTACTTTAAGCCTCGCAATTTTGGATTTTTGAAATCAACATCGTGCATCGCGAGGTAGAAATTCAAGCTGTCGTCTAGTAAGCCATGAGAACTGCACGTGATGATCACTTTGTCGTTGACGCCGGTTTTATTTAAGTATTCTTTGAGTG
>Ga0222714_10007253_pt1 | contig 10190 bp, 14 predicted proteins | sample C33_3DmetaG_FD_165048 | JGI IMG/M metagenome (GOLD analysis project Ga0222714, IMG submission 165048) | Estuarine water microbial communities from San Francisco Bay, California, United States - C33_3D | ecosystem: Environmental > Aquatic > Marine > Unclassified | place: USA: California... | reverse complement strand
ATTCAAAACTGGTGCTGGCGCTGGGCGCGGACCAGATCCGCCTGCCCATCGCGGGTGATGCAGCAGCCGACATTCTCACCGTCAACGACATCGACGACTATGCCCGCTTCCGCACCGCGATCGAAGGCAAAAAACGCATTGCCATCATCGGTGCCGGCCTGATCGGCAGCGAATTCGCCAATGACCTCGCGGTCGCCGGTTACGGCGTGGATGTCATCGACATTGCTGCCCAGCCGCTGGGCCGCCTGCTCCCGCTGGAAGGCGGCGCGCTGCTGCGCGACAAGCTCGCGGCACTCGGCGTGCAGTGGCATTTCGGCACCGGCACCAAGGCTGTCGATCGCGCAGACGGCGGCTACCGCCTGACCCTGGACAACGGCACCACGGTGCAGGCTGATATCGTGCTCTCCGCTGTCGGCCTCAAGCCGCGCACTGCGCTGGCCGCAGCAGCCGGCATCAAGGTCAACCGCGGCATCGTCGTCAACCGCCATCTCGAAACCAGCGCGGCGGATGTTCATGCGCTCGGCGACTGCGCCGAAATCGAGGGCCTGGTGCTGCCATTCGTGATGCCGATCATGCACGCCAGCCGCGCCCTGGCGCAGACGCTCGCAGGCAAAAACGCCGCGGTCAGCTTTCCGGCCATGCCGGTGATGGTCAAGACGCCGGCCTGCCCCACCATCGTGTCCCCGCCGCCGGCCGGCGCCCAGGGGGCATGGCAAACCGAAGCCACCGGTGACGGCGTCAAGTCGCTGTTTGTCGACAGCACGGGAAAACTGCTCGGTTTCGCACTGAACGGCAACGCCACTGCGGAGCGCGCCAAACTCGCGCCACAACTGCCCCCGGTGCTGGCCTGAGAATCACACGCGCGCACCATCCGTGCGCGCGTGATGTTGTTATGATGCGGTGCTTATGACACCCGTCACCCGCCTGCTGCTGACCATCAACGTCTCGGTCTACCTGCTGCAGCAGTTGTTCGACCAGCAGTTGCTGATCTGGTTTGCACTGTGGCCGTTCAACATGCCCTCCGGCTACGGCGTGCAGTTCCTGCCATGGCAGGTCATCACCTACGGTTTCCTGCACGGCAGCATCGTGCACATCCTCTTCAACATGCTGGCGCTGTACATGTTCGGCGGCCAGATCGAGCAGCTCTTCGGATCGCGCCGCTTCCTCATCTATTTTCTCGGCTGCGTGTTCGCCGCAGCGCTGGCGCAACTGGCGATACAGTCACTGACTGGCGGCCCGCCCTATCCGACCGTGGGCGCCTCGGGTGGAGTATTCGGACTGCTGCTTGCCTACGGGCTGTTTTTCCCGCGGCGCATCGTGATGCTGATCTTTCCGCCGATTCCGATGCCGGCGTGGCTGTTTGTCACGCTCTACGGCCTGATCGAACTCTATCTGGGCGTTACCGGCTCACAGGCCGGCGTCGCGCACTTCGCCCATCTGGGCGGCATGGTCGGGGGATATATCCTGATTCGCCAATGGCGTCGACGGTAAATACCGTCAAAAATGCCCGCGCTTGGCATGACATTGTCGCGGGCGGAGTTTATCCCGGGGATCTTTCCGGGATTCCTCCTCGTCTTACCCGACTGTAATGTCTCGTCGGAGCCTCGCGCGCTTCTCGTCCTGCCTGCGCGCAGATCATTTTTGAACTGCTCCCGTATTTCTGGGTAACCTTAAAAATTTCAGCGCGAGTCCGCCCAGCAGCGGGTCAGCACATCGACGACCCACTCGCAGCCGGGCTCAACAGTGGAATGGCGCAACTGCTGACCATCGCCGGCCTCGTTGCGCAGCGCATGCAGCCGCGCCGCACGTACGTTGGCATCGCGCACGGTGAATCCATAGCGCGCAAAGCGATCGACGTCGATGGCGGTTTTTTCAGCGGGACCGTTGCTGAACCAGATCCATTCCGCGACAAACCCTTCGGCAACGGCTTCGAGTTCGGCGTACAGCGCCTTGTCGATCGCCTGCGGCGGCTTCACTGTTTCCATGTCCGGCGCGGCACCGGCATGCCCGAGCCGCCAGCGCAGCGCCCATTCCGGCGCACCTTCGGTTGCCAGCACTTCCACTGCCTCGCCTTCGCGCCGGATCCGGAATAATGCATCGCGCTCGTGGTTGAGCACATAACCGGCCCACTGTCCGGGTCCTGTGGCCAGCAGCGCGATGCCGATGCGCAGCGTGCCGTCGGCATCCGTTTGCAGAAAACGGTTGCGCACGTCACCCGCAGCCAGCGCCACGGGTTCCTCGCTGTGGGTGGTGATCGCACCGTTGGCGATCTGCGCCCTGCCCTTGCGCCCCGCGGCAACATTGACCCATTCCGCAGCTATGGTCAGTTCGGGAAATTCCTGGGATGCCTCGGCGAACACCGGAAAAGGAATGCCGCCGCGCACCTTGAAATCGTAGGACAGCGCGTCCTCGCCGTGATGTTCCTCGAACTCACCGGAATCCAGCTCGGCGGCCAGCAAGGCCTTGATGCGGGCATCGCACGCCGCGAGCTGCTCGCGCGAGCCGGTGATGGTCAGGGTGGCGTGAATCAGTGTGGTCATGACCCGGGTCTCGCTGGACGGCGGTAAATGACATGATAGACCAGCGCCACCAGCACGCTGCCGCCGACGATATTGCCGGCAATCACCGGCACCAGATTGCGCAGCATGGCGTAGACGGTAATTGCGTCGCCACCCGCAGGCAGCGCGGCACCTGCGGATTTCAGCATCAGTGCCAGCGGAAAAAAATACATGTTGGCTATCGAATGCTCGAACCCTGCGGCAACAAATGCCGAGATCGGCAGCACGATGGCAGCGAACTTGTCGATGACGCTGCGGCCGGCCAGCGCCATCCACACTGCCATGCATACCAGCACGTTGCACAGTACACCGCGGAAAAACAGTTCTGTCAGCGGCATCGTGCTTTTGGCGGTGGCGATGGCCAGGTAGGCGCGCCCAACCGCACCGCCGTTCATCCCGGTATGCCCCGACAGGAACACCAACACCGCCAGACCGGCCGCGCCGGCAAAATTCGCAGCACAGACCACGACCCAGTTGCGCAACACCTCCCGCGTGGTCACCTTGCCGTCGGCCCATGCCATCGCCAGCAGGTTGTTGCCGGTGAACAGCTCGGCACCGGCGACCACCACCAGCAAAAGACCCAGGGAAAAACACACGGCGCCAAGCACGCGCGCCACCGCAAAAGACAATTGCGCATCGCTGACCACCAGCGTGTAGTACAGCGCGCCCAGCCCGATGAATGCGCCGGCGAGCATACCCAGCATCACCATCGATAGCAGTGGCAGCCGCGCCTTTACGACACCGACGCTCTGCACCCGCTCCGCGATCTGCTGCGGCGAAAACGCGTCAAATCCGTAGACATCCGACATGCACCCACCTTTTCCAACCGTTCCGGTCCAGCACACAGTTTAATTGCGGCGCGGCAGATCGGGTAATCTTTCACCCCATGACCACCCGCAACCGCAAGCCAGGACTCAAACTCGCCGATTACTACATGGGGCGCGACCGCCTCTTTCGCGCCGAACTCACGCCCGAGCTGCGCGCCAACGCACGCGAAACCGTGCGGCGCGTGAACCGACTGCTGAAGCATGCCGGCCTCACCGCTGCGGTTTCATCCGGCTGGCGGCCGGCAGCGGTAAATGCCACCGTGCCCGGCGCAGCGCCCGGCAGCAAGCACATCAGCTGCCTCGCCATCGACCTCGAAGACCCGAAGGGCGCGCTCGACACCTGGTGCATGGCAAACCTCGGCGCGCTCGAGGACATCGGTCTGTGGCTGGAGCATCCCGACGCCACTCCGGGCTGGTGCCACCTGCAGACCCAGCCGCCGCGCTCGGGCAACCGCGTATTTCATCCATAAGTATCTGTTTTAATTATTATTTTTATTCAGTCGAGGAAAGTCGCGTATTCCTCCAGTGCGATGCGCGGCGGCTGGAAGGTGTTCACCACGGCATCGCCGTCGGCATAGCCCAGCGCCATGCCGCACACCACCACCCAGTCCGCGCTCAAGCCGAGTTCGCGGCGCACGATGTCCGGATAGCTCGCGATCGATGCCTGCGGACAGGTATGCAAACCGCGGGCACGCGCGGCCAGCATGATGGTCTGCAGAAACATGCCGTAATCAAGCCAACTGCCCTTCTCGAGCTTGCGGTCGATGGTGAACACCAGTCCTGCCGGTGCTCCGAAAAACACGTAATTTCCCGCACGGAAAACCTTGGACTTTTCATGATCGCCGCGGCCGATGCCGAGCGTGCCGTAAAGTCCCCAGCCGCAGGCGCGGCGCCGAGCCAGGTACGGCTCGAACACCGGATCGGTGTAATACTCGTAATCGCGCGCGTGTCCCGGCTCGTCTTCAACAAAAGCTTTGCGGATCGCACCGCCGACGCGGCCAAGCGCCGCTCCGGTCAGCACATGCACGCGCCACGGCTGGATGTTCGAGCCACTGGGCGCATGGCGCGCGACCTCGACGATTTCGCGCAGCGTTTCGCGTGGCACCGGATCCGGCCTGTAGGCACGGATCGAGCGCCGCGTGCGCGCGGCCTCGAACACGTCGGCAGCGGGTTGGTTGATATCGGTTGTTGCCATTTCAGTCTCCTGCAGCCATGTCATCTGTCCGGTCGGCGTCGCTTGAGGGCAACCAATGCGAGCTTGCCTTCACGAGTCAACTGCTTGATCGCATGTTCACGGCGGCTGGCCGCAGCGCGGTCTGCCGCCCCTTCGCTGTAGACCAGGGTCACCGGTCGCCGCGAGCGGGTGTAACGGGCGCCCGCGCGCCCTGCACCATTGTGTTCGGCAATGCGGCGCTCGACATCGCGCGCAATGCCGGTATAAAGGCTGCCGTCGGCACAACGCACCATGTATACCTGCCATGCGGGCGGTTGTTTTTTCCGGACAGAAGTTTTCCTGCTTGCCATGCCGGTATGATGACGGCTATGCATCGATTACGCCAAGCTCTGCCGCTGCTGCTCGCGTTGCCGTACTTATCCGCATTCGCCGCACAGCCCGAAAAATCCATGTTCGGCGTCGAACTCGAGAAGAAATTCGCAATCCCCGCCTGCAACACCGGCGAAAATGCCATCACCAAACGCAATTGCCACCTGCCGTCGGCAACCGCCAAAACACCCTGGGGTGCCACCGAGTACCATGTGTTCTTCCCGCGCAGCGGAACGGTTCCCTACCCGCGCGGCGAAATGCGGGTCGAGGTCGTTGACGGCATCATCCTGGCGATCCACATCGACACCTGGGGCATCGAGGCACAGGGACCGGCGATGGATGCCCTGAAGGCAAAATTCGGTCCGCCCGGGAAACAGCGCAGTGAAAAAATCCGGGCATTGCGATCGCGGACGCCGTCGATCTTCGCCGAGTGGGAGATGTCCGATTTTTCGGTACGCTACGACGGCACCACCAGCACCATCGACTGGGGCCGCATCTCGCTGATGACGCCTCGTTACCGGCAACTGATCCGCGCACACGAAACCAGGCGCTGAACATCGCCACCATCTGGGGCATAATGCAGGCCTCAGCGCAAACCCCGGAAACAGGAAAAATCATGGCAGGCATTACCACTGCAAGCGGACTCATCATCGAAGACATCGTCACCGGCGACGGCGAAGCCGCGACTGCCGGCATCGAAGTCACCGTGCATTACACCGGTTGGCTCACCGACGGCAAAAAATTCGATTCCAGCAAGGATCGCAACGATCCGTTCGTCTTCCCGCTCGGCGCGGGCCACGTCATCCGCGGCTGGGATGAAGGCGTGCAAGGCATGAAGGTCGGCGGCAAACGCAAGCTGACCATCCCGCCCGGACTGGGTTATGGCGCGCGTGGCGCCGGCGGAGTGATCCCGCCCAATGCGACGCTGGTCTTCGAAGTCGAACTTCTGGCACTGGGGTAAACCGCATGGGAAACATGGTCAAGGTCAAGGCAAGCGGGGGCGGCACATTCGACTGCTATCTCGCTCTCCCGCAATCGGGCGGCAAGGCGCCCGCCGTGGTGATGGCGACGTCGGTGCACGGCGTCAACGCCGATCATTGCAGCATCGCCGATGAATTTGCAAAAGCCGGTTTCATCGCCGCGATCCCCGACCTGTTCTGGCGCACCGTCCCCGGTCCGCTACCACCGAGTGACCCGCGTGCCGCCGAACGCTCACAGCCGCGCCTGCCGGTGCTCAAGACCGGCGAGGCCGACATGGCCGACACGCTGAAGATGGTGCAAGCCCTGCCCCAGCACAACGGCAAGGCGATGAGCATGGGTTTCTGTTTTGGCGGCCCCTATGCCGTGCTCGGCCCCAAGCGCCTGGGCTATGACGCCGGTTTCGGCTGCCACAGCACGCAGATGAAGGATTTCCTCCACGAGTTCGAGGGACTGGGCAAACCGGTATGCATCGTCTGGGGCGACAAGGACCACGCCGCACCGAAGGAAGTGCTCGACGCCTACAGCGCGCTCGCCAGGCGCCAGGCCAACGTCGCGGTGCACATCTTCCCCGGCGTGGAGCACGGCTACATGATGCGCGGCAGGGATGTCTGGCACGAATCGACCTACAAGTTTTCGATGGGCGAAGCACTGAAACTGCTGAAGTCGCTGCAATAGCGGGAATGATCTGACGCAAAAAAAACGGGCCCTGCGGCCCGTTTTTTCATGCGCGGCGCTTCAATCCGCCTTGATCCCCGCCTCCCGGGTAATCCGCGCCCATTTATCCGATTCGGCGCGCCAGAACTTCTCGAACTGCCCCGGCGTATCACCGATGGCATCGGCACCCATGCCGGCAATGCGCTTCTTCACGTCATCCTGCAGCAGCACCTTGACGAAATCGTCGTGCACGCGGCCCACCAGGTTTTTCGGCGTCGCCGCCGGCACCACCAGACCAAACCAGTTGGTCAGCGCATAACCCGGCACGCCCTGTTCGGCTATGGTCGGCAGTTCGGGCAGCGCATCGACCCGCTTCGGCCCCAGAAGTCCGAGTGCCACCAGTTTTTTGTCGCGGATGTACGGCAGCGACTGCAGCATGCTGTCGAAGGTCAGAGACACGTGCCCGCCCAGCAGGTCGGCGAAACTCGGACCGCTACCCTTGTACGGCACGTGCGTCAGTTTCACTTTCGCCAGCCGCTGGAAAAGTTCACCGCCGAGGTGCGGCGCACCGCCCGCTCCGGAGGAAGAGAACGTGATCTCACCGGGTTTAAGGCGCTTGGCCAGCGCAATCAGCTGCTGCACGTTTTTCGCCGGCAGTGACGGATGGGCCACCATGACGAAATGGACATCGACCACCTGCGTCACTGCCGCAAGGTCCTTGAGAGGATCAACCGCCATTTTCGAATAGATGTGCTTGTTCACCGCAAGGTTGCCCAGCGTGCAGATCGCCCAGGTATGGCCGTCGGGCGCGGCGCGCGCAGCGTATTCAGTGCCGATGATGCCCGCGGCCCCCGCACGGTTCTCGACAATGACCTGCTGGCCATACTGCGCGGCCAGTTTCGGTCCGACCAGGCGGGCGACGATGTCGACCCCGCCGCCCGGCGGGAAGGGCACGACGATGCGCACCGGCTTCGACGGAAAATTCTGCGCAGCCGCGGCCAGTGCAAACCCGAACAGCGCCGCACCCGCCACCATGACCGATTTCAGTTTCATGACCTCCCCCCCTTGATTGTTCAGTTCATGCCGCCCTGGCGCCATTGGCCAGAACTCTCTCCGCATTCCATGCTGTTGCCTTGATCGACGACCACACGGGTTTGCCGAATTCCCTTTCGAGATCCGCGAGAATGTCCTTCGTCGGCAATTGCGAACAGGCGATGAACATGGCATCGGCTTCCGCCACCATGGTTTCTCGCGCCAGCGCTGCGATCTGTGCCGGGGTGATCCCGGCCAGCTCGTCGGTGGTCTCCGCCTTGAAACTCGCCAGTTTCAGCACCGTGATGCCTGACTGTTCAAGATAAGCGCGCAGGCGCTCATTGACCAGGTCAAGATAGGGTGTCACCACCACGATGCGGCGCGCGCCGATGTGACGCAACACTTCGACCATCGCATTGGCGGTGGTTACCACCGGCTTGCCGGTGATGCGAGCCAGCTCGACCTGGATTTCGGCATCGCGCGCCGGTCCGCCGATGAAACCCGCAGCGGTGCAGCCGTAGGCAATGATGTCGGTGCAGTCACGGTCGTATGATTTCGCCAGCCGCAGCGCCGAGGCGACATAGGCGGGGATTTCCGCCGGCCCAAGCAGCCCTTTGCCCCGCGGGATGCGCAGCGTCGCGCACTGCGCACCACCCAGCCAGGCGCAGAGTTCACCTTCCATCGTGGTGTTGTTGGCGGGCACCATCAGCCCGAGTCTGGTCGCCATGCGCTGCTTCAGCCTCCCGAGGATCTGCGCATTCTACCCGCCCGCCTGCCGCTTGCGGATCAGGCATTGCAGCATGCCGCGCTGCTCTGGCGACAGCATCCCGGTTTCATCCTCGGTGGAGAAATGGCGCTGGAATGCCGCCACTGCCGCCCGCGGTACCGTCACCTCGTAACCGAATAGCGCCAGCAGCGTCAGATCATCGATGGCCTCGGGCACCGGCTCATACGGCGGATCGCACCACAGACCGAAACCCGCCGCTGCCAGCCGCTGCCAAGGGAAATGTGCGCTGGGATCGACCTTGCGACCCGGCACGATATCGCCATGGCCGAGTATGTTGGCCTGGGGAATCTTCCAGCGTGCTTTCAGATCGGCAAGCAGCTCAAGCAACACTGCGATCTGCGGCTCGGCGAAGGGCTCGTCGCCGGTATTGTCGAGCTCGATTCCGATCGACGATGAATTGAGGTCGCGGTTGCCGCCCCAGTACGATTCCCCGGCATGCCATGCTCGCTTCCCCTCATCGACAAGGTAATAAATCCGGCCATCGCGGCCGATCAGGTAATGGGAGCTGACTTCGCGTATCGGGTCGGACAGCGTTTTCAGGGAGTCATTGGCATTGTCATCGGTAGTGTGATGGATGATCACAAAATTCGGCCGGCGCTCGCCATAATTGGGCGAAGGCCATACTTCCACCGGCAGCGACGTACGGGGCTGCAGTCCGCTGCAGGCCGCCAGCAGCAGTACCGCACCCGCCATGAACACCCTCGGATTCATGCCCGTTCACATCCTGATCGTTTCCCGGAGTTACTGTACCACGCCCACACCTGTTACCCTCGACGCATGAATGAGCCTTCGACGCCGCACCCGTCCGCCCGCGCCATCAGCCGCGAATCCCTCAACACGCTGCCGGTGTGCCGCTACGAAGGTCCGATCACTTTCGTGGATACGCCGCAAAAACTCTACGACGCGCTGACCGACATTCGCGGCGAACGCGTCACCGGATTCGATACCGAGACGCGGCCCGCATTCCGCAAGGGGGAGAGTTATCTGCCGAGCATCGCCCAGGTCGCCACTGCAAACACCGTTTACATTTTCCCGCTGGGCTACCCCGACACCCACGGCGTCATTGCTGAAATGCTCGAAGCGCCGGCCATCGCCAAGGCCGGGGTGGCCCTCGCTTACGACCTGCGCACACTGAAACAGGTGTTTGCATTCAATGAAAAGAAAATCGTCGACCTTGGAGTCGTCGCCAAACGCCACGATTATGCACAAAGCGGAGTACGCAACCTCGCCGGCCTTTTCCTTGGATACCGCATTCCCAAGGGCGCAAAAACCACCAACTGGGCGGCGTCGAAGCTGACGCCGGCACAGATTGCCTATGCCGCCACCGACGCCTGGATCTGCCGCGAACTCTATCTGAAATTCGAAAGCGCCGGCCTGCTCGGCTGACCCCGCATCAACGTCATGCCACAACCAGCCGGGTTGACCTGCCTCAAGGTCTGCCACCCCGGCTGTGGTTACAGTGCGTCACGCTGCCTCCAACCGCGCATGAGCGGAAACCGTTTGCATTACATCAACCGTGACACCAGCATCCCCGACTGACCCGCAGGGTCATCTCCGCAATGGCACCACCACTGTCGCCCTGGTCGTGCTGTGCCAGCTCGTGCACGGCATCACCTTCAGCGCGATTCCGCTGCTGCTGCCGCTGATCCGCGAAGACCTGCAGATCAGCTTCAGCGAGGCCGGCATGCTGTCAGCCGCCGCAACAGCGAGTTATGCGCTGGGCCAGATCCCGGCAGGCTTTCTCTCCGACCGTTACGGACCGCGGCGGCTGTTCTTCATCGGGCTGACCGGATGGTCGGTGTTCTAGA
>Ga0222714_10007252_pt1 | contig 10190 bp, 10 predicted proteins | sample C33_3DmetaG_FD_165048 | JGI IMG/M metagenome (GOLD analysis project Ga0222714, IMG submission 165048) | Estuarine water microbial communities from San Francisco Bay, California, United States - C33_3D | ecosystem: Environmental > Aquatic > Marine > Unclassified | place: USA: California... | reverse complement strand
TGGACTACCTTGGGTTAAAATCTTTTCACATGGATTCCAAGCTGCTGGTGGTTGGCTGATTGATAATTGTTTGACCACAAAAAATCAACAATGTCCAGTGTGTGAACACAACAACCGTTTGTGGAATTCTGGCATTGAAGCCAATAAAGAAATTGTTCGTAAGCAAAAACGCAAACTCAACTACATTGCTAATGTTTATATTGTCAGTGATCCAAAACATCCTGAAAATGAAGGACAAGTTAAATTGTTCAAATTTGGAAAGAAAATCTTTGATAAGATCAACGAAGCAATGAATCCTGCTTTTGAAGATGAAACACCTATCAATCCATTTGATATGTGGAAAGGCGCCAACTTTAAGTTGAAGATTCGTAAAGTTGATGGTTATCAAAACTATGACAAGAGTGAGTTTGAATCAGCTTCTGCATTGTTCAATGATGATGAAAAACTGGAAAAAGTTTGGAATCAAGAACACTCTCTGCAAGAGTTGATTGCTGATAAAGAATTCAAATCATATGATGTTTTGAAAGCGCGTCTTGATAAAGTTTTGGGTGCGGCAACTTCTGTTCGAACAACAGCTGATGTATCTGCACCAAAAGCAAATCGTATTTCTGATCCTGTTTCAGATATTCACGAAGATGATGATGATATGGCGTACTTCAGCAAACTGGCCGAAGAAGATTAAAAATCAATCTTTTTGAAAAGTTTTGAACCCCGCATAATGCGGGGTTTTTTATTATACCAATCGTGTTGATGCCATAATCATTCGTAAGAATGTTGGTTCATCATTATGAACGGCAATCTCATCAAGTTTGGCCAACCTCTGTTTTTCTTTGGATTTGGACTGCACCAAATTGTTGATTGTTGTTTGAACATCCGGTTCTATTCTCGGTAAGTCGGCCTCTGCCTTTTTTATAATTAGATCATTCAGTCTTTGATCTTTGGTTTTTAATTGTCCTGCTTTAAATCTTGGACCGATTGCAGCACCACCAGGAGATTTTGGTACTTCTTGTCTACTTTGTCTGGCAAGTCTACTGGTTTCTGCTTGTGATTCATCTTGTAATTCTTCTTCTGTTAATTTTGGTGAACCGTCCCAATTATGTGTTTCTGAAAATTGTCTATCCCAATTTTTGGCATTAAGGCCTTGGCCTTTTTCAGGTGGTCTTGGTGGTACATAATGTCTTTCTTTAATTGGACCTTTCATTCCAATTCGTTCATTATACAGTTTTATTTCTTCTTCAGTTAAATCTTCACCACTATCCAATCTTGATTGTGCATATTCTTTATCGCCATAAGCAATATTCATCAATTTTTCACGGCCACCAAACGCTTCAATATCCCGTGATGATGCATTTTCAAGAATCGATTTGGCTTCCTCCGCAGACAACTTTGAGTAATCTGGTACTAGATCAACCAATTTTTTGAGTGCATACGCCAGTCCCAAAACTGTTCCTATTGTCAATAATGTAGGTCCCAACAAAAGAGTGAACAGGGGAGAGGCTAAAAATCTAAGTAATCCAGGTATAAATCCGGAAAGTTTACTTAGCCAATCAAGTTTTAAAAGCCATTTAAACGGTTTTAATGCCGCTTCTATCATACCTTCAACTATTTTTTTAATCATTTCACCTATATTTCCAATAGTATCAAGAAAACTTGGAACAACAACTTCTTCCTTTTCATCTTTTTTTGTTATATTAGTCGCCGTTGTTTGTTTTACACCTTTAAATTTTTTCAGAGCATCAATAAATTCTTTATGTCGCCTTTCTTTTTCATATTCAATTTCTTCTTTGAAATTGTTTTCTTTCTCACGCCTCTTTATTTCTTGGTCATTTGATTTTTTTAGATAACCATAAATTTTTAATAACTGTTCATTAATTCCAGAAACATCACCATCACCACCTTCAATTGGTGTTATTTTAGATGCTGTTGATTTTCCAACACGAACGGGCCTATTTCTTCCAGAAAAATATTGTATATCCCTAGAACTTCTTCCCATCATTCTACCAAGTAAAGCTGGAGCAAGAGTGGATCCAAAAGTCATAAATTTAATAATGTTTAGTGGATCAAATTTTTCTTTGAATCCTTTCATTCGAGCTTGCAGCTTCAGTGATACAGTTCTCTTAATCGCACTTCCAACGGACGGTTCGAAGGCCAACTGATCAGCCAACAAATCAGTTAATTTTGTGGAACGTATCGTTCTGGCTTTTTGATAAGTTAAATTCTTGTCCATTATTCAGTTCTCTTTCTTTCAAAAGCGGATCTGTCATCCACTTTTTGTGGAGTTTTTTGTTGTTCTTGAGATTGGCCTGTTATAATATTATTTGTTGTTTGTGTTGTTGCGCTTTGTTTTGAAATTGAATTTCTTAAAGTCGTATTTTCAGAGGATAAACCAGAAACATCTTGTTTCTGTGGTGTGATTGTAGACAGTTTTTTTGCTCTATCAGCATCAAGAGCAGCACCAACCTCTTCGGGAGAATTGTGTGCCTTATTTCCACCCACACCAGAATAATAAGATTGTCCTTTTTTTATTGGTTTTCCTTTTCTTTTTGTATCATAAGGAACACCAACAGATGCAAATTCTTTAGCCAAAGCCATAATTGCATCATCTCTTGTGACTCCTGGTTTTCCATTAATATAATCATCAACTGCTCCACGACCACCAACAGATGTTGTTAAACCTTTTGTAAACAACATATCTTGTGTATCTTTATCCAAAAAAGTTTTATCTGGATCTAATCCCAACTTTTTAACCAAATTTAACATTGTTGGAGGAATTATTTGATATTTTCCAACAGCAAATATTGTGTCTGGATCTCCTGGTTTTAAATTTGGATTGCCTTCTGGAAATCCATCTGTTTTTGCAGCATGTTTAAAATACTCCGATATTGACATTTTACTGAAATCGTAGTATTTGTTGGGAGAAACAATCTTCGTTCCTTTCTTTCCGGTTTTTTTATCTATAAAACTTACAGTGCCTCTATTGTAAACGTCATATGCACTTTTAATTCCAACAAATTCATACCAAGCATTCGGTTCAGTTCCAGATTCCATACTTTCATATTTTGCAATATTTTCAGCCAATGATTCTCTTCCTAATAGTAACGATGATGTAACAACCGCACCTATAGCAACAGCTTTTCCTACTGACTGAACTCCTGTTGGAATAGAAGTTGCTGTTGGTTTTGGTTGTGTGACAGGAGTTGCTGTTGGTGCCGGTGGCTTTGCCGCTGGTGCCGGTGGCTTTGCCGCTGGTTCCGGTGGCTTTTCAGCTGGCTTTTCAGCTGGCTTTTCAGCTGGTTTTTGAGCTGGCTTTTCAGCTGGTTTTTGAGCTGGCTTTTCAGCTGGCTTTTCAGCTGGCTTTTCAGCTGGTTTTTGAGCTGGCTTTTCAGCTGGCTTTTCAGCTGGCTTTTCAGCTGGCTTTTCAGCTGGTTTTTGAGCTGGCTTTTCAGCTGGTTTTTGAGCTGGCTTTTCAGCTGGTTTTTGAGCTGGCTTTTCTTTTTTCTTGGGTAGTTTTTTCTGCGGCACTCTTTTAACTGTCAGTGCTTTTAACAACTCTTTATGTTGTTTTTCTTGCCGGCGCTCTTCACTTTTTTGTTCCTTCAACCTATCTTTATCATCAGTCTTTCTTCTCTCGTCCCTAGACACCAACAATTTTTGTATGCCAGACAAGATTTCAACACTAGAAGAATTTTTGCCAATATTATCCCCCTCCTGTTTTCCTTTAAACAGGCTAAACATTTTACTAAAAATTCCTTTGCCCTTATCGGATACTTCTGGCATTTATTTTCTCATTCGTTCTTTTAGTTTTCTATTTTCTTCTTCCAAATATTGAATCAACATTGTTACATAAACATCTCTTTCCCAGGGTATCATGTTTTCAAGTTCTGTCAGACTATATTTGTGGTGTTGCATCAATCCAAAATTAGTCTTAAAGTAATTTTTTAAATCATCATAACAAATTAAAATGCGAAAAAACTTTCAAGTCCCTCCACATCCATACTATGATTAAATCCACATTTAGAACAAGTCATATCAATTTTCTTTTTCAACTTTGGTAAATTTGTGAAAAACTTTTCAATTTTTTCAAACTGTGTTTGACTTAATTGTTCAATAAATTCTATCAATTCTTCTTTTGTGGACTCTTTTGCATAATAAAACTGTTCACCATCGTAAATATATTCGATGGAACTTGCAATCATATTAAAAGTAACATCAGTAATATTTTCTATATTAACAGAATCTTTAATAATACCAAACTTAGGATATCCCATCTTAATAATGATTTTATCGGTCAACTGAATTTCAGGATCGACCCTTTCTTCCCACTCTGGTTTAATATCCCTCAAATCAACTTTTGTGTCCATGATATTACCACATTCTTTATCGTCCACCTCATTGTTGCATCGGTATTTGGATTCCACAATTTCACCAACGGATTTTGACCTGAGATTGATGAAGTAATATTCAATGTCGATGATAGGCAGATCGTCCATATTAATTCCTGGTGTCAAGGTACATACATCCAATATCTCTCTGACATTGTACTGTATGGTTTCCGCATCACCAGATTCCATAGCCATCATAAGGTTTTTCTGTTCCTTGACCAAAAATGGTCGGTATTTAATTTTCTTTCCAGAAAGTGGCAATTCAAGTTCGTATGTTGGCACTTCAAGTTTAGGTAAAGCCATAATATCTCCTCAATTTAAATAATAAAAGTTCTATTGAACCATCTTGTATAAGCAAAAGTAACAGTTAATTTGTGATAACTATCGGCAGACCAATCCAAATCCATTTGATTTGTGGAAATTGGATAACATTCATAGAAATCTGCCGAATAAATTATTTTATTTTGTGTGTCGTACTGATTTACTGTAACATAAGTTGAATAATCAGCTTTGTATTTGAAGTTGTTTGTACGAGCAGGATTAATATATTCCAACCAAGAATCAAATATGTATTTCTGATTCATATCAGAATCAACAATAAATGTTAGGTCAAGGTCGTTATATGTTGTTAAATATGGAAATTTCTCAACAGGACCATATGTTTTTTGTTCCGTTGTTGCTAATGTTCGACTAGGTAATTGTGCAGCCTCACAACTATATTTTAATGTTTTTCCTGGACTATCTTGGTTTAAAAAGATAGACAATCCAGGAGGAACAATAATATTGACATCGAATCTATTTGGTCTTGCGAGCTCATTTTTAAAATTTGCTCTAAATTCTGAAATGCTTCCTGCCATTATGAGTTCCTTATTTGTTCTACTGATTCTTGCCAAACAGTTTTAACTGGTTGTTTTTTAAATTGTTGTATCGGCAAATACAATGCAACATCCCATTCCTGTGGTTCAACAGCCAAAATTCTAGATTTTACGTGACTATACAAGTATTTTTTAATGCATGGTCTAAATTCTCTATATCTTGAAGAAGAATCTAGTATTGGATATGTAATTCTTATTCTTTTTATTTCGTCCTCATCATTATACAGCGCCAAAGGCAATAATTTCCTCATAAAATTAATTCTGTATCTAAGTGGCAAATAATGAAAATTCAAACCAATAAAACCATCATTTTCTCTTTTCAAAGGCATAACCAGTGGGAATCTATCATAATAAGGAAGTTCATTTTTTGTTTTCGGATCGTAGTAAAAGTAATACAATCCACCCATCAAAAACTTTTGCCTGTCTGAGGCTTTAACAAATCTGTTTGTCTCTTTTGTTAAAGGCCTGATAAGATTTACTGGACTTCCTAAATTTTGTATTCTTTTCATCAACCAATTGAGTGATTCTCGACTCATTGTTGAATATTGAGCCGTTATCTTTTCATCAGTCAGTTTTGTGAGTATAGAGGGTTTTGTAGCCATTACAATATTTATGTTATAGTCCTAAGTGGTCTTCCGTAATCACTTTGAATTCCCAACCACGATCTTTGCAATATTCTATTGCTGATTTCCACTTTGCTTGGTTGACACCCCAAGTTGCAACCTCGGCAATATATTGTTTTGTTATTCTTTTCTTTTTTTCTGGTGGTTGGGTTTGTTTCTTTGGTTTTACTTCCAACATCATTGTCTTAGTTTTACCATCTTGGGTTTTGACCTTGACAATAAAATCTGGAAAATACCTATGCCACGCACTATCAACAGGAGAATAGTATGGAATTGCAATTTCCTCTGATGCCCATGCAATAATGTTTGGATTTCTGTCGAGCCAAGTCATCACTCTCGCTTCCCAACTTGAGCGATATATGATTTTATTTGGATCTCCTGCGTATTTTTTAGGATTTTTGGGTCTGAATGTTCCGGAATAAGCCATAAATAATATATATCTTCTTTTTTGGAAAAGCCAATGGCAATATCAATAAAACAAAATTACGGCGAAAACAACAATCCAGCCAACAGTCCTTATTCTGGACCATTAGCTTCTTTGTACGAAAACCGTTATACCTACGATGCACTAAGATATCCCAGAGATTTAGGATCTGATTATAGGGGTCATATCGTAAAATTTGATATCTATGATGTTAAACCATTGGATATAAAGGAAGTACAAAATCTTGCTACAAAATATGTTGTCAACCCGGCTGAGAAAGCATGGGAAAAAGCAGGAAAAATTTATGACGAATCAATTGCAATAGCTAAAGAAGCAATTAGCGATCCTGCTGGTACAGCTCAACGAGTAAAAGACCAAGCTTTATCTGGAGCTAAAAATGTATATGATGCAGCTACAGGAGCTTTTGGAGATGTTACTGGTAGATTAAGTGATTTTGGACAAAAAATTAGTGAAGCTACCGGTGGAAAATTACAAATTGAACCAAGAAACGAAAGTATTTCAAAAAGTATTTCATTATATATGCCAGATTCAGTAAATTTTAGTTACAACTCGTCATATGGAAATTTAAGTTTAGCTGAAGCTGCCGGATCTATACCATTGGTTGGAAAAATAGCTCAAGCTGTAACTGGTGGTATAGGACAAGGAGGAAATCCATTATTAAGGTTGGGTTTAAATGCCGCTGGTTATGTTTTTAATCCACAACAGCAACTAATGTTTGAAGGTATAGATTTTAGGACATATCAAATGTCTTTCACTTTCACTCCTTACTCGGCACAAGAATCTGAAAACATCAAAAAAATTATAAAAACTTTTAGAGAATATGCTGCACCCACAATAGTTGGTGCCGCAGCAGGTTTTTTCTTTAATCCTCCTGGAATGTTTGATGTTTCTTTCTTATTTAACGGTAAGACCAACGAGAACTTAAATAAAATCAAAAAAAGTGTGATTGAATCTATTGATGTTAATTACACACCAAACGGATGGGCTGCACACGAAAATGGTGCACCAGTACAAACAACTTTAACAATGTCATTTAAAGAAATGTTCCTGGTAGATAGAATACAAATAAGAGACGGTTATTAAAATGAAATATTTTCAAAAATTACCTAAAGTTTTAACAACAGACAAAAAAGGTGTTTCTAAACTTTATACAAATATTATGGCTCGAGCCAGTATAATGGATGATCTATTTAATACTCCTTTGTTATTTTATTCTTACGACATACAAAATGATGATACTCCAGAAATTGTTGCAGAAAAATTTTATGGCAATAGTTACAGATATTGGATAGTGTTGTTATCAAATAATATTATAGATCCACAATGGGATTGGCCACTAAATTCTGAGGTTTTCAACAAATACATTTCAGACAAATATCAAGATTTTGATCCATATACAACAATTTATGAATATCAAAAAATAATAACAAAATACGATTCTTTATCTCAAACAACAGATGTTGAAAAACAAGTTATTGACCAAAACACTTTTGATTATTTAACAGAATCAACAACAGAATACACATTTCCTTCAACCACAACAACGGTATCAATCACAAAAAATTCAAAAACTTATTTTGAATATGAACTTGAAAAAAACGAAGCAAAAAGAAATATTAAATTATTAAAAAAAGAGTATGCTCCTCAAATTGAAAATGAATTAAAGAGATTGATGGAACAATAATGGAAGAACAAAACAATAGTTTAACCGAATCTCCAGCAGAAGGGGCTTTTTATTCCCAAGATGGTAGCATTGACGAAATGGAAATTGTCACTGTTACTGGACAAAAGATCGATGTTAAAAAAATATTACTTGAATTTTCTTATTATGAAGATATTTTTAGTTTTGTGGTTTCTGGTTATATCATTCTAAGAGATGGTTTAGGACTAATAGAAAAGTTAGAATTGACGGGCAAAGAATTTATCAATATTACTTTTGGAAAAGCAAAAGGACTGCCAGATAGATTGAACAACACATCAACATTCAGAATATATGCAATACCAAAAAGAACACCTGGTGGTGACAATTCATCTGAAGAATTTATAAAATTGTATTTTTGTTCCGAAGAATTGATGTTGTCGGAACAAACCAAAATAACAAAATCTTATTCCGGCAAAGCAATATACGAGATTGTTCAGGATGTTTTATTGAACAATTTAAAAGTTAAATCAGAAAAAGTGTATATTGAACCAACATATGGATTATATGATTTCAACGTCAACACATTAAAACCATTTGAAACTATCAGTTGGGTTTCTTGTTATGCCAAACCAGCATCAGACAATACAATTGGTGCTGATATGTTATTATATGAGACAAAAACTGGTTTTAATTTTAGATCCATAAGTTCTTTAATGAAACAACCTGTGTTTAATACATATACGTATCAACCGAAAAATTTACAACAAAGTGATTTTGCAAATCAATTAACAACAGTTTTGGATTATGAATTTATAAAATCATTTAATTCTTTGGAAGATATAAACTCTGGAACATTTGCAAATCGTCTGATTTCTTTAGATCCATTAAATAGAACAGTAAAAGTAACTAATTTTGATTATGCAAAATATCTGGGTCAGACAGGAGGCACAAGTTCCTTAGCTACAGCGCCAAATAGACTTGGAAAAACACAAAACCAATCATATTTGGGTACATTGAAAATGGCTGTTGGTAATTCTGGCCAAAAACAAAAAGAATATGTACAAGAAGGATTAGATTCTTTGGCAAATGATATATATCTAGAAACATTTGTTCCTAACAGAACAGCACAACTCTCTCTTGCAACATATACAAGAGTTAAAATAAGGATTCCAGGAGATTCCACAATCACTGTAGGAAAAACAATCAATTTCAATTTGGCTTCATTGTCTGCAAGTAATGGAGAAAAAACATTAGACATGTACAATTCAGGTAAATATTTGGTTGTTGCGGTGAGACATATCATACAATCTCAAGGAGCATTCCAAACAATTTTAGAAATTGCAAAAGATAAACCAAAAAATTCTTATAGGTCTATCGACAATAGCAATTTAAACTATAAAGAGGCGTCTGCTGAATGAGTTTTAATAATTTTTTAGGTAAAGATGGTTTTTATTGGTGGGTAGGAGTAATAGAAAACCGAATGGATCCTTTGGCATTGGGTAGGTGTCAAGTACGTATTTTTGGACACCATTTTGATGGAGACCCAGAAACCAAAATTAAAATACCCACAGAAGATTTACCATGGGCAACACCATTATATCCATGCAACACTGGAACCAAAACCTTTAGTGTTCCTGAATTAAACGACTGGGTTGTTGGTTTCTTTTTTGATGGACCATCAGGACAATTTCCTGTTATGATGGGTGTATTGCCTGGCTTTAATCCAACAGAAAACGACAAATCCAAATCTGCGGAGTGGTATGAATGAGTACAAAAGACTTTTCAGGTAATATTGGTGATTTTAATGTGGTAAATTTTAAAGTAGTTGAAAAATTTCCACCAAATTCACCTTTTGCAAAATTAATGCAAGAACCTGGTGTTCAAAACACACCATCTTTGGCCAGAGGCAATTTAAATAACTCTGCTATTCAACTAATGAATGGTAATTTAGCACATGCCTGTGATTTTAAGTTTATATTTAATGTTAACATAGATTTATTTACAGGACTAAACAATCCGGTAACAGCCATTCAAAAAGCAATGGCTTCTGCAAAAATGAAAGCAACAAATAGAATTAGAGGATTAGTCAAAGATGCAGCGCAAAATTTTAGAAAAGCTTTAGAGGCAATCGTCAAAGTTATGGGTTTTGATCCTTCCGGTCAAATTTCTTTCTATTTTTCTCTTGGTAAAGATATTTTAAGAAAGGTGAATGATGCAGTAGAA
>Ga0222714_10007247_pt1 | contig 10196 bp, 10 predicted proteins | sample C33_3DmetaG_FD_165048 | JGI IMG/M metagenome (GOLD analysis project Ga0222714, IMG submission 165048) | Estuarine water microbial communities from San Francisco Bay, California, United States - C33_3D | ecosystem: Environmental > Aquatic > Marine > Unclassified | place: USA: California... | reverse complement strand
TTACCACCTGGAACTAAAGTATTGCTTGATTCATAATTAGAATTTGTATCATTATTAGCATTATTAGCATTATTAGCATTAGCATTATTAGCATTAGCATTATTAGCATTAGCATTATTAGCATTATTAGCATTATTAACATTAGCATTATTAGCATTAGCATTTTGTGATGTGAAATTTTCTAATAAATGGAAATTCTTTACAATTCCGTAAAATATAGCAGCACAATAAGCGTATAGTAATGCTTTTTCATCATCCATCATATTTCTTAATCCTACAAAAAGCACTAAGAAAATTCCGATATTTACAAAATTTCTATAATATAAACTAAATACGATAAATAGTAATACTAATACAAATAATCCATAATCATTTAATAACTGATTCATTAAAAATATACAATATAAAAATATAATTTTAATAACAAAATAAAAAATTAATTTAAAGTTCTAAGGCATGTGACCCTCCATAAAACATAGCTCCTCCGAGTAATCCCTTAAGTAAAAGTGTCAATGGCATTTCTAAATTTTTAAGGCTTGGCTTTGATGCCAATACTTTTTGAATCATGTTAGCTACTGCTGGCAATGACAATACTGCTACAATAACAGCTACAAGAATACTTGGTTTAGCAGTTTCCATTAATTGGTCAACAAAGGATTTTGGTGCTGATTCTTCCGGAACGATTTTATTAACTTCGGCAGCATTAAGTTGATGTTGATGCATTGCTTCGGCCATTTGCTGTTCTCTCATCTGTTGTTCCATCATAGCCTGTTCGCGCATTTGCTGTTCGACCATAGCCTGCTGTTGCTGCTGCCTCATCTGAATTTGCTCTGGTGTTGGGCCTTCTTGTAGTGGATGGTTCTCACTATCAATTTCGTTAAGAATTTCCTTGACAATTTCGTTTTCGCGCTGTTCAAATGCAGGACCACTCTGATTCTTAAGATTTGGTAAATTTGCGATTGGTGTAGATTTACTCATTTTATAAGTTTAAGAAATAAAAATATAAATAAAATAAAACGAATTAAATTAAAATTAAAAAATTAATTATTTGTCCACTTCTTTTGACTCGCATTTTTCAACACTCTTATCTAATTTATAACATTTATCATCAACCTTAATTACATTGTTATTTAATCTTTTCATTCTTGATGAACTTAATATAATGGTTTTTCTATTATTCAAATTCTTACCATATAAATAACATAATACTACACCTAAAATGATAGATAATATTTTATTTAACTTTAACATTAATATAGTATTATAAAATAATATAAACTAATATAAACAAATATAAACAAATAACCTATAAAATATATCATATATTAATACACAATACGCGATATGATTTTTAACAAACTTAATAATATGATTATAATTCCACGTAGCTTTGGAATTTTGCCATATCCATTCATATTTAATCATAAAGCACTTTTTAATTACTTTATTCTTCTAGTAATATCTTATAAAGGATATGGTTTTGTAGATGAATACGTTAAATTTATACTAAGGTATACATTTTATCATAATAAAATATCTGATATTTCAAGTATTATATTTAAATCTCTTATAAAAATTCCCTATTTTAAAAATAAATTAATTACAAAATTATCACAAATTGAAAATAAAATTATAGATGATTCACTTGAATTACAATCATTGGTTAAACATAGAACTATTACATTACCTGTAATTAGTGTCAGTAGTGATTTAATATTAAATAAAATGAGTGAGAATATTAACGCTGATTTATCGTGTCAGAATCCCCTCAAATTATCTGGTGCTAAATATAATACTCCTGGTGATGAAGAAAAGGAAATGATGAAGAGCGTATTCGACCTTTATTATAAAACAAATCCTCTACATAGTGATATTTATCCTTCACTTATTACGATGGAAAAAGACATCATTTTTATGGTAAAAAATATGCTTAATTGTTCTATATCGGAGGGGTTTGGATCACTTACTACAGGTGGAACTGAAAGTATTATTTTGGCACTTTTTAGTTATCGGGAATATGCTAAGAAATATAAGGGTATTACATCGCCTGAAGTGGTAGCATTATCGACTGTTCATCCTGCGTTCGACAAAGGGTGTTATTATTTGGGAATTAAATTACGTAAAGTTAATGTAGATGAATCAAATTTTATTGATACAATACATTTAAATTTATCAATTAATCATAATACAATACTCTTAGTAGGTTCGGTTCCATCATTCCCACATGGTCTTATAGATGATATTGAAATATTAAATCATTTAGCATGTCTTTATTCAATTCCAATACATATTGATGCTTGTCTCGGAGGATTTATGTATCCATTTATTGCTGAATCCCCACCGTTTGATTTTAGAGTTCCGTGTGTTCAAAGTATAAGTATTGACACTCATAAATATGGATGCTGTCCTAAAGGAAGTTCGGTGTTACTTTTTAGGAAAAAAGAATATATGGAAACATGCTACTTTATACAAAGTGAATGGTCAGGAGGTATTTATGCTACTACAAATATAACAGGAAGTCGTTCTGGTCTCAATGTTGCATGGACCTGGGATATGCTTAATTATCAGGGTATATCAAAACTTCAGGACCAAGCCAATAATATTTTTAAGAAGTTAAATAGAATAAAGAAAGCGTTTTCTGATTCAAAAGATATTTTTATTTATGGCGACCCTATTGTTTGTGTAGTAGGATTTGGTTCTAAAAATTTAAATATTTATACTATCAGTCAAAAGATGAAGATGCTTGGTTGGAATTTAAATGAGCTACAAAATCCTAGTAGTTTCCATTTTTGTATCACAAATTGTCATACTGACGATATTATTACCGAATTTATTGAAAATTTGAAAGAATGTATAAATGAAACTTATGACGAGACTTATAACTTTGATTGTATTTTCAATGAATTAATTTCAGATGAAGAAAATAACACCGCGAATCCAAATAGTAATAACGCGAATCGAAATACCAATACCAATTATAGTGCGAGTATTTATGGAACCACACAAAAAGTTCCAGACAAGTCAATTATTGATAGAGTCGTTACCTTTTATTTAAATACACTTCATTAAATACATATCATTAAATACACTTTATTAAATTATTTTGTTTGATTATTTTATAAAATGAAACCAACAAAATCACTTATTTCGGTATTCTCCAGTTTACTAGTTTTAGTTATTGTATTATTCTCAATTGCTTTAAACTCATTTGAAAAAGGTAAATTCACTTGTAATAAATATATTCTCAATACATACCTCTATGTAATTCTCACATTTAACATTATTGCAATACTTTGCCTTTCATTAGAACATAATAATGTCAAAATTAAATTCAATTTATGGCAATTAATTGGACTTTTCTCAATTACAATGGGTATTATCGTCTCACTCGCCTTTGTTGATGCAAAATATATTTTAGGAAAACATTTATTATGGCTTGTTCTTATTCTAGGATTGGGTCTTATGTTTTATCCTATGTATAATAGCTTCACAGATAAATCAGTTGTATTAAGTGCAATGCTAACTACTATTATGCTCACTATTGGTTTATCTTTAGTAGCATACTTAAAACCCGAACTTATAAGCTTTTCATTAGGACCAATATTATCAATGTTGCTTTTAGGTGTTATTATAATGGAACTATCATTGTTAGTTATTTATAGAAATAACTATGCTAAAATAAAAAATATATTTAGATATACCAGCTATTTCGTTATATTCCTTTTTATGGGATTTATACTTTATGATACAAAAATGCTTCAAATAAGAGCTAAAAAATGTGTCAAAGCCGACTATATTAATGAATCTTTACACTTATTCTTAGATATGTTCAACATTCTTGTTAGAATATTAGGATTAAGCAGATAATTTTTATATTATTTTTGATAATTTTTATAGGATTTTATATTATTTTTCACTGTTTTTTGCTATTTACATAAAAATAGAATCTTATAACTGATATTAACCAAGATAATGAAATATAAGATAAACCATAATGTTTGCTTCTCTATCGGTAAATTTAATTTTTAATAAATTATTAAACACTTTTTTCATAAAAGTCGCATCAGGGTCATCGTGGTCATTGTATACTTTTTTATCTGGAATATTTCTTAATCTATTTTCCATTTGAGACAAAAAACAATAGTTGTCATTAAGTTCCCAATGAATTAGTAAAGAAGGAAACATAGGAATATGAATCCATAAATATTTAGCTGGTAAAAAATAATCAAACATAACAAAATATACAATAATTTTATGAAAATAATATAAAATATTAGCCGTTACCTTATTTGTTCTACTTATATTATTTATTTCTTCTGAATTATTCGTATTTATTTATAATATTATTTTATATAATAAATATGATACTATTATCTTTAAAAATATTCGTTATACTTTATTTTATTATTTTTATTGTTTTAGTAAATGTTAATCCTGTAAAATAATGTGTCACAAAAGGATATATATTAGAAAATTTAGAACCTAAATATAACTTAAATGCCAAGGTTATTAGAAGTGTTGAAGATTTAGACAATATAAACTATCCAACTATTTTAAAACCTAATATCTGCACAGGTGTTAATAGAGGAGTAACTCGAGCTAATTCAAAAGCAGAAGCGATTAATATAATTTCAAATAAAAATCAGAGATATATAGCACAAGATTTATATGAATCTAAATACGAAGCTATGGTCCTTTATGAAAGACACCCTTTTGTTCGTGACGGGAAAGGACATATAATATCAATTGTTTTAAAAGAAATAGGTGATACTTGGCGTCCATTAATATGTAAACATTTATATAATAAGAGTGATGAACTAACAAATTGCTTTGTTTCAAATGAATTAATTACACCTGAATTAGAAAAAGTGATTGATGATATAAGTAAAAGAATACCTAATTTTTATGCTGGTAGATATGATGTAAGATTTTCAAATTTAGAAGACTTTAAAAAGGGTAAAAATTTTAAAATATTAGAATTAAATGGAGTCACCGGGTATGATGGAGAATATATTGTAAAACCTTATACCAAATTTCCTCGATGGTTTGTTCTTAGAATAATGATTGGATTACAGAATATTATATTATTAAATGGTCATCATATTCTCGACATGCCGATGGTATTTATAAACACTTGTAAAAGATATATTAAGTGTAACGATTATGAACAGTTATGGTCGCCATCGAGTCTTTGATTTTTATATATATGAGGTGTTATATATGCGATTGGTTCTTGTTATTTGGGTCAAAATGTAATAAATCTGGATTATTAATATCATAAGGTTCACTTGTCAATGATATACTTCTTCTATTTTCATTTGTTAAATTAGTATTATTTATGTGAGTTTTAGAATCTAAATTTAAATTTTCCTCATCTAAATCGGTTGTTTCATATACATTTTTTGAATTATCTTTTATTTCGTTGTAGCTAATATCATTAATATTTAAAATTACATTATCGTTATTCCCATTTTCTTCAGATATAATCTGTGGATGATTCTCAATTTCATATAAACCTATATTTAAACTATCATAATTCGCTCTTTTAAATTTATTATTATTATTCTTGTCTTGTTTACTTTCTTTATCATCCCATTCCTTAATAATAAATTGTGGAACAAAATAATTACATTTAGCATCTATTTCTAATATTGCCATTTCCAATTTATCTATAAAATCCTCCTCATTTGGCATCTCCATTTCAAATTTAGTCTTTACTATTAATGCGTTATATTGTTCAGCAACAGATCTATGTGCTTCTTTTTTTGCACTATATTGACATGCAGCAGTAAACGCTTGAAATACAGAAGCAACAGATGCTAATACACCTACTGTAATTCCACAGGCGTTTTGTGCATCTTCGTCTACATATTGTGATGTTGAAAGAAATGATGCTATACCTGAGAGTGCGGTTATAATTATAGATGGCGCAGATAATTTAATATTCATTGATTCATAATATTGCGAAGAACGAGAATGGAGAAATCGCAATTTTTTAAGATGCTTTAACATTTTATTATGAAAAACCATCTTTTTTCTTGTAAACCATTTTGGATATACATACTTCTCATTAAAAAATTTAGGTTCTGGAATACTCGAGCAATCTGAACTCATATAATTTAAACTATTTTTTTATTTTTTTTTAATTTTTGATAATTTTTGGTTTTGTAATGATTTTTAAGGTTTTTTCGTTTTTGACATTTATTTTGGAGTTTTGACATTATAATTGGTGTTTTAGGTTATTATAGGTTTTAACTTATGATGTTAAAGTATAACTATCAGTATTACCAGCAGTAATAGTTACAAACCAATTTGTTCCATCACAATTTACAATTATTCTATCAGATAAATTAGTTATCAAACTACTATCTATTGTAATTGTTTTACTTATAGTATTACTTAATTGTCCAACATACATTAAAGCAGTATGAACATAACTAGCATTTACAGATTTAATTATAAATTTATACGCATTTGTTGAGGAATTTGATACAACAAATTCAAAAAATAATCCAGCTTGAGCGGGTGGTAGATTTATTGTTATATCGGCACTTGTAGTATCTATAAAATTTAATGAACCTGAATCCACAGAGGTTAAGCTACGTGTAGTTGAATCGTCGAATTTATTAATTATTTTTAATGACATTCTTTTTATTTATACTTTATAATTATTTTTTTCTTAATACAAATTAATTAAATGGTAAATAAAAAATCGAAAAAATATCCATTCCCTAAAAAATATTATCAAGGACTCTCAAAAAAAGATAAAACTAAACAAATAAAGGAGTTAGAAAAGAGTCGCGATCTTTACAAAAAAGGAATATTTGTTGGTCGCACTCAAAAATCATCTTTTAAGTCTAAGAAATCGGCTCATTTAGTAGAGTTCGAAGACAAATATGGTGTTAAAATTAATGATGAAAGTGCAGTCTATAAGGTCACCGGAATTACTCCAAAAGCACAACAGGCTATTATTAAAAAGGGTATGGGTGCGTTTTATAGTTCAGGCTCTAGACCAAATCAATCAGCACAAAGTTGGGCATATGCACGTTTAGCCTCTGTTATTTTAAAACATAATGCTTATAATGTTGATAGACATATTCTTATAGAAAATAATTGTGATAATATTAAACCTCCTCCTCATAAAAAAACAATCAAACAAAAGGGTGGTGTTAAAAATAAACATAGAATATATAGTTCTAGATTAAAATTAACAAAAAAATTAAAAAAACACGCTTCCATCAAATCCATCAAATCTAAAGCGATTATTTCTTGTTGTGATATTAATGATGAAAATGAGTCATCTTATTCAGAATGTAAACGCAATAGTGATGGTAAAATATTTAGTCTTCCTCGTAGATTTTCAAGAAGTAAATGTAGTAATATACGTGGATTTTCTATGAGAAGTTCGTGCATACCATATTTAACTTGTTAACTTGTTAACTTATTAACTTGTTAACTTGTTAACTTATTAACTTATTAACTTATTAACTTATTAACTTATTAACTTATTAGTATGTTAACTTTATATATGTTATTTAGTATTTTTAGTATTTTATAAATACTTTTTTAAAATAATATATCAGGTTAAAACTAGTTATATTTTTTAATATTAAACCATTATTTTTAAATGTTTATTTAATTTATACTATGTCAAATTTAAAACTAAAGACCAATTTATTTGAAGAATTCTCAAATATTACTGTTAATAATGATACTCACGTTGAAAATAAGGCTACATTACCTGTGGACCATTGTAGAATTCGTCCATTAACTGAAATTAAAAGCTCTATGTGTCAATTACCTCCTCAACCAACTACAGTTTGTATACAGCCTGCCGTTCCCCAAACAACACAAGTCGGTGATAGAAAAAGGTGTGCTAGATATAGATATGAATCACCCGATAAAATTGTTACTAAAATTAAGGACGTTGGATACTATGTTTTTAGAAATATGATTGCCACAGAAGAATTAAATGTAGCAAAAGAATACTTTTACGACCATAAAGTTAATTATAATAGACTTAGAGATGAATTTATTCGTCCTTTTATGTTAAATAAAGTTGGGAATGAAATGAATAAAAAATTAGTTAATATAAAATATCGTGCTAGTAATAATAATAACTCATCGGATGCTGGTGTTTTTCATCGCGATCTTCATATTAAAAGTGGAGAATCAAGAGTTAGTAATTTTACAGTATTAACCTACATCGATGGTGGTGTTATGGAGCTTATTCCTCGTTCAAATAGAATGCAGAATATTGACATCTTTGATGTTTCTAAATATTATGATTCTAGAGTTTCAATTGACCTTAATCCTGGAGATGTTTTAATTTTTGAAATGGCTACAATTCATAGAGGGATTTTCTATAAAAAACAAGCTAATCGTAGATTAATTCAACTTTTCGACACCGTTTATGAAGAGGATTTAGATTACTTTCTTAAAACTACCATACATGTTCCTTGTAAAGATAGATGTAGCAAAAAAATATCGGACTATTTTATTAACGTTCATAAAAATAAGGTTTTAACAAATATGGCTAACTCTTTCCTTTTCTATAATACAGCTATTGGTTATACTAAATTACCTATAAGTATGATTACTAGTAGAATAGGTGTTAAATATATTTCTACTGAATCAAACCAACCTAGAGTAGTTATAGAACACGACACTTTTCAAAAGGATAATCTTTATAGTCCAAATTTTGAAATAGTTGATATGAGTATGGCCGATAGAGAACGCTTTTTATTCTTAGCCTTTTTCTTAAATAATATATTAATAATAGTGCTTATTATTGTTATTTTAACTATATTAATTTTAGCAATTAAACTCGCAATAAAAAATAAATAAGTGAAATTTTATATTTTTTAATTTTTTAATTTTAATTTTTAAATTTTTTGTTGAAGTAAATAATTATACTATTTACTTTAGAAAAAATAAAATGTATTAGATGTATTAAAACAATTAAATTTATTTAGATTAATTATAACTTATGTAAATGAATTAAAATTTATTTATACAGCTTCTAGAATATCTCTACATTCTAATATACTTAATCTTTCATTAGGATTCCATTTTAATACACCCCATATAATCCTATCTATACCTGGAATCATATAAATATACATATCAGTTTTTATATTTTCAGTATATTTATCATACCATACTATTTGTGGTTGTGTGATACCACAATTAGAAGTAATTAAACTATGATTTCTATTATATATATCGTAAGGTCTATCTCCTATTAATTTTGTTATCATATAGTAAAGACCATTATCATTTTTGGTTTTTAATACTGGTTTGTCAATCATTAATTCAATTAATATTAATATAGCACTCCATAAATCTGCCTCATATGAATATTGATTTTTTAAAATCACTTCTGGAGACCTATACCAACACGTTTGCACATTAAAATCATATTGTTTCCTATTTCCATATCTAGCAAGACCGTAATCTCCTATAACTACATTAAATGAGTTATTTTTTATTAAAAATATATTCTCGGGTTTCAAATCCATATGAAGTATATTAGCATATCGCAAAAATGTTAACGCATCTATTATATCTATCATCACGACTTTTATTTCATTCTTAGATAGTCGTCCGAGTTTGGCATGATATAAATCATTATAGTATAAGTTAAATACTAATACACCATGCGACCTCCAATCAAATGACTTTATTAAGTGCGAAAATAATGGCCTAAAATTTAAACCTAATTTTTGACTCTCGCGATATATATTTATCATATGAACTAAATATTCATACTCTCTTACAAATGAACTATAATAATATATATCACCCTTTATGATTTTAATCGCAACCTCCTTATTATACTTATAATCAATACATTTTAATACTTTGCCATATACACCTCGGCCTAATTCCTTAATGACTTTATATCTATATAAAATATGGTCTCCTGGGCATACGATATAAAATTTATCTTTATCTCTAACGCCTTGTTTTAAATTATTATGTAAACTTTCTGCTAAATAATAAATATGATAAATACCCGAAGATTCTGCTTCATCTGGTTTTTTATTATAATTAATTATATCATTAAACTCTTTAACCTCCTCTGAAATTAAATCACGAGAAATATTAGCGTTTGGTATAATATACTTAATATATTTTGCTAGTTTTTTATATTTATTTTTTATGGTTAATATTAGCTTTTCATCTTCACTTAA